>Ga0214473_10003187_pt1 | contig 19985 bp, 17 predicted proteins | sample RVTome_7_FD_203509 | JGI IMG/M metagenome (GOLD analysis project Ga0214473, IMG submission 203509) | Soil microbial communities from uranium-contaminated site in the Upper Colorado River Basin, Wyoming, United States - RVT98D197 | ecosystem: Environmental > Terrestrial > Soil > Contaminated >... | reverse complement strand
CAGACACCTGGCAAATCGACTCTGCCCATTCAAGCATTGGATTCATGATCAGGCACCTGACGGTCTCCAATGTTAAGGGAAATTTCAACAAGGCGCAGGGGGTCGTCATGATTGACGACAAAGATATTACTAACTTGAGAGTGGAGATCATGATCGATGCCTCCTCTGTTTATACGGGACATGCCCAGCGGGACGAACACCTGAAAGGCCCGGACTTTTTTGATGTCGCTAAATACCCGACCATTACCTTCATTTCCAAAAAGGTGACCAAAACTGATACGAACAGATTGAGGGTGGAGGGAGAGCTGACTATCCATGGTGTGACCAAGGGAATAATGGTTGAAGTAGAAGGGCCAACCCCGGAGATAAAGGACCCATGGGGCAATTTGAGACGAGGTGCCACAGCCACCTCGAAAATTAACCGAAGGGATTTTGGGATTACATGGAACAAGGTATTAGATGCCGGAGGGCTGGTGGTTGGCGATGAGGTGAATATTTATGTAGAAGTTGAATTGGTGAGGAAGTAGCGATGTCACTGAGGGATGAAGCTGAGGGAATCCATGATTGAGCCGGCGGTGTTTAAAATTTTCTCTGACTATGTTTGACCTTGGTACTATTTCAGTACTGTCAGTATTGAACCATTGCGTTGGTGAGCCTGGGTGATCATCGTCGGTTCATATATTCCACTGGATGCTATCTTTTGATTCCTGAATCTCTTCTGTGTTGGCCATACCTATGTCAGTGGGGTGTTCCGCCATATGATTCCCCATACGAAAAATCACAAGAATCATTTCCAGGAAGACCCTGCTGTAAATGACCGTTAAAAGGAATATCAAAGGGGCTCCGAGGAAAAGTGCAAAAATTCCGAACCACCTTGACATGTTAAATCCTGCGATGATAAAAAAGAGGGCGATCAGGCCAGCCCATAGAATCGATAGCCCATAGAGAAACTTCATTATTTTTGGACTGACGAACTGATTGAATGATAAACGAAAGAGGCCCTGGAGGAAATCAACCTTCTTAAGGGTTGACACATCCTTTATGAACCCGCTCGACCGTGAACGTGTCTCCTCTATTTGAACCTCACTCAGCGATTCACCGCAATTGATACAGAACTTTGCATCGTCTTTATTGGAAGCACCGCAATTTATGCAAAACATATTTTCCCCCTAACCGGATAGAAGCTTAACTGATAGGTTTGATCTCTTTTATCTTCCAAAGGTTGTCCTCTCTCTTTAATGTCACATCCAGAAGTGTTTTGCCTTCCTGAATTTTCCCACTCCCTCTCTGAGATGTTTTGACCAGCCACTCTAATCGGATATGAGAAGTATCTCCCGATATACTCTTTTTCTTCAATTCATAGGTGAGGTCAAGATAATTGAAATTTTCCCACATTTTGAGTGCATCCACCCGCTTTCCATCCTTCCCTTTAAAATCACGGGAAAAACAGGACATAAAGAGATCAATGTTTTTTTGAAGATTTGCCTTTCTGATATTTTCAAAAAGGGATTTAATCTTTTCTGCCTCTTGGGCTTCCACCGAAAGTTGTGTAAGGTGTGGAGAGGGTGGAGGGGGGAGGGGAATGGACGTTTCTTTTAAACTCAGGCTGCTGGCCTGATGAGAGTGCCCTTGTAAAAGAAAGTATCCCCCCACACCCGTCAGAATAATCATAATGCTCAATGTTACCAACGTGAAAGGCCGAGGGAGATTCCCTCCTATTCCTGGGGAAACCATTCTCCCTCCCATCTCGCTGGGCAGGAGAGAGAGCGTTTGCCGGCGTTTTTTTAAACCCTTCTCTCTGGATTTTATTTCCTTTCCCATTTCCTTCTTCTCTCTTATAAAATCGTCCTTTGTGATCGCCCCTGTGTTATAGAGAGATTTAAATTCCTCAAGCCTTTTTTGAAGGGGTTTCAATTCTTTTTTTAAGAAATCGATTTCTTCCGTACCCCTTTTTCTGACGGATTTAAGCTCTGTTTCAATTTCCTGATGTAAAGGCAGCAGGGATTCCAACCGATATTTATAGCGATTGAACATAGGATGAAAAACATCGTCAGAAATTTTCTCTCGCTGCGCTTCCAACTTCGTCATGCAGGCTTTTAATTCTCTCTCTTCTCTTGACATCCTCAACCATTCCTTTGACCACTTTTTAATCAATTTTTTTTCTAATGGTTGAACATCCGTCTCCTGAATTAGAGCCCCCTGCATCAAGAGAGAACCGCATTTTCTGCAATACTTCCCTTTTTCATAAGGGAGTTTGCACTTGGGACATATGAGTTTACCTTTCGTAATGTTGTCTTCCATAGCAGGATCTTCAACAGCCAAAAGGAACTTCCCGCATTTTCTGCAAAATTCTTCGCCTTCGTCATGTTCGAGATTACATTGTGGGCAAATGACCATTTTTGCCTCCTGGTATTATCGTTGCCTACAGCATTAAAAGGTATTTCGATGCATTTTATATGCCATGATATGAATGAAATTTACCCTTCAATTTCGTGACCTTTCCTTATCATTGGAAAACCGAATTGAACAAAATTTCTGACAGTGTACAAAAATTGCCCATACAAAAGAAGGTTAAATGGGAAGGATAGATGGACATCTTCATTAGTCGTTTTTGTCTTTCGATAATTTTGGGATTGATTTTAAACTTAGCTTCGCTTTGAGGAGATGGCGGAAGGGCTATCAGGGTAAGAAAAGATGGGTGGCGGTGCAGGGATTCGGAATGAGCTTTTTATGGCTATATAACAATTAGAGGTAGAGGGAAGTCAATGAGTTTTGATCTCAAAATTTCGGGATATTTTAATAATAACTTATGAAGTGAATGAATTTGACCCTGAATAGTAGCTCTTCAAAAGAGCACTTTTTATATCTTAAAAATTTCCGAAGAGCCGTTTCTTTAATGTTCCACGTTCTTTTTCACCACTTCACCTCTTATCACCGTTTCAGCCAACACTGCTATTCATCCTTTCTTTTCACCATAGATTGTACTGAGCCTCTTTCATCATCTCATGCCTCTACGGGTCTCTTAGGAATTTGTTGACATACTGTCTCCGACAGCCCACCGTCAACCAAAAGAACCTGGCCCGTAATATAATTCGATTCATCCGATGCGAAAAAAATGGCAGCATTAGCGATATCTTCTGGCATTCCAATCCTTTGCAAGGGAATTAACGTTCTTCTTTTTTCATATGTTTCGGCATGGGAATGATGAAATTCATTTATGGGTGTTCTAATCACACCGGGACTGATGGCATTTACTCTTATATTGTATTTCGCCCATTCGATTGCGAGTTGTTTTGTGAATATCACTACGCCTGATTTGCTGGTGGAGTAGGCACCTCCTAATGGATAAGGCTGGTTTGCTACAATGGAAGCTATATTGATAATGTTCCCGTTACTGACTTTAATCATTTCATTTCCTACCGCTTGGCAACATAAAAAGACACCGGTTAAGTTTATATTTATTACCTTATCCCAATCCTCCAGTTTCAAATTTTCTATGGGCGCGTTAGCCATAATTCCTGCATTGTTTACCAATATGTCTATCCTACCAAATTCCTTCACTATTTTTTCCACCATACCTTTCACCTCTAAAAGATTGGTAACGTCCGCCTTCAATGCTAAAGCTCGTCCCCCCTTTTTTATAATTTCATTCGCTAACTTTGTAATGTTCTCTAAGCGCCTTCCATTGACAACCACTACAGCACCTTCCTTAGCAAACCTTGTTGATATAGCATGTCCTATTCCACCCGCCCCCCCTGTTATGATAGCCACTTTGTTATTAAGCCTCATTACATTTCTCCTCGTATCATATATTTTGGGTTGATAACTAAACAGTTTTGTTTCAATAGCATTGACACTATTGCTTACCTTCGCAGGTGCCAGGAATTTTGAGTATTAGTCAAAGGAAACCATATAATTCTTTCCCTATCATTCCAGATAACAATTTCACAGTGATCATGCCCTTGGCCCCTGTCTCTCTTAATTGGTGCAGAACCTTTTGTTTTCAGCACTGGGTGCTGATTGGAACGACAACGCCTCCTGCCTTCAAAATCCCATAAAAAGAGAGGATGTATTCCATACTGTTCCTCATCCAGAGGGCGATACGGCCCTGTGGCTCCACTCTCATACGCGCAAGAGAAGCAGCAAGGGCTGAAGAATTTTCCTCCAACCACTGATAAGAATACTCCTTTCTACCTTTTTCAGGTTCGATGACTGCCATCTTCTTTGGGTATTCTTTGCTGTCCGGCGCAGCGGGAAAGCCAGAGGTTCCGAAGGTACGGCGATAGGAGGAAGGATCAAATTCATTTCTTTCTACCTCTTAGGCGGGTTTTATGCTTTTCAAAAGTAAACATACATTAGCGTCCGTGTCAAGATACTTCCCGTTGAGTTTTCTGAAAAAGTCTAGAAATCTCTGATGACTTAGAAAATAACCCGATTATGCCCTCACCCCTCGGTTGCGAGTCGTACCAACTGGCGGTCGGGATCGACTCGTACCGAGGAGAAGGCGAGGGTGAGGGGAACATACTATATCCACCCCCACCTCAATTCTCCCCCGTCGAGAAGGAGGATAGTACTTGGTAATTTTTGTCGTTGGAGAGTGATGCATCCGTCATCAGACATTACAGAGATTATGAAACGATGACACAGATTAGAAATGTATTAAGAACAGAGAAAATCTGCTTAACCTTTTTTTTTGGAATCCCTGCCTGCGGTAGGCAGGTGTATAATCAGAGGGCGTAGATTTTTTCAGAGCTCTCTAAAGATTGAGTTGACAAAAGGTATGCATTGAATGATGAGGTAGGGGTATCGAAAGCCGTTTATAGTATTGCGAAATTTCCCAAAACCCTCCGAACCGTATCCTCATGTACCAGAAGTTCAAGGTTTTCCCTGATAAAACGAGCCGAGCGATGTTTCCCCTCCAGTTTCCGCTGAACAATCTACCTCTCATCCTTCTGTGTTAACTTCCGATAATTGCTCCGAAAATAAGAAACTTGTTTGTGATGATTGACCCTGCTTATGTTGATCTGTTATTGTTTCGCATAAGAACAATCCTTATTTCTTGCGAATTTAATGAAAAAAATGTTTGTTTACTATTTTGTCGGAACCTTTTTCTTCTGGTTCTCACAGTATATCTACGTTCCCATCCTCCCTGCATATTTAAAAGAACTTGGATGCTCTCTGTCTATGATTGGGATCATTCTCGGATCTTATGGGGTTAGTCAATTTTTACTTCGGATTCCTCTCGGTTTCTGGTCAGATCGAAAAAAAGTTTTTAAGCCCTTCATCTTGGCTGGAATAGGAAGTTGTGGATTGAGCTGTCTGGGGTTTGCACTCTTTCCTTCCCCATGGGTTTATCTGTGGGCAAGGGCCCTCTCCGGGGTTGGTGCAGCTTTTTGGGTGATCTTCACAGTCTTTTTCGCTTCTTTCTTTTCTCATGGAGAAAGTTCCAAAGCCATGGGGCAATTGGTCTTTTGTATGTCAGGCGCGTTGTTGGTCTCCACATTTTTTGGAGGATGGCTTGCAGAGCATTATGGCTATAGATCCCCTTTTTGGATAGGCGCGATCGGCGCTTTGATAAGTTTGGTATCTTTCATGTGGATCAAAGAAAAAAAAGTTGAGGTTCAAACTTACAGGATGACCTTAAAGAAATTACGACAGATTACTGTCTCCCCAGAGTTGATTGCCATTTCCTTGGCAGGGGCAGGGCTGTATTTCAATTCTTTTGCAACAACTTATGGATTTGTGCCGATTTTAGCTGTCAATTTAGGTTCGAACAAGACTCAACTTGGGGTTCTTACTGCACTTAACTTTGCTGCATATTCTCTGGCATCCTTTTTTATAGGGACAAAGTCGTTAAAATTGGTTACGGAACGTTTGGTAGTTATATTGGCCTTTCTGTTCATTGCTATGACCTCCCTAGCCCTTCCATTGGTTTCCAACTTACCTGTGCTCTATTTGAATCAAATCATCCATGGCGCAGGAAGGGGTATTGCATACTCTATACTGATGGGATCTGTTCTTCGACTAGTCTCTTCAGATGAAAGAGCTACAGCCATGGGAATATTCCAGTCGATTTATTCTTTTGGAATTTTCACTGGTCCTATTGTGGGAGGTTGGGTGGGAAGCTTATGGGGAGTTGACTGGATATTCATTGTCAGTGGGGTTTTCACCCTTATGGTTATTCCACTACTGTGGAAAATGAAGATCAGCAGAAGAGACTAAGCCTATAGACCTAAAGAGTATAAGTTATTATCAACAACTTTAGGTGATTGAGTCACGGGTTTCTACTAATTCCAACTGAGCTCCATCAGGGTCCTTAAAATAAGCCCATATCCAGCCCTTCATGGGTCCTTCTGTGATTCTTCGCGGAGGGGCATTGAAGTGATACCCATGTTTTGTTAGCCGTTGCTCCATTTCGCCGATGTCGATAACATGAAAAGCAACATGCATACTTCCAATATCACAAGGCCGTAACCCTTTTGGTACACACTTTGGTGTCACATACTCAATCAATTCTAAAAAGTCATCCCCAACTCTGAACATGGCAATTTTTAAGTGAGCATTTTCAACACCGATGCCTTTTGAGAGTCCTTCACCACTCGATTCGCGGGTAAACAAAAGTTCCAATCCAAGTATATCGCGATAAAAAGCAATAGACTTCTCAAGATTACTTACAGTAATGCTACTGTGAAAAACTCCTTTCATCATATTAGACTCTCCTTTTTTGTAATTAATTCTATTAAGTGGTTAGTGTTTTCTTTCTAGATCCCTAAATATTGGTTTATTATATCAGGTTGGTTCTGAAGTGCTACGCAGGACCCGTTCCAGCAAATATGACCTTTTTCGAGAATATAAGCAGAATTGGCCATCGTCAATCCGAAATCACACTTCTGTTCACAGAGAAGAATGGTGATGCCACTTTCTTTTAAGAGATTAACCTGTTTGTAAACCTCCCGCACGATAAGGGGTGCAAGTCCTTCCGAAGGCTCATCGAGCAGGAGCAGGGTGGGATTGCCCATCAACGTCCTGGCAATGGTGAGCATCTGCTGCTCACCTCCTGATAAAGTTCCTCCGAACTGCGCCTTTCGCTCCTTCAATATAGGGAATATTTGATAAATCCTATCTATTGACCAATTCCTATCCTTGTTGCCAGGCTTGATTCCCATCTCAAGGTTCTCCCGAACGGTGAGATCAGGGAAAATGATTCTATCTTCAGGAACATAACCCACACCAAGATGTGCAATACGGTGGGTTTTTAAACCGGTAATCTCTTGTCCAACAAATTTGATACATCCAGATCTTGGAGGGGTAAGTCCTATAATGCTTTTGAGGGTCGTTGATTTTCCCACACCATTGCGCCCTAGTAGGCAGATAGTCTCACTTTTCTTAATTTTCAAGGAGACATCGAAGAGAATATGGCTCAGACCGTAAAAGGTATTGATCCTGTCCACCTCAAGAATGTTCATCCTTGTTCCCCCAGATAGATTTGTTGCACCCTATTATTACTTTTAATTTCATCTGGTTTCCCTTCAGCTATTAATTCTCCTTGATGCATTACCCTTATTATCTCCGAAATACTAAAAACAACGTTCATATCGTGTTCAATAAGCAGGACAGTCATTCCTCTTTCTTTCGCCAATTTCTTGACAAGTTCAGTCGTCTTTACCGTCTCTTGAGGACTCATTCCTGCCGTTGGTTCATCCAAAAGAATTAGGTCTGGATTACTGGCTAATGAGATCCCAATATCGAGCAACTTCTGATCACCGTGAGCCAAAAGTCCACCCAAAACATCCTTTTTTTCAGTGAGTCCCAAATTTATAAGTACCTCCATAGTTTCCTTTTTTACCAATCGATCCGCACGATTAAAGAAATTTTTATTAATACCCCTGGATGAGAGAATCGCCACCTGGATGTTCTCATAAACACTGAGTTTTGGGAAAATGTTGGTAATTTGAAAGGATCGGCCTAATTTCTTATGGCAAATTTGGAAGGGTTGTAATCGAGAAATATTTTCTCCATTAAAATAGACCTCTCCCTCGTCAGGGGGACACTTACCAGTAATAAGATTAAAGAGGGTGGTTTTCCCAGCCCCGTTGGGCCCGATAATAGAACTGATTTCACGTGCTTCCAATTTGAAGGTTACATTACGAACCGCTGAAATCCCACCAAAAAATTTTTTCAAATTTTTAACTTCCAATATCACTTTGAATCCTTTCTATTGCTTCTTGGTAGTCGAGATTCGATTCCAGATAAAACCGGCCACCCCATTGGGCATGAATAACGTGATGAAAACAATCATCATTCCTAAGATAATTGGCCAGTATTCAGTGTATCGAATGATTATCTTGTTGGCCAAGATATATATTATTGCACCTATGGTTGGCCCTATAAAGATATATATACCTCCTAGAAGATAAACAATGATGATATCAAAGGTTTTAGTCCAAAACATATAATCCGCAAAGACATTTTGATTAAAACCACAGTACAAAGAGCCAGCGACTGCCAGAAAGAAGCTGGATATAATGAAAATGGCATGCTGATATCTCCTTATATTAATACCTATAAAGTTGGCTCTTTCTTGGTTTTCACGCAAAGCTTGAATAGTTTTTCCGAAGGGAGAATTAACTATGAGCCACATTGCAATTAAACAGATGACCATAATTGCCAAAGTGAAATAGTAATATGAGAGGGTCGAATTCAGAAAAGCGGGTATTGGTATTCCCACGATGCCATCATCTCCACCAGCAAAGCTATACCAAGTATATACGATTACATACATGAGTTGTGCGAAAGCGAGACTTAACATTGAGAAGTAGATTGCTGTTCTTCTTACGCAGAACCATCCTATCGGCAGTGCAATGATACTTGCCCCTACTGGTCCGGCCACCAAAGCGACTCCAAAGGGAAATCCTGCTTTGGTGATGAGTAGTGCCGTAATATAGGCCCCAGCCCCATAAAAGCCAGCAACACCGAATGAGACCATGCCCCCGTAACCGGCCATCAAATTCGCTGCCGTAGCAGCAATTGCCATTATAAACATTTCTATGATAAGGCTGGTCCATCCACCCCCAACGAAAAATGGGAGAGTGATAAATATAGCCAAAAATATTGCGCAAAAAACTAATTTTTCTCTTCCAATAATATTCATAAGTTATTCTTTAAATTTTAACCTATAGAATGAATTAAAATATCTATTCCGGTTTGCCAAGCAATCCCCATGGTCTGACAATAAGGACAGCCGCCATCGCGATAAAACCAAAAGCTATAGCCTGTTTAGGGAGAACCAATATCCCCAAGGAGTTGGCTAATCCAAAAACAATAGCTCCAAGAAATGCTCCTCCAGTACTACCAAATCCCCCAATTACAATGATAATAAAACATTCGATTGTGACGGTTGTATCCATACCTAAAAAGACTGAGGCCATCGGTGCCATTAGCGTTCCTCCGAGACCTGCAAGCCAGCTGGCGAACATAAAGACAATTGTATAAACCAAGGAAACGTTGACTCCAAGGGCACTACTCATATCCCGGTTATAAGTGACTGCTCTTATAACACTACCTAATCTAGTTTTATGGAGAAGCCCCCAGATCAATATCAGAATTATAGGCCCCATCGCAATCATAAAAATATGATAATAGGATAGTCTCGTGCCAAGGAAACTAACCGTACCAAGGAGTGGCCAGGGAATATTTACTTGGTAGAACTGCACACCCCAAGTTAGTTTGACGATATCACCGATAATTAAAATCAAACCGAAGGTTAAAATCAGCTGATAAAGAAGTTCTCTCTTATATATTGGCCGCAACACTAATAGCTCTAATATGCCACCAAAAATAGCTACTCCGATTGGAGCCAGTATTAGTGCAATCCAGAACATCCCCGATGAGGGCCCTAAAAAGTGAGTAATTGTATAACAAAGGTAGGCTCCCAACATATAAAAAGATGCATGAGCGACATTCAGAACTCTTAAAGTTCCAAAAACCATTGATAGACCGACTGCGATCAGGAAGAAGACCATTCCTACACTCAGCCCACTAGTAAACTGCCCCAATATAAGTTCAAACATATCATCATCCAAATTTATATTTAAATAAGTAAGCCGGGGCAGTGCGTTTCTTACACTTGCCCCGGGAAAAGATAACTTTGAGTTTATTTCTTGCGAAGCTTATCAATTTCTTCACAAGTCGGATATGCTTCACGACCTATTACTATAGGCTTTTTGGAGGCGTAAAAATCCCAGCCAGGAACTTCACCGATAAGACCCACATAAGAAGGCCACAAGGCCTGGTGATCGCAGGCCCTTATCTCTACCGGACCTACTGGGGATTCCATAATTGCACCCTCCAAGGCATTGATCACCTTCTCGGTGTCAAGAGCACCCACTTTATTGATTGCTTTGGCCATGGCCTTGACAAAGGCATAGCTATTGACAGCATACTCGGGGTAAACTCCAAACTTGGACTTAATATTCTCTACAAACCTTTTGTTCTCTGCCGTATCTATTCCCCAGAATGCATATGTGCTACCACCGATTGTTTTCTTAGGATAGAAATCTTTATTAAATTTCTGGCACATTGCATACATCCCCCACCAGACTCCGCTCATTGCAATCTTACCATCCAGACCCAACGCGATGCTTTGCTTTATCATCGTGAGGGCGTCGGTTTGATAAAAGCTTGTGAACATCAACTCAGCATTTGAGTTCATGATTGCCGTTAGATTTGGGGTAAAGTCTTGGGTGCCAAGTTTTGGCCATGCCTCACCCACCAGTGTTGCATCGGGCACCAACTTCTTATAAGAATCGAAAAAGGTTCGCCATCCAGCATGACCTCCTTCATAATCTGGACTAAGGTTGTATATTTTCTTCAGAGGACCGAAAATTTCTTTAGCGGCCTTCGCAATACCTATGTTTTCCATTTCAACATTATTTGTACTCCTAAAAACATATCGATGCCCCCATTCACCTGTAAGCTTCTCAGATTTGGCAACAGAGATTGCAAAGATTTTTTTCTGGTCCCTTGCGTATTGAGATATGGCCCGTGCCACACCGCTGGAGGTAACGCCATGAAGCCAGAAAACCTTTTCGTTGACGACTAAGTCTTTCGCCTCTCTTAAAGCATGTTCTGGATTTAGTTTATCGTCTCGAGGGATGACGGTTAAGGGCCGGCCTAGGACACCACCGGCAGCGTTAACTTCTTCGATTGCCAATCTTACTCCAGGAAGGTCGAGAGAAGTGGTTAATGTCGCAGGACCAGTGAGGGGATTAAGATATCCAATTTTTATGGGGTTATTCCAATCTAGGCCTTTTTGCTGAGCACTAGCTAATGCTGCTAACACAAAAAGCACCATAAAAATCAGCCCAAAAGTTAATAATTTCTTTATCATCTTTTTCCTCCTTTCTTTTTGTGTCATTTTTAAAAGTTCTTTCGGTACTATTAAAGAGAAGTAATTATGAATTTAGACTCCACTGCACCAAAACCCAATTTTGTAACATCACCCCCTTTCATGTCAATTTTTGGTCAATATGACCAACTTCTTAATAATTTGCGGGTTTAAAATAATTTTATTCTATTAATTATATCCTTAGAGCAACTCTAAAGGCTTCCCAGATAGCACTCTGTATCTTTCGGGGCTCAATACAATCTCCAATGGCATAGATTGGGAAAAGAGCCCCCTTCAAACTATCAATAAGGGGAGTTTCTGGTTTCAAACCCGCCGCTATTGCAATTGTATTTGCCTCAACAACCTCCTTTCCTTTTAAATTCTCAACAATAATACCTCTATCGGTAACTTCCCAGTTTTTGACTCCTGTCATTATTGTTACATTTGCCTTTGTTAGCATTTGAAGCATTTGTTTTTTATTCGCCAAGAACATATCAACCATAACATCTTCAAGAACCTCAAGAATAGTGACATTTTTCCCTCTTTGGGCCAACCAGAGGGCGACCTCACAACCGATAAAACCTCCACCTATTACAACTACCTTTTGACCCGCTTCCTTTTTACTTAGAAGTAGATCGATTGCAGTAACAATCTGCTTTCCCCCATATCCCGGAATCTTAGGGATGATAGGCATTCCACCAGTTGCAATAATTACCACGTCAGCATTTTTATTCTTAATCGACTCTGTTTTGGCCTCCTTATTAAGCACGATCTGAACGCCCAGTTTCTTTATTTGAGATGAAAGAAACATAAGCAGATTCTTAATGTCAGACTTAAACTCTGGGACAGAGGCTGGTATCAACATTCCCCCCAATTCTCCACTTTTCTCCCAAAGCGTAACCTTATGTCCCCGTAAGGCTGCTACCCGCGCTGCCTCCATGCCTCCAGGTCCACCACCAATAACTAGCACCGATTTTTTTTCTAAAGCAGGCTGTATATTGAATTCCCTTTCCATGCCTGTTTGTGGATTTACAGTACAGCTCAGATATTTCCCTTCAAAAATACGACCCATACAGCCATCATGGTCTCCAATGCAAGGTCTTATGTCACCCCATCGCTCCTCTTTGACCTTGTTTGGCCATTCCGGATCTGCCAACAGTTGTCGGCCTAATGCGATGAAGTCAGCCTTGCCTTTTGCCAGGATCTTTTCAGCTAAATCCGGATACCCCAAACGACCTACTGCGATTATGGGAACGCTAACCGCTTTTTTTATTGAAGCAATGCTTTCAATGACAGGGGCACGTTCCATATAAAGGGGTGGGTGGGCCCAATTCCAGGACTCGTAGCAACCAGCGTCGACGTGGAGACAATCTATCCCGGCTTCTTGGAACCGCTTTGCAATAACAATCGATTCGTCAATCTCTCGACCTCCTTCGACGTAGTGGCTTGCTACCATTCGATAGATGATAGGAAAATCCGGTCCAACTGCTTTTCGGATTGACTCGATCACCTCCAGAGGGAACCTGAGTCGACCTTCCAGGTCGCCTCCATATTTATCGGTTCTTTGGTTCCATTTAGAGGTCATGAATTGATCGAGTAGGTAACCTTCATGTCCGTGAAGCTCAATGGCATCAAAGCCGGCCATTTTAACGATCGTGGATGCTACACTAAAAGCCTTGACCAATTTTTCAATCTCCTCGGTGGTGAGTCCACGGGCTGAGATATTAGGGTTCCAGAAACAGGGCTGGGGTGATGGAGCGATTGCCCAGCCCGAATTGACGATTGCCCCTCTTGCTACTCGGCCTAAGCCAGCGGTCAATTGAGCAGCTATTTTTGCGCCATATTCATGGATAGCATCTGTTAATTCATTAAGTCTAGCAATATAGACCGGAGAGTCAACTCTCGGATAGCCACTCCAGGGGCCCAGGGCTCGTTTCTCGATCTCAACTTCTACTACCATCAAACCCGTTTCAATTAAGCCTACCCCGCCTTTCGCCCGGGCAACAAAGTAATCTATCCCTCGTTGTGAATAACGGCCGTCCAGTTCAACTAAACCGGTGGTTCCCATGGGAGCCATGACGATCCTGTTCTTTATTTCTAATTTACCTATAAAACCTGGTTTAAATAGATTCTGCATTTCCCTTCTCCTCTTTGATCTAACGACAGTAGCCTTTAACGCTTCGGACTCTTTTGGTATTCACAAAATTTTTCTTCATCGACTCCAGACAGAATCGATGATATCTTCCATGCCCAGTTTTTTCAACGTACTCCGCCACGGTTTTCCAGACTTCTCATCCCAGCCGAGGAAGGAATAATATTCATTGATCATCCCTTTCAGATACCAACCAATCGCATTTCCTTTTCCCGGGCCGTCTGGTGGTTCCTCAATGATACGACGTGAGACATCGTAGTCATCTTGAGGAATCAGGCCATGTCTCACATTAAAACACCTCTCAAGCGTAAGTATCCTCTCTCCCGCAATTCTTAATTCTTCGCCGGTGACATCCCAGCCGGTTAGTGCTGAAATAGCTTCCGCTTCCATGTTCAATATGCCTGGCAGCCCCCACGTTGCGTACCAACAAGTTCCCACACTATCGTTAATACTCTTTATGATGGCACATCGGGCCACTTCTACGGCTTTTCCCTTTTGCGTCATAGGATTCGTCTTGACAAAATAACCCGCATCAGGCTCGGCCCGCCAGCAATCGGCAGCACCACTTGGCCACCCTGCTCCACTCCCGACAATCTGGCCCAAAAGAACACCCCATGCAGCCCTCCAATCATGAAGATTCATTCCGGTCCCCTTAATATGTACAGCGAAGTCAGGCGCATCGTGGCCAATAAACTCAGCTGCAGCCTTTGGCCCACGGGCCAGTATGTCACCGAACCCTTCTCGATAAACATATTTACGAATCATTTTTTCTACTGCTTCTTCATTCCCATAGATGAGTTCAAGGCCATCGGTATCTTCCTTGGTGATATATCCTTTTTCATAAGCTTCAAAGGCCATCCCGATCGTGCAACCCGCTGTGCTTCCGTCAATGCCTAAACGGTCGTAAAGATCGGTTAGATAGAGAATGGATCCCGGGTCAGAAATGCCGACGATTGAAGCTGAGCCCTCTTGAGCCTCCCCTCCTCCACTCAGAGTAGCGATACAACCTTTGTGTTTGCCAGTTGCGATTTCAGCATCATAGGAACAAGCAATGGGGCAGTTGTAGCATGGTCTGGGCGTAATTTTTTGATCTGCCAGCCCAACGCCAAATTCAGGAAATTGGGTTGTTCTCCAATTACGAGCGGAAACTCCAATAATATCCTTGACGCGAGTATAGTTGCCTCTTGGAATAGCGCCATTTCTGGCGGTGTAAAACAGCGATGTCTTGGTTTCCTTAAGCAATGCTAACCAGCGTTCGTGTGCCAATTTATGTTTCCCTTCATTAAATATTGGAATCGGGGTCAGCTTCGTCCCGAGGACGGCAATAGCTTTTAACCTCTTAGACCCCATAATTTTGCCGCCGTGAGACATCAGGTGGTTCTTGTCATTCTCTATCAATGCCCCGGCGCAGAGGTTTTCGCCCGCTGGGCCAATAGCAGCAACACTTGCCTTAGGTTGACCTACCGCCTCCTTCACAAGATCTTCAGTTTCATGAGTATCATGTCCCCAAATTTTTTCGGCATCTCGAATTTCAACCTGGTCATTATGGATCCAAAGATAAACCGGCTTCTCAGACCTCCCAGTGACAATGATGCCATCCCATCCAGCGAACTTGAGATTGGGTCCAAAGAAACCATGGGTATGGGAGCGGCATAATGTAAAATTGGTATCGGGATGCTTGGTGACCAGGGTGGTATTATTTGGACAGGGAACTCGTGATCCGGTCAACGGTCCGGTCATGAATATCATGGGCGTTTCAGGATCCGTGGCGTTATAACCTAGGGGAAGTTCGTCATATAAAATCCTCAATCCTAGACCGAGGCATCCGATATACGACCTCAGAATGTTCTCTGAGGGCAATTCCTGAATGGTGAAGGATCTTCGCGTTAAATCAACTCGCAATATCTTGCCTGTATATCCTTTCATTTCCGAAAACCTCCTCAGTTACAAAATGATTACACTGTTTTTAATAGAACTTTTTTGAAAGTTCTTCGATTACTTCCGGTGTGACGAAGGTGGCCATTGCACCCTTTATAGGGATGGTTTCCCCACTGATATAGCTTGAAGCATTACTTGCCAAAAAGAGGGCCACATTGGCTACGTCCTCTGGTGTTCCAAGCCTTCCCAGGGGGATGCTTTTTAACCTCTGTGTTTTAAGCTCCGGCCGATTTTTATACAACTCTGCTGTCAGTTGGGTCTCGATCACTCCGGGGGCAAGAGCATTTACTCTTATATTATAAGGACCAAGTTCAACGGCTAATGTTTCGGTAAGGTTCTTAATAGCCGCTTTGGCTGCGGAGTAGTTTGCTCCCATAGGATATGCACCCAGAGCAGCCATCGAAGCCATGTTAATAATCGTTCCCCTCTTTTGGCGCATCATTACTCTGCCTACTGCCTTGCAACAGAGGAAAGTACTCTTAAGATTGAGGGCTATCCAATTATCCCATTCCTCCTCAAGCATCTCGACCAAAGGGACGGTCATATATCCGAACCCAGCATTATTTACTAAAATATCGATACATCCAAACTTTTCGATTGTTTTGGTAACTATCTCATCCACTTGGTTCTTATCTCTGACATCAACTTGGATAGTGAATGCTTTTCTTCGCAATGAACGAATGTCGGTAGCAGTCACTTCAGCGGTATCCATACGGATATCAGCGATAACTAAATCGGCACCAGCTTCGGCGAACGTTCGAGCAATAGCCCTTCCTATTCCTTGACCACTTCCTGTCACAATGGCAATTTTATTATCGAGCGAAAATTGTTGCAAAATTATCCGGTGCCTTTATTTTAATTTTTTAAACTCTTAGCATATTTAGATGAAATCTAATTGCTAAATAGTAATTCGGAAGCTAGATTTTTTTAAAATTGTCTGACAAATATCACGTGCCAATATTTTTGTCAAGTAAAATGACAAAATTATATAAGATATTGAAATTAAATAGATATAAATTTATCTTTTAATAGATAAACAAACTTTTTCTTGACAATATTTTTATTTTGTGATTATTAATGTCATACAATATTGTGAGATCTTTTTACTCCAGAATGAGGAGGCCTAAAATGAGGATGCTTGAATACGAAACTTATGAAGAAGCCAGGGAAAAATTTACTTGGGACCAGACCTGGGAAATTTTTGATGGGAATCCTGAGCATTATAATATGGGGCATGAATGCGTTGATCGACATGTGGGCAAAGGGACGGCCATCCGAATCAAATTCTACGACCGCCATCGAGAAGAATACACTTTTGATGAGCTTTCAAAATGGAGTTCTCAGTTCGCAAATGCTTTGGAGGCGATGGGGATCGAATTTGGGGAGAGGGTCGCCATCATGCTGGATCCATGTATTGAATACTATGTGGGCCTTTTGGGAGCCATGAAGAGAGGGGCCATCGCCGTTCCCTGTTACAGCCAATTTGGACCGGAGGCTCTTGAATTTAGGTTGAAAGACTCAGGAGCGAGGATCTTGATCACGGCCGAAGAAACTAAACGAATCGGAGCCGATTTATCAAACGTTACCATCGTTACGACGGGGTCGGGTTTCCAGGATTTTATTAAGAATCAGAAGGATCGATATGAATCCAAGACGGCCGCTAAGGATGTGGCGGTTTATCAATATACCAGTGGGACCACTCGAAAATTTCCCGAGGCCATCAAGCATTATCACCGCAGTATCGTGACGCTGATGCCGGCAGCTATCTTCGGACGGGGATTTCGACCTGGAGATCGATATTTCTGTCCATCGAACCCAGCCTGGGGGCATGGCTTATGGCATGGGACATTGTCTCCCTTGGCATTGGGAATAGCGGTTGGCGCATATTCGGGTAAGTTTGATGTTGAAGTTTTATTAGAAGGGTTGGAGGAATTTGAAATAGACAATATCGGGGCTGCCCCTACCGTTTACCGGATGATCAAGAATTCGGGGTTGGTTGGGAAGTATAAACTCAAAATAAAGAAAATGCATTATACCGGTGAACCGATGGATACCGACACTTTTGAATTTTTATTAAGAACCTTTGGAGTTCCGCCTCATAGTGGGTATGGTTCCACAGAAGCAGGTGCCATCATTTATCAATACGCAGGTTTCAAGCATTGGGTGGTCAAACCTGGATCCTTGGGAAAACCTATGCCTGGGATTGACATTGCCCTTCTCGATAAAGAAGGAAATGAAGTTCCCCAGGGGACCGTTGGAGAGATTGCCATGAAGAGGAGAGGGCAGTGGTTCAGGGTAAAGGATGCTGCTGTCATAGATGAAGACGGTTATTATTGGCATAAAGGCCGGGTGGATGATGTGATCATTTCTGCGGGATGGACCATTAGTCCAACAGAAGTAGAGGATGCGATTCAGAAGCACCCTGCTGTTCTGGAGGTTGCGGTGATTGGAGTTCCTGATAAGGACAGGGGACAGATTGTAAAGGCCTTTATTTTACCAAAGCAAGAACCCGATCAGGAACTTAAAGAGGATATACAGCATTTTGTTAAAGAGAAACTTAGCAAACATGAATACCCCAGAGAAATAGAGTTTGTAGCAAGCTTTCCCAAAACCGAAGGCGGAAAAATCAAGAGGGAAGAGCTTAAAAAGAGGATTGTTGCAGCCTGAAATGTTCTACAAGTGAGGTATTTGTAAAAAGGAGAATCTATTATGTTGCTGTATGAATATGAAGGCAAAAGAATTTTTTCCCAGGCAGGCATTCCAGTTCCTAATTTCGTGCTGATTAAATCTCTTGACGAAGTTCAAGGCGGAGGAGAGAAAATAGGTTACCCGGTCGTTTTAAAGGCTCAGGTATTAAGGGGTGGAAGAGGGAAGGCCGGTTTAATACAGACTGCTGGGGATCTATCCGAAGCCCAATCAAAGATAGAGGCCATTTTCCAATCGGAACAGGGTGAAGGTCGGATTCAAAGGATTTTAATGGAACAGAAAATAGAGGGGCTTCAGGAAGTCTACTTAGGAGTGACTATTGATCGATTGGCGAAAAGACCGATCCTCGTGGTTTGTGGGGAAGGGGGGATCGATATTGAGGAGGTTTCTGCCAAGTCACCCGAAAAGATTTTTTCTCTCCATGTCAGACCCCTGCAGGGATTGAGACTGTATGAGGCTGTTGACCTCGCAAAAAAGATTGGGATTCGAGGGAAGATGATCTCCACCGTAGGTGACATTCTTGTAAGACTGTATCGAGTTTTTGAAGCCTACGATGCAGAGCTCACAGAGATTAATCCTCTGATGATTACTTCAGATAACCGGGTATACGCGTTGGATTCAAAAATGATTATCAATGATGATGCCCTTTACCGACATCCGGATATTGATGAGAGGTATCGGAGTTTAAACCCCCTGGAGAAAGAGGCCAAAACCATGGGGCTGACCTATGTAGATCTTCAGCCAGGGAATGTAGCTGTGATCAGCTCAGGAGCAGGGTATACCATGATGGTTCTCGATTTAATCCGTTCTTTTGGGGGAGAACCAGTCAATTTCATGGACTCAATCGTTGATTCGAGGGAAAGAATGCAAAAAGCCGTTGAGTTTACCATCAAGAGGGCAAAAGAGGACCCTCAGATTCGTTCCATTTTGATGTTGAAAACCATGTCTTATACTCCGTTGGATCAAATGATGGGGGCGATCCAAGATGCAATGAGGGGGCAACAATCTCCTGTACCCATGGTCTCTTGTCTACGGGCCACTGGAAATGCAATTAGAAATATGACCATGGAAGAGGCTGAACGTCAATTAAAGGAATTGGGAATTCGTCAGTATTCCTCTCTCCGCGATGCAGTGAAGGCAGCGGTGGATCTTGCAAAGGAGCGTTAAAGCGATGAGCATTCTAGTTGGAAAAGAAACGAGGCTGATCGTTCAGGGCATCACAGGAAATTGGGGACAGAGGCAGACGCTCAATATGATCGAGAACGGGACGTGTATTGTGGCCGGAGTCTCCCCGGGTCGGGGAGGAACAGAGGTGTTGGGTATCCCTGTTTATGACACGGTGACGGAGGCAGTGAGATATCATCAAGCCAATGCTTCTATCCTTTATATCCCCGCTCCTGCTGTCAAGGAAGCAGCCTTTGAGGCGATTGAAAGTGGAATCAAGCTCGTGGTCATCATTACCGAAAATGTTCCTCTTCATGATACCATGAAAATTATAGACCTTGCTACACAGTTAGATGTTTGGGTTATCGGGCCGAACACTCCTGGGATTGTGAGCCCAGGAAAGGCTCTAGTTGGATTTTTACCTGCCGCAACGGTTCAGCCAGGGGGAATTGGTATTGTTTCTCGAAGTGGGACTCTGGCTATCGAGACCCTCCGCTTTCTCTCAGAAAATAGTATTGGAATTGCGACCTGCTGTGGTATCGGGGGCGATCTGGTCAGCGGGAAAAGCCACATTGATTATCTAAAGCTCTTTGAGAAGGACGAACAGACCCGTGTGGTTGTCCTATTGGGAGAGATCGG
>Ga0214473_10003185_pt1 | contig 19987 bp, 8 predicted proteins | sample RVTome_7_FD_203509 | JGI IMG/M metagenome (GOLD analysis project Ga0214473, IMG submission 203509) | Soil microbial communities from uranium-contaminated site in the Upper Colorado River Basin, Wyoming, United States - RVT98D197 | ecosystem: Environmental > Terrestrial > Soil > Contaminated >... | reverse complement strand
ACCAGTCATTCGCCCTCGTATTATATTATAAGATCATCTCACCTTGTGGTCGACATTCCATTCCCCTTAGTCGTAGGTGCTCGTTCTATTTTGATTTGAATGGGCCGGGTCTCCCGAGGTACATATAGCCGGCCTTTCGGGTGTCTCGGTGATACAAACAAAAACGAATTCCTCCCGTTGGTCGCCTCTCTCCAAGCCAATCCGTCACCAAAGGAGGAAATAGAATCGAATAATCTACCTTCTTTTTTCCTTCCCTCCCCCGACAATCAAGCTGCACTTCCTTCTAACAAGTGGCTGAGAGTTAGCAAGCTACCTTGGCAGGCGGTTCGCTGTCCCCTTCCTTCCTTTCCGGTCCGGCCGCGGTACGGCACCTGAACTCGAAGCTACGATCCGATTGGATCTGATCCGTTCAGATTCCACAGATCCAGCCGATTTGGTCTGGTCCTATCCGACCCAACCCCAGAACTTAGAATGGCCGGCGTGTTTTGGACAGTAGAACGGGAAGAGGGGGCGTCGTGCCCATTCTCTCTCCGGGCACGAGCAGGCCAAATTGAAGACCGAATCGAATACATGTATATGACAGAACGACATATTATATTCAAAAATACGTGATCTGATTGGATAGGCTGCCCGCAGAAAGAGTTTTCCGACCGCATAACAATTCATTCTTTTGTGTAGCGCGTGGGACCATGTCTCCCGAACGATCATAGTGCGGCCACTCATTAAAAAGAAATTGGTAGATCTCACTTCCCTTCCCCCATACCATAGCCGGAAGGAAGGGATAGCGTATCTACAGAAGAAAGAGTAAAGGCCCTCACCTTTAATTTAGTTTAGACGCAGCTCGAATGCCTTTACGCTATAGGCTGTGTTAAGCATGCTTCTTTGAAAAAAAAAAAGAAAGTCTTTTTCCATGACAACAGTCGCGACTATACTATAAAGGGCGGGGCAGTAAGCTCTCTATCAACAACAGGGGGCTGTTCTCCTTTGTCAACTCCTTGCTTGTGTCGTTGACTTTGTCAACGCGGACCGGGGCGAGCGGAATTCAGTAGAGGCTCAAATATACTAAGCGAAGGGCGCTTTAGCGGCTTTGCTATCCATCCTACTATAGGCGACGGGCAAAGCTGCAAGGAGATAGTGTGCCTTTCTTTGTTCTCATAGCAGAGTGAGGGGCGCTATCCATCCGCCAATAGAGCCGGTTTTCGTGAAGATCCGCTCATATGCTGCATGAGGGGCGGCAAAAGACGACTTTGCCCATGAGTTAGCCGGAATTCGGACCAAAATCTCACTTGCAGCTCAGCTGACCCGCTTTCATTGCATTCGTGTCGAAAGTAAAGTGGAGAATAAATAACGAAGATTCGGTCGGTTGATCTTTTCCTTTTAGTTCGAGAGGTTCGTGATGCAAGGAATTGGCCAACGATCTTCTATATGATGCTTATAGTTCTGGCTCAGAGGCGTTACGCATTGCACGCAACGATTGTCTTCCTTTCGCGGGCGAGCCTATGCGTTGAAAGTAGGTCAATCTGCTTCTTCGGTTCGCCTATTGGCTCATGTTTTTCTCACCCTTTTTTGGTGTCTTAGGAGTCGCCTAAATGCTCTAAGAAATCGGTTATCGTATTACCTTGCCCATGCGCTACTTTATCTTTTTTAATTCTTTCCGATATGAGCCGAAACCACGACTGATTGATTCGCCAATCTTAGCAAATAAGAGGCAATCTTTCGATTTCGACGAATCCGCACTTGGCCTGAAAGTCCCATCCCTAGGACCTGTAGTAGTACGAAAACAAGCAAGCTTTTTCCGATGTCTTCGACACAGGAGATTAGGACAGAGAAGTTAGCGATAGGGGTCTCTTAACCAGAATTACGGAATGAGGACCGGGCCTGTACTCATGGTAACGATGGAAGGAAATATTTCGAAGACTTCTCAGTAGTGGAAGAAGGTAATATCACCTTGGTTAGGAAAAGCGCTTTAGGCTGGGCAAAGCCTTTCTTTTCTTAATGGGGACCCAATAAGTTCAGTACATGTAAAGATAAATACATCACCTCTCTCCTAGGCCTCTTGGGACTCTCCTTTGGCAACCCGTCGCGCCCTCGTCGCGGCGTTAGCAGCCATTGACGATGAAGACTAAGCGAGCCGGCCGGAGCATATGCTACTTCTTCTAAATCGTGAACACCTTATCTTTCTTCTCTGTCTGATCCGCACACTCCCGACCTCGCCTCGGTTCTTGGCTTTGATCCAATTCGGAAGCTCGTTTGCTCACTAGCCGATGTCATTTTCAATTGACTTAGTTAGAAAAGTATGGGGATACCGTACCACTTTAAATTAAACAAGCGCCAGCAAAATGGAGCTTACCGCGCTGAGTTACGTCGTAGGCGAAGCTTTCGATTCGACAAATGAATGGTTGGTGCTTCCCTTCTTTAGCCTATTTGCCTATTTGGTAGATTCAATTAGGGCTAGCTCAAAGACTGGCTAATCCCAATCCGATGGATCAACTCTTTCGCGTCGCTTAACGACTTGTAACTCTGGCGAGTACCGATGCTCCAAATTGGATTACCTAGCGCTTGGGTGAGATGTTCGACAAGAGACGACCTTTTAGGTGGGAGTTCCATCCGAGACGGACTGGAATCACCGGCTCATACTAGAGCTTCCGGACGAACTCAAAAGCGAAAGATCGAAGCCTTACCTTATTCATTCGTGGAAGGAGCTAATACAGAATACGAGTACAGAATACGAGAAAACTCCTTCGAAAACGAAATCGGAAAGAGAGATGCTTTCAATCCAACAATTGTAATTAGTAGCCGACCTTTAATTGAAATTGACCAATGTTCGTCTATCGGCTCAAGTCTTTCCAGAAGCCGGAAGGAAGAGCGCTTTTTTGCTTTTCGTGTGATCACTTTCCATAATGGTTTCCTACCGAAGGTAAAAAGGCAAACAAAGGATACGGGGACCCAAGCTCTTATACGTGAAGTGCTTTCCGGCAAACTTAGTATCGAGAAAATCCGTTACCGCTCCCGAAGTCAATTTACCCTCAGAGTCAGAGAAAGTAAATGCGTTTACACGTACGCATACATAAACAAAGTAGGGCCCAGGAAAGCCATTCCTGCTACAGTACAGAAAAATGCATTCGACCACCTGAACTTGAACGCTCTCTTTCTTTTTAACGTTCTAACTGAACACACCTTGAAGAGGGAATCATCGAGCGTAAAAGCACGCTTCAGAGCATGTGTGCCGCATAAGCTAAGTCTCGTTTTCTTTTCTTCGACCAGCACTGACCCATTGGTCAAAATAAAGTATGAGAAGAATAAGTCCCCAAAGACTTGTTTTAGATCGAGAAGTTCATTTCGCCTTCAAGTGGCTTTCGTAAGGGAGTTTCCGTCTCTATTGATTATTGGTCTAGACGACTTGCTCATCGACTTAACTGAATGAATCCTTGGGACTGGAAGCATTATTCATCTCAAGGCTTTATCTGACCCCTTTTGATGAGTGGATTTATCGATGTGAGGTAAACCTATGGGTATAGATACTTTAACATAAAGGGCTTTTTCGTAGGTAGATAGGCTAGTACTCATTCGAGGGTAATTCTCTGCCCGGAATGAATGCCTTTTTTTAGAGTGAAATAGAGGGTGAGTTTAGACTTACGCTTCTTGAAAGAAGAGGTTTTCCTATTGAGTTGACATTTTTGTGTTTCTATACGAAATTATTGATGGATGGTTGGCTCAGTGGAAGGTATCACAGCACAGGCATGGTAAAAAAAAGATCTTTTCGTATAGCAACTAGACCGAAATTCAATTCTCTGTTACAGAGGTGAAAGCACCGTGTTTCTGTTCGGCTTCAAGGGCAGTTGGTATTTCCTGTTTTCTAGACACACGATGGGATGGGATTTCTGATTGGTCCTCATAGCAGCTGCAGCTTCCATCTATTACTAAAATAGTATATACATAAACGTATGGATGAAAACTTTTGGAAATACGAATACAAGACAAGGCTTGATCTCTATCTCTAACCCCTGGCTGTACCAAATGCGGCCACTCCAGGTATAGGTGAGCGTTTGTTTCTATAGGGGATTGGTACCATAGACTACTCTAATGCCATAGGGACAGTAGCCGCTTATGTTTTGCCTTTATAAAACAGGAAAATCCGAACTGATATGGAAAGAGCCGAGTCCTTGTCCTTTTCTGCGGCTACTAAGTAAGATACCGCCTTCGTTGAGCTTGAGCTATCGATTGAACCAACCTTTTCTTGGGACTTTAGCCTTTTTTATCCGCTTCTATTTTCTATTTTTTAAATAGAAAACTGTGCGCTTATGCGTAAGAATTTCCTCAAAGCAGAAGGGTCTGGAGTTTTGATGGACTTTGCAGGCTCACCCATGACGGTTACGGTTTCAGTACGCTCTTCCCTCCACTTCTTAGCCCTTTGTCTCCTCTAAGAAAAGAGTCTTAGCTTCTTTCTTCTCCTAAGAAACTCCTAAATCTAAATAAAGAATTGGAATGCTTCTACTTTTTGGGAAATCTCTCTAATGGGTTAGGCCTGCATTCTGTATTTCAACTAACTTCGGTACGGTCCGTTGACCAAATGAAAGCAAAAGGCGAATCTCGAGGTCAATCTGATGGACTGACTGAAAGAGTTTGAAGTCAAGTCAGTCTTGTTTATCCTATCTCCGAATACCAGGAGCGAGAAAGGTAGCTATTACCTTGATCCCATCTCTCATTCCCATTTCTTATAAAGAATTCTAAAGAGGGAAATGCCTCATGGTCCGGAGAGAGCTTTTTCTCATTCTATTCGATGAATATCAGATCCAGTGTTAAGTCTTTTGGTAAGCGGGAGTAATCTTAGACGAATCTAGATATTAGATATTGGTGATAGTACTGGTGCTCAAGACCCGGCAGTCTTACCCAAAGATCTCTTTTTTGAATCAGGCTTCAAAGTCAAGTCCAAGTAAAAGAGTGCAGTTTCGCGAGAAAAGGGGCATAGGATAGAGAGCGGGTGGAACACTGTACCAAGGACAAGGATCGACCTTTAGTTTAGGGAGAAAGAGAAGTAGAAGATGGAACCTGATATGAAATATGAATAAGAGGTGGAGGGCAGTCCTCACTTCTAGTAAGATAGTTACGCTTTCGGCGTCAGCCAAATGATCTTGATAGGACTATATAAAGTAAAAGGGCCACGGCAATAAGGAAGAACTGAGGTTCGAGCCCTCAGCGTGGTTAGCAAAGAAAAGGAAAGGGCACACAGTCTGAAAGTAGCTTCTTCCTCATCTTAGGGCGCTTGAGAAGGCTTCTTCCTTAAGAGGGATTGGGATGAACATGAACTGAACTGACATTCATGCCAGAACGTAGACCCCTTTCCTGTCTCAGGAACCGGGCGTATTCCTTTCCAATCCAACCTTCTTTGGACTGGACCTTCTTCTCTTATGAAATCAAACTTCTCTGCTGACAGAGTGCTTCGTTGATTCAAAAGCTATGTCCTTCCCGTTGCTGAAGCGCCTGCACTCTAGCACGGCGCTCTTTTTTAGTTTTTATATTCGCTTGACACTTACTTTACGTGATGTCACAGTTCGATTAGAGCTAGCTCGACCAGCAGCCCATCCTAATTCTTCGCCGATTCATCCCTTCGTTCCTTTTCTCTTTTTTTCATCTCATTTAGAATACAATGCATTCTTTTCGATCCCTATGTAGGCTTGCTTCGCATAGGCTACACCGGTACACTTAACACTCACCCAATCTTTAAAATGGAGTCGAATCAATCAACTGGCATATCTGGGATCCGCCCTAGGCTACTTTTCTTTTTTTTTATGATTATGAAATGAAAAGTGTGAGGAACTTATTACTCCTAAATGCAGCCGTGATCAACTATACGATACCACCAGACTATCCTCGGAACTTCCATCCACCAATCAAGGCTAGTGAAGCGAAGAGAGCCAAAAAAACGTGAGCGCCCCTACGCGAGCCTTATTGAAAAAGCCCCTTACTATAGATAGGGCGTTAGCGCTTTACTAATAACATAAAAGGGGAAAGCCAAAACCTACTCCTAACAAGATCGAAGTTGAACATTCTCCATCCGCCCGCCAGCAGCAGGGGGGTTCGATTCCCGTTATACGCGATGTGGCGAAGAAAAGCGCTTGTTATTTGCGGAAAGGAAGAAGTCATCCCTCTTGCTGGAGGAAACTACCTTTCTATCCTTCTCCTGCCCCTCTCAGTTGGAAAAAGGGCTTTCGACTTTCCCTAATCTCCTTTGCTCCCTAATCCATTCCCGGTGCCATTCAACTATCTGACAATAGAGTATCTAAGTCAAAGCTGTTCCCGGGTTCAGGTGAAGAATGTTAGAAAGACTCTCATGAAAAAAACCTCTAACTTGGTTCGAGTGGCTGATAGCTGCTTATCGCTCCTGTCCAGTCATCTTAGTCCATGGCTTCTGTTTCATGCTTGGTTGATGGAAGACAGCTTTGAGTGCCGTTACTTTCCCCCTCCATGCTTGAAGTTCATTCCTCCGTTGTGCTTTGTCTGTCATCTTCTTTCTTCCCTTCCTCGGGCACAGTAAGACAAAGAGCTGTTTTCTTTCTTGCTTTGTTTTTTCTTGTTGCTTCTGTTTGGGCTTGCTCCTCTGTTATCCCTGACTCCCTAAACTTAATGAATGAAGGAAGGGTCTCCGCTCCTTACCCTATCGGGCAAGTGGCTTACACTCCTTGCTTGCTTTCATCCTGCTTTTAGTGCCGCTTGCTTGCTCGAAGGAGGGGCTACCGCTCTTTAACCTCGTCGGTAAAGCGGCTTGAATAGGACTTTCCCTATTTTCATTGGCCTTTTCTTCGATGTCAATGTGCTCAGGTCCTTTCTTTGCCCCTTCCCTTGGGTTGGGCTCTCCCTCAAATGCCCTTTCCCTTCGTTATCTCTACATGAGTGAAACTCAAGCACTCGAATATCAGTAGATTAGCGTCACGCCAACGCAACTCTCAAACCATCGGCGAGAGGAGAGTAGGTCCGGCTATGACTTTCATAGGAACCGTTGGGCCACTATGTCATAGTGAGAGTAGGGACCCATCCCATATGACTCAGAGTCAAAGAAAGCTCTTAGCCTCCGACCAGTGAAGATCAGGAAGCCGAGAGGCGGATGAGCACCTGATCGTTTTCTACGCAATTCATTGAGTTGATGGAGTACCGAGAATAGTCTTTAGCTAGAAGCTCAGAGGCTTCAGAGGCGCCAGCCATTAGCTCAAGTTAACCCGCACTTCCTAAGGTTACGGTTTCGGAACGAAAGAGCCCGAGCTATATGCTTAATGAAATTCTATGACAGATAGGGATGTCGATAGAAAGAAGGGAGTAGAGTAGACATCTTCACATACTCTATTTTCAGATCTTTTTGTTCAGGGCGGAGAACATTATCTTTCATTCCTCAGTCGCTTGCCCGAAGTTTTATCAGTAGTTCGGCTCTTTGCCCCAACACTCGACTTCAAGCTTAGGTAGCCGTAGCCATTTCGGATTCGGGGACGGGTCCGCGCAGTAGGAGAAAGCCTTCTTTCTTCATCAGCAGGAGCAGCCTTTAGGTCTAACTCTAAGACTTCAACCTATCTTTCATCAAGCCAGAAAGCAACCAAGCCACTTGAGCAGAAAACGGCTCAAAGAGCGAAGTTTAAAGGGCTCAGTGCCTCATAGCTGTTCCGAGCCGCATTTACTATGTAACAGTCCAATCGAAGAAGCTCGTATCCGCGTCGGACGAAGAGCTTTCTCAGACTCCTCAAACATGGGAGGGGAGTACGGTCATAGAACGAGTCCCGAACCGGTCAAAGACGGACCTGTATACTCTTATTAAGAATATAAGTGCCCAGGCTATTCATGAAGAGGAGAAGCCAAATCGATCATAACAGCACTTCCAATAGTTGAATCAAGGGATGTGGAATCGACGAATTCTTGACCTCCTCAGGGGAAAGACGAAGAAGAGCTTAGTTGATAGGATAGAAGGAGGATTGCTTCTCTAATCTAACCCATACATAGACGAAAGTCAGGCATCGGTGGAAGTGCTAAGCGCAAAAAGTGAAGAAGCTTTGAAGCCGATCGAAGACAGCGAGAGTAGCAGCTGATCTTCTACCTGATCTATCGACCATATTGATTGATGTATTAGAGAGACCAAGTTCCTACGAGGGAAGAAAAGATTCACCAGCTCTATCGATTATCAAATCCCTGTACCTTTGTGAAAGACATCGCATGGAATAGCTTACACGGGAACGGGGAAAGGTAGAAACTCAGATTCAAAATAGAAGTTCCTGAGCTAGAAGGAATGGGGTCAGGGGTGGAGACTGACTGCCAAGGAGCGTAGCAGCTCGACCAGAGGGAGAGGAGTGAAGCTGCTTGACCGAATAAGTGAAAGAGCGAACCGCAACTAGACCTGATAAAACAGCAGCTTTCAGGCATCCGGAGGTCTTAGATAGAAGATGAGCCGACAGTAGGACTCTCTGAAAGCTTCAAGTGTAGCATCGTAGATTACTAGCTGCTAAGAAAGACTATCCGGTAAATGGATATTGGGTTGATCCCCATTCCTGACAAGCCAATCGATTGGTAGATCCTAATTATCTGGTTGAGGAAGCACCTTTCAGTTAAAAAAAATCCTCAATTCGAAGTGGTGAGTCAGTCTTTGATTCCACGGCAGAGTCAGTGGTAGTTCCTCTTTCTACGACACCTAGGGATCACAGCCCTCAACCATGGGCATGGTAAAAAACAAATATCAATTTGTTTACAGTAATATCAGGAAAATAAGAGAATTTTTTATTCAAAAAGCGTACTTGGCAGTACCCAATGTGGCGTGACTAGCCGCCTACCGTTTCGCACTCGCCTTCTATAAATATGGCTAGAAAATCATCATACCAGAGAGAGAGAAATGACATAATCAACCGGAAAACCCCTTTTTTTGGGGGGGAAGCCGCTGTAATGCTCACCTTTTCTTACGCAACTAATCCTTCCTTCGCTGCAAATGGCTGAGCTACCGCACTATGTTACTTCCATTGATTAAACAACACAACTAGCACTAGAGCCAGTATAGATAAATAAATAATAAAAAAGTTCCGCTGCCATATTTTATTTCATTTTTTTCTCCGGATCAAAGCATGTATCAAAGGGCCTTGGATTGCCCCATCAACGGCAGACCGTCAGATTTCTTAAAGGTGAGTCGTGGACTCAGGTAAGGATGCCCACTGTCCCCCTACTTGTTCACATTCTTATCACAGATTCTATCAGCAAGTATCTGTGGTCTAAGCCTAGGCCAATCAACAAGTGTGAAAAAGCCCCAAATGTTCAAGCAATCAACCACGGACAGTAAGCAGATGACATCATTCTCATGGGGGAAGCGAACGAGTCTGAGGCTAGGTTCTTTAGGCTAGAATTTCTGTGATGTAGTAAAATAAGAAAGAGCAAGGTTTTATCCCGCAACTCATAGGAAACTATATGGTTCGGCAAGCAAATTTTTGACTCTAAGGAACCGATCCAGCACCTTTGAATCCCCATTCATTATAAGGATAAGGAGAACGGTGAAATTTCACTACTGCAATCGCTAATATGGATAGCGGATGGCCTGCAAGAAGATTCGAATATGCAGCACAAATCATTCTTAATGCATTGAAAGAAAAGAAAGAAAACAAGTTTAGCCATGGCGGGATGAGTCGGCAGGAAGTGCGAGACGCAGCTCGGCTGCACATTGGTGATACGGGTTTGCTCGACTATGTGCTGAAATCAATGAACAATGTAATCGTTGGAAGTCACATTGTCTGTCGTGCTGTGAACCCATCCACTCGGGTTTTGGAATACACGATTCATGAGCTTGGTAATCGTGTTCTGATCAATGAACCGGAACCTGAAATAGTTCCTGAGCCACTTCCAGTACCTGCTCTAGTGCCTGGGGCTGATGTTTACAGTGATGTCGTCTACTTGTATACAAATGTACTACTATTGTATTGGGTTACCCGGAATCAAAATTGGTTGAGTTGGCGACTCGGGAAATTTTGGACAGCAAGCAGTGAAGGAGTGACCTTTTAAGGATGAAGATGATCAATTTATGAGATTCATTTGCCGATTGATGCCAAGTTCAAGAGAGCTAAAATATGAGTTGACGAGGGAGCCTGGTGAGCTTATAGTGGTTCCACCCTATGCTACAGTTGGTGAGCTGAAGGAAGCAGTACAGAGTGCAATGAGGGATACTGAATTATGGAACAGTTTGTGGTAACTGATATTGAAGACATGGAGGGAATGGAGGATGAGGTTTTTATTCCAGCCCTTATTAGATTAGCACCCTGTCGATCGATGCCTCTACGTCCACCAGGGGAAGACCCAAACCCGACTTTAGCAATAGCTGCTGGAGAAAGAAGCGACTCACCCAGAGGGAAGAGAAAACTAGGCTCTTACGCAATTAGAATTAGTAGGGAACAGAGGAGCAACCTACTCTTACCTTTAGGACCGACCAATAACAACCTATTCTCTTACACAATCATTTCTGTACTCAGATATGCTCCTACTAGCAGAGGAATGACTCTAGTTATGCCTTTATTTAATTTAGGAAGGCATGAGATTGAGATAAGGGCTGCCCTTTCCTTCTAGCTAGGTAGCTAGTGCTTAGCCAACCCTTACTTATCTATTGCCATCCGCCGCCCTTTATTCGAATGGTGGTTTCCGCTTCCTTCTCCATACCATAGAAAAAGGGCTTTCCTACTCTGCTTCTGATTTTTCGGATTATTAGGAAAGAGTTGATCCACTACTTGAAAGTGAAACCACTAATTGAATGGCCGTCCTACAGAAATCCTTGCTTTGAACCAGCTTTCCCAATCAATCAATTCTAGAAGATGCCTAGTCATTGATCGAGCTTACAAGCAAGGAACGAAGTTCTCAGTCCATGGTTCCTTGTCTTCATTCCTGGAATGAGAAATGCAGCTGTGTTGGATCGTGACCTCCCGTAACTAAGATGGAAAAGGAACTTGCTTTCCTGTGTCGGATGGAAAGGAACTCTCACTCGGAATGGAATGCCAACAAATAGCCGAATTGGCTTGGCTATGTTCTTTTTACCGGTAAGTGGTTTGAGGAAACCAAGCAGGCAATGAACTGGCCAGGCAGTCAAATTCAAATAGAAAAGGATCCTCCCCTTTGTCTTGCCATGGATTCGAACTGAAAGTCCCGGATTCGCAGCTCAAGAGGAACGAGTGACCAGAAGGAGAGGAGGGAGGCGTGTTCTCGGTTAGAAAGAGAGTTTCCTAGGTTGACAGGGATGCCCCTAGATGCCACTAAGAGGTACTTTCCTAAATGAAGTGGTCCAGGACTCTAAGTAGTGGTTCCTGCCTTGAGTGGAAGACTGCACTTGAGAATCTCTAGGGAGAGGAGAGTCCTGTGTTTTATCATAGAAAGATCTCTCAGCCTTTTGGATTGCTATGAAAGATGGGGCTGGTATGGTCACCAAGGTAAGGTCTAGGGCTGTTCCCGACGGTTCTTTCGAGTGAACGGTAAGGCTAATGGTACTACTAGTCAACTACACTAGCGGACTCTTTATGCGCTGACTGAACTTGCTTCGTAGTGTCTCAAAAGCCTTTCTTCATAACCTTTTCCAGGACTTGAAAAGGGCTGCCTTCGACAATCCAATCATAAGGAAGGAGAGATTCACTAGATGGGATAGAATGTAGTGATGAAGCGAGTTCCTCTGCAGCTATTCCTTCTGCCTTTTCTGAAGTGACAGAATAGCCAAATGAATTGGCCTCCCCTCCTAGTTTTTGGGAGTGGATTTACAAAAAGGCTTATGAGTCTCATTTCCCTTCTACGGAGATCGAAAAAAGAAAAAAGGGATCCCCCCGTCGCCTTTGAGAGCAGTCCAATACCAGTGGATTCATTAGCAATGGTAGGAGGAAAAAATCCACTACGCTTTGAGCCAGTTATTCATTCTTTAAGGCCGGGAGCCGGGAACTCAAAAAGTATTCATCTGGATGGTTCCTTGCCCACTTCTCTTCCGAAAAAACTTCCAACAACGTGCCATACCATCAAGGGCTAAGATCGCTTATTTTCAATAGCTGCGGTTTGTATTGCTCCTCTTTTGGAGATAGGGATTCTTTCTTTTGAGTCACGTTTCCTCCACTTGGGAAAATGGGCTTACTCTTTCCTTCCGTCTAGCCCTTGGTACTCTGCATCTTCAGGTAGAATGAATTTTCTTGCAAGAAAGGGTGGAGACTCTATACATCGATGTGGGTCACTTTGTCTTGTGTCGCTCTACGATCTTGTTAAGAATAAGAGGTCACAATTCCGGAAAGCGAACCTAGCCCCATTAATCCATAACTTCCTTCGTTTGGTATCGAGATCGTCGAGTAAGCTACTTATAACTTGATGGGGATAGCCAGATTTCTAGACTAGAAGGGAGAGTTTATTCCCATCTGAAGGTCCACGTCTAGGAGAGCACCTCTTTCTTTTTCTGGCTTAGTCGTGAAAAGAGAAAAGAAGAGTGCAACGAGCTCCTAAGCCCAGGGGCATTCATCCTATGTTGACTTCACGGCATAAGGTCTCATCACAACAAGGGTAGGAAAGTAGGCTATGAGTAGATCCCGTGATCAACAGAAAGAGCCCTTCCTCTAGTTCTAGTAGCTAGGGAGCTTGAAAACAAAACAGACGGTTTAGAATTTTTGTGTCAGGTGCAGCCTAGAAGAAGCTGCAAGAGAATCTATCCCCTTCTTCCCGGAAGTGACATATTCAAAGGAAACTTCCTAAGGCCAAGCAGAGATTAAGATACCCACGAGCAGATGTTCTCGAAGAGGCAGGGCAGCTATTGAATCCCCTGTTTCGGAATAGAATAGGCAGCTAGATAAGACGCCCTCCCCTCTGACTCTTGATGACGAATAGTTTGTGCAAGATTTTTCCTTACCTTAGCATCTGGGTACTGCTGTACGTCTTTAAGCCTTTTAAGCCCATTATATACCTACATTGACAGACATTGAGTAGGAAAGAGGAAATCTCTTTTTTGCCTATCAGCTTTTGCTGGAATAACCGGTCTTCTAAAGAAGACTGATCTCGAATCCCTATCCCTAGAATCAGCTCTTAGTCTGAGTTTCGGGTTTTCAGGAATTGAATCATCAACTGTGCCCCTACGGCTTCTGCAGCCTTCTTTTCAGACTTCAGACTTGGATTTCTGGACAGCAGACACCCATTGATCAGCAGGTGGAATGGGGACCTTAACCATCCTAGGTTTCTATGGAAAGTTAGGCATCTTCCGCAGGCTTTAGATCGTCTCACTTGGAGGATATGAAAGACTTATTCTTCATAGAAGCTTCAATTTCTCTATCCGTGACGGTAGACCTCTGTAACAGGATACTCTGGTACACTACGAAAATTCTTCGACATCCGGTGGTTTGTACCTTTTAAATTAAATAAAAATCCTAAAACAATGATTATTGAGTTGGAGCCTCCTCCTCTTACCTTGTTTCAAAGCTAGCGCCCCTGCTCTTTCTATGAGTTGGCTACTATGTCTGTTGTACGCTCTCTTTCTCTTCACACCTGGCCACCCCTAGTTTAGTTCCTTTCTGCTTGCTACGGCCTGTTTGGTGTGGTTTGTTACCCACTTACACCATCCTTTCTTATTGGCGTTAGAGTTAGATAAGTCTCATTTTTGAATCCCATATCCCATAGGGGAGGGAGGGTTTCACACTTGATACGATAATCTAATCATCTATTTACATAAAGAAAAGTTCCGGGAAGAAATCCACGCTCCGGACAAGCACACGGGTACTAATAGAAGCCCTAATAACGTGGAACCACATGATGAAAGGAGGAAGGTTATGGAAGCCATGCTGCAACCAACATACCTTCTGGCTACGAACAAGCCAAGGCTCGTTCAGTTTGCTCACCTAGCACGCACCACCGAGCGCGCAGATCCTATGCGCGTCACTTCCTGCCTCGGAACAGAAGCAAGGCAAGCTCTAGCAGTTGGAGAAAGGGCAGGAAAAAGAAAAAAGGTGTGTGAATGAAAGCATAAATGCGAGTTAAAGAGTAAGAAAACAATGTCTCAGACAAGAGCCTAGAGAGCAACTCAATCGCCACCACACAAGGCCATTATGGCAATTATACCTGCTCTGTGCTTGCTGCTAGATTTTGATACTTCTAGCGATGCCCAACTTTTAAAACTAAGTCTAAGGTCCTGAGGAGCTCTACTACCTTAATTTACTGAATGTGAATGTCCAACCATCGGCTAAAGCCCTTCGGGCCATACGCTAAATTCGCTACTGACGAAAGCGAAACAATAACAATCGATGTTGTCTCTTTAAGACCTGTATTACAAGCTCTTCTTCCGGTACGTTCGGTACGTATGATGGGAAAAGATATCCTTTGTTTAGGATCAACTAGAAGATTTTCTCCCACCGTGAGCTCGGTCATTGGCTGTCCTCCGTGATCGATTAGACTATGGCGAATCGCTTGTGTATTGGTCTTTGGGAAAGTGTAAGACGCTATTGCTCGCAACTGGGTCTCACGCGGTCTGTCGGTCTAACAAAGAAGGTGACTCGAATTGCTTCTCTTGTCCGATCGGAAACTGGTATTTATGGTGTAAGGGTCAGAAAGAGCTCCCTTTGGGGAATAGAGAATCGATCCTCAAATGAAAGTAGAGGGGAAAATGCCAACCGTCGCCTTCTCAGTTCCTTACACAGTATCTTCCGAGACACGTTGACTACATTCGAGTAGGCATGCCAAGAGCAGTTTCAAGTTATTGACCCTGAACAAAAAGATCCGTAACAAAGAAAGGGTAAGAAAAGGTTTCCTATCGAATTCTTCCAATTTTGATGACGAAGGAGGCTTGCCCTCAAGAACGTTACTCTACCTACCCATTTTCTTCCTGATCTTAGTCTCGTTGTCTGGCCCAGCGGAGAATGAAAAGGGAGAAACTTTCGCACTTCTTTAGTAGCAGTAGCTAGAACCATACCGCTTTGAAGAGAGCGCTGGGCTTGGTCTCTCTTTCTAATTCTGCGGCTTGCTTAGATTTTTTGTTGCCTTGTGTGTGTGCTCTTGCAAGTAGCTAAGTGTAAAGGGAAATGACTCTGCTGCGGCGGACCGACAGCTTATAGACTCGTTACGCAACACGACTTTGGCACGACGCTTGATGACTTGAGGAAAAAGACCTGACTTGGTATCAGAGCACGGTTTCTTTCAAAGATCAAGTCATGGCTAGTGGAAATCCTGAGGCCTCTAGTATAGAGGAGACCAAATGGGAAAGCATTATGGAACGCACGGAGCAGATCGTCGAATCAGATGGAGTGCCTAAACCTAACTCGAAATATCTTAAAAAGAGAAGTCAGAGCAATTGGCCCTTGCCAACCCTCTCTCGTCTGGGTTTTTTCTCGGTCATGCTCATATATAGGTCTTATTCGCCCTTATTCCTACTCTAACAAAGAAAATCTGTCCCCATGAATTCATTCCTAGTCGAAGGCAATCCCAGGCGTTTCGTACATTACATAGGAATCTAGGAAGCTAACCTTCCAATGGCAGTAGATCAGTCAAGGGTGGTCTCAGTCATGGGATCAAGGCCAAGAAAGACGGAGGTTCAATGGGATCCGTTCTCTTTGATTGCCCTTATTTGTCTATTGACTTGATGTTCTTCGTCTCAAACAAGTTCTTTCCTTGAGCTCTGCCATCTTCCTTTTTCTACTCTCTGCACTAGTCGTATCGACTAGTACAATCAACTACTCAAAATGAGGAGCTTATTAGCTTTACTTACACCTGATCTACCTTTCGGAATCACTAGCCAAAGCAGCTAGCCAAGTGGGGCAAGCAGAAAGATACCTATTGATCATTCGCTTAGGAACCGCTTTGCGCTGCCAGGCGGATTCAGACTCCTTCATTCACTCGAGGATCCAATAGGAGGCAATAGAACGGTGCTTCAATCTATAGCTAAACCAACTTCCGATCTAGTGGAACCGGCGTTCTCTCCATAAGCAATTTCTCGACTCATTCAAAAAAGGTTGAAGCACCCGTTTGATGGAATGAGTTTGGTGCTCAGTGGAAGGGATTGACCTAACATGTGATAAGCTAGATGAAAGGTAAGTTCCAACCCGGATTCCCGAACAAGGAAAGCAGACAGATCTAGTCAGTACGTCCAAGCGAATACAATAAGGTTGGCCCTAGCTGCGGATTCTGATTCCATTGGATTCCCGAAGCTTGATATGGGTTCAAATCCAATTCGTGAGAAAGGAAATAGTTTGAATAACCCCAGGATGGATTGAATTCATGCTCCCTCTTCCAGGTCGAGTCTGAAACCATCTCTGACGGAGACAGTCTGCCAAGTGAGCGCGAAGGTAAGACCATAGAAACTAAAGGGATCCGCACGGGACCAGATAGGCCGAGGGTTAGAAGGCCGCCGCCTTATCCAAAAAGTTGCCCTTCTGAGGCTAACCCGTCATACCCCTGCGCAAAAGAACGAAAACGGGAGAAGCAGGCAAAGAAAATTTAGGGAAAGGAAAGGGCGTCAGCCTAGCACTCCAACAGTATGGGCTTCTTTCTCCCACTAGATAGCTAGCAGAAAGAATGGCAGGACGAAAGAAAGGCTTAGGATAGCTCATGACAGGGAGAGGTTGAATGAAAGGAAAGCAATTACAACTTCTGGCTCGCAAGAAAGGCGAATAACTGCAATTGAATCGACATAGACGGACTTATAAACTTAGCACAGCGCTTACCTTAAAACTTTATATGCTGTAAAAAATACCTGAGCCTGTAACGAACTCCTACCTTCAAAAGGAATCCAACCCCAACTGACGGAAAAGGGGAACCGCAGAAAACCGTCTAGAAGGTAAAAAAACTACAACTTCCACTCACCCAGAAGAAGAAACTCACTAGCACTCAAAAGGAAATGACTCCCTCCAAGAAGCACTGAAAGTAGATCGCTGCAAACTGGTCCATGAGGTTAGCTTATCACTGCAACTCCACTTGCTTTTATATATAGCCCGCTGCTTGCGCTTAAAAGGTACTCTTGGCTAGAGGCCTAGAACCTCTCCTCTTGCTTGCCTTAGATTAGAGCTGCAATTGGCTAAAAGGAAATTCCAACTGTAAAGAAAGGGCTCTCCCACTAGATCGTGAAGCGACGGTAATGCAACTACTGAGACTTCCACGTGAACCGCAGGGAAGACTGAAGAAATCCCAGGGACTTACATTCCAACTAAAAACAACCAGGAAGGTAAAAACAAGGAAAGCAGCGCCTAGGGAACCTGACTATGGAAAGGATCCCGTATTGGCTCCACCGCTATAGTTAGGTAGCATAATAATCAAAGCGAAGGCGAGCCCTGGAACGGAGAAGCGATTCTAAAAGAGCAGGTCAGGTCCTAACCCTTCCCTTCAAGCATGAAGTGAGGAAAAGATCTCTCCACGAAAAGAAAATCCAATCAAATCATATATCACTTGATACCGTTACCAAAGAGGTCTACCCTTGTATACTCTCTTAAAATAAAATGGATACCCTTTCTGTACTCGGACTGAGACTAGTGAAAGAATGGGGAAGGCAATGAAATTCTTAAGATACGAACGGGAAAGATGTGAAGCACAAAAGTAGCTGCTATCGAATGCCCTTCTTCCCCGGCTGACTTCCACCTATTACCAAGAAAGAGAATCATGCCTTTTTGATGACAAGAAATCCTTAAATGAAAGCAAAATCGTGGATCCAAAAATCCGTTATCTCCTCGTGCAGCTTCTGGGCTAAAATCCAATCTTTTAAGTGAGAAAGTCGTTATCAATACAATTATGCCGCCGAATACAATCACTTTGAAGAAGTCGCAAGTGCGGGTTCAAATGGGAAGTACGAAACACTCAATGGAGAATAGGGATCGCTATGCCGAAGAAAAGAGAGAGGTTGCACCAGGAGAAGATAAGGTCATACCAAGGGCTTTCTATAATTTAAATTAATGATTTTGCTTTGAAAGGAATGTATCCAGCCTAAACGCAAAGACGGGCCTATCCTATAGGCAGAAGCTACCTATCCGACTAGTAGAAAGCGTGAGGAGGAAGACTTCTATTCGGCCCCCCTTGGCTACGAAACCAGGCTGTGATCCGCATCGAGAAAGAAATGTATTCATGCATCTCTTTAGTTCGAATGCTGGATTTCTTTACTTAGAAATAGAGAATTCTGATTCTAAAATCCATTCTCTCACCAACATATATGCTATACCCAAAGCGCTGAAAAGGGCTGATTCTCGCCATCTAGGAATAAAGAACCGGTATCTTCAATGAAAGCTATCCATCGCTCACCCCCTCTCTCATCATAACCTATTTCAGATGTACCCGTCGCTCCTGGGATTCGACTTTCCTTCTGAGGATGGAGAGAAGTTTGGAGATGGCACCGGGCTCCTGCCTAGCTTCCTGAACCCAATCTGAGCTTACAATGCGAGGTTTGGGAATACTACCTGACGAGTACCCGTTGACTTTCAATGTCGATTTCTATATGTCTACTCCCGCGCATACTCCTTGAATATGAGGCAATGCCAATTGTTGAAATGCCATCAGATGAAGGAAACTCTGTATCTGTAGATCATGTAATTCCTGCGCCTACTAAAGCCAATAAAGATACCAAATCTTACTAACTACCGCTAGCTCCATTAAGTCTGCCAGTCTGCATCAGATTATCTCAATGAATAGCCATCATCCCGACTCGAGAGATCATTGTTGTGCTTCTGATGGCGTCGTTTCACTTCACTTGGACACCGAATTTCTAATACATTCTTCACTGATCCAAAAATGGGGCACGAAATAACGGACCTTTTAAACTGGCATCTTATCATTTTACTTTTTTCTTCCTAACTCTGCTTTCAGGATTCAGGACCACCTTCCTTGGGTCCTTCGTTTCACTGATCAGGTAGCCTTCCTACACCTAATATTTTCTCTTTCGATCGTTTTGGTATAGGGCACTTTTGGCTTTCCTCCGGCCTCTTTCTTTATAAGAAAAAGAAGAAGATGGTTCTCACTGCACCGATGGTATTCTACTTTCTAATAGACTTCTTTCTAACTAGTTACAGATGCTATGCTTTTGATTAGTCACTTCCAATCCAAATAAGCCCTCATGTACCTCCTGAGCGAGAATTTCATTAAGGAAAAGGATATAGAGTTGCCAGACTAAGCACGAGACAGTACATGCTAGCCTAAAGTCTGCTTTTGAATCGAACTTCTTTTTCCTTGGCGGAGAAAGCTTCTTCATCTATCAAAGTGATAAGTGAAGTAATGTCTTATATGCATCGCGGACGTGTGGAGGGTTTTTGAAAGGGACGATGGTTCTTAGTGGATCGTTGGACTCATATCTTCGTAGAGTGCAGCAAGGCTATTCTCTCGAGGCCAGTGTGCTCATTTATTCTATATGGATTCAGCATCAGGCGATTCTCCGTTTACATTCTTTCTCGGCCTTTACTTTACCTGACTAAGACCACGCAGGCTCATCAAGAGCTGTAGTGCATGAAAGCGAAGTGCTAAAAAGGTAGCGCTCGTGGTAGTGCGTCCGAAAAGAAGGATCGTCTAATAGGAAGATTCCAAGTCCGAGACAGCAAAGAAATTCCCTAGGACTGCTAGAACTCGCATGATTAGATAAGAATAAGTGTCCGCCTCCTCACGGGGAAGCCTTTTTCTACTCTTTCTGGGTAGGGCCACATTCGTTGGTAGCATAGTCTTCTTAAAACTAGGTTGATCCATAGTTCTTGCTCGCATCTTAATTGATTTTCATTTCCTAATTCAAGTCAAGCGTAGAGAAAGCAGGGGTGATATTTTTTCACTTAGATCGCTTAAATTAAATGGATTCTTAAGAGGGACATCGAAAGTCTCTTTTTTGGGAAGGTCCTAGAAGGTTGTCTGATAGAGCCGTTCTCGAGTGAGTTCCAATTCCTTCCAGATATTAGGCGAGAATCTCACAAAGGATCTAGGCCTCAAGGGAGAATGCCGCGATATGCAATAAGCACACTGTGGCAAATCCTTCTTTATTCCACCTTTTCTTTGATAGTTCAACGACCAGTCAGACATGGTGCCCTACTTACTT
>Ga0214473_10003184_pt1 | contig 19987 bp, 14 predicted proteins | sample RVTome_7_FD_203509 | JGI IMG/M metagenome (GOLD analysis project Ga0214473, IMG submission 203509) | Soil microbial communities from uranium-contaminated site in the Upper Colorado River Basin, Wyoming, United States - RVT98D197 | ecosystem: Environmental > Terrestrial > Soil > Contaminated >... | reverse complement strand
ACGCGCACCTCGGAGCCGGTTGAGGTCCCCTGAGGGATACGGTGCGTCAGCCTCGGTGGCGGCTGCCTATTCTCAGGAGGCTGCCCCCTGCACCCTCGCGAAGCATCCCGGAGCGAAGCGGAGGGACAACCCCCACCTTAGTAAGCGGCGGGTGGAGATGACGCGCGCCTGCGGTAGGTACCCGCCGCTCTCGTTGAAGACACATCGCGGCGCAGGTTGAATCCTTCATGGAGAGATTAAGGCGCCAGGCGCGCCTCGGCCGCGAGATGCGGCACGGCACTCGCGCGGCGGTCGTGACCTGCGGGCACAAGACTCCATCAACCGCCGCTTACAGGGGAGGGGTAATGGGGGTGTGGGGGCCTGAGGGGAGGGGGATGTAATTCCCCCTTCCCTGGCCCCCACGTAGACGATGGGGGGACATCGCCCGTCCGCTGCTCTGGTCGCACGCCAAGTACCTGATCCTGCACCGGGCCGTGCACGGCTGAGGGGCTAGAGCGGGCGGCGGTGTAAGGCCTCTGTAAGCCGCGCGCGCTGCAAACACGCCCGACAATGAAAGGGAGGGGGACCAAGGCGCCCCGGGCGCGGGTTGTTTGTTGTGGAGAGGGGGAGGGATGCAGCTCTTCGACCTCGGCGACACCTTGCAGGCCATATCTTCGATTCTCTTCTCCCCATTCGGTCTGTTGGTAATCGCGGTTGTGGGGGGCCGCATGGCTATCGACTATCTTCTCCCGCCACGTCGCCGAGCGCCAAGACGGCGGCGGGAGCCCCGCAAAGCCAGGTCGCAAACCGGGGATCTGCTGTCAATCGCTGTTCTCGTCACGCTCTTCTGGTGGTTGACACCTTCGGGCGGCCAAGGCTCTCTAGGTTCACCCATCAAAGCTGTTGCCACATTTGCGATGCCGCTTGCCTGGGGTGTTGTGATTGTGACGGGTATTCAATCCATCAAGAGAGGCCGTCGCCAAAGTATGGAGCGGCAAAGCTTGGAGGACATCCGGCACCTCTCAGCCGACGGGTTTGAGGATTTCGTCGCCGGGCTCTTCCTCGCCCGGGGATACAAGGCCAAGATCGTCGGCGGGGATGGCGACCACGGGGTCGATATTGTTCTCTCCAACCCGCAGGGGGACCGCGAACTGGTGCAGTGCAAGAAGTGGGATCGCTGGTGGGTCGGCGAGCCCGTTGTGCGTGACTTCTACGGAGCCTTCGTCCACGACGGCCAGGCCGTGCGCGGTTACATCGTTACGACCTCCGTCTTTAGCGAGGCGGCGCGGGAATGGGCAGAGGGGAAGCCCATCCACCTGATCGACGGGAAGGAGCTAGCGGAGGCGGTGGAGGTGATCGGGAGGTGAGCCGGGGAAGTCGTCCTGGCACTTGCGCCTATCCCGACCTCGATGATCGTTGAGGCGAATGGGTGCTCCCCAGCTATGCCTCCCTCGTTCGCAAAGGGGAATACTTGCCGCATCCGATTTATTTCAGAGGCCTGGCGCGGCGGGGACGCGTTTCGCGAGAAGAACGGACGAATCTTAGGTTGGGCGGCCCAGCGAAGGACCGCTCAGGGGACACAGAATGGGGCAACATGGAAGGCCCACTCCAGATAGAACCAACTACATTCGAGCGAATTGTCGGGCAGACCATCCGCCGTCTTGAGGAGAGCGGCTTGTTTCCTCCGGCTGTTCTGGAAGAGATCCGCGCGGCGGCCGCTGCCGGGAAACTCTCCCATGCCAAAGCAATAGACGCAATCTTGAGTCGTGACTTACAAGAGCCCCCCTCCCCATGAGGCTACACACACTTCACATCCAGAACGTAAGGGGGATTCGCTCCCTCAGCCTCTCGCCAGCAGGCGCCAACTTCGTTGTATGGGGGCCTAATGGCTCGGGCAAGAGCGCAGTTGTAGACGCGATCGATTTCCTTATCACAGGAAGGATGTCTAGGTTGAGCGGAAAGGGCACTAAGGGGATAACTCTCTCCAGGCATGGGCCCCATATCGACACCTCCCCCGATCAGGCGTTTGTTCAGGCCACAATAGGAGTGCGCGGCGTCCCAGGTCTCATTTCGCTTCGCCGTTCAATTGCTGACCCCGAGACCTTTGAGATCGACCCTCCGAACCTCGCGCCGATCGGACCGATTCTGGCTCTTGCGTCCAGCGGCCAACACGTGCTCAGTCGTCGGGAAATCCTTCGCTTCATCACCTCCGAGGCAAGCACACGCGCACAGGACATCCAATCCCTGCTCAACCTTTCGCAGGTTGAGACCACCCGCAAGGCCCTAGTGTCTCTCGCGAATGATGCCCTCGCAAGGTCCCACGGTACGTCAGTTGCTCTTGAGAGTGCCAAGCTAGCGACGGCATCGACCATAGGCACGGATCATTATGATCCACAACAGATTCTCGATGTCGTCACTCATAATCGCCGCCTATTGGGGGCACCTCCGCCTGAGGGGCTGGCGTCAACACTCCTCAAGAAGGACGCGCCCCTCCCCGCCGCCCAACCGGGTCGTCCTGCCGTGAACGTCACTCTAGTTGGAGGGGATATCGCTGCACTTATTGCCCTCCTGGAACCCGCCGAATTGTCAGCGCGCAGGGCTTCATGCGAGGCTCTCGACTCACAGATCACTGAACTACGCCGCACGCCGGAGCTGCTTGCCAGCATGAAGAGAAAGCAGCTGCTTTCTGCTGGACTTGCACTCTTGGACGAGTCAGGGGCGTGTCCCCTTTGCGACAAACATTGGCCGCGCGGCGAACTCAACTCCTACCTCCGTGCGAAGCTCGCGCGCGCCCATCAAGGCGAGGCCCAAGCACTGACCATTTCCCATGGTGCGAGCCAGATCATGCGCGCCGCATCGGCCGCCAGTTCCACCATCAAGAGGATCACCCCCATCACCGTAGCGGCCGGCCTCCAAGACGCATCGAGAATCCTCACACAATGGGGTCAGGCAATGGGCCCGCTTCTGGAATCCCTTGCCGATCCACTTAACCGATATCCAGCACCCGCGTCTACAACTGCGACAGTCGCGCGCCTTTCCGCGCCCGACAACACTGCCCCAATCCTCGAAGCCGCAATCGTCTCTCTAAGGGAGGCCTACCCCGAGGCCACCCCCGAGCTAACTGCCTGGGAGGTGCTAACGCGACTCGAGGAGAACCTGAAAGCAGTTGAACTCCAGACCACTGCGCACCATCTCACCGAGATCTTCCTGGCCCGCGCCATCGCACTAAGGGACGCGTTCATGGCAGCGCGAGACGAAACCCTGACGAGTCTTTACGACAGCATAAGCGGCCGATTCAGCGACCTATACCGCAAGCTCCATGAGCCCGACGAAGGTAACTTTGCCGCCCAGATTCACGCGGAAGGGGCCGGGCTGGCATTTGAGGTCGACTTCTACGGGCGGGGCGTCCATCCCCCTCACGCACTCCACAGCGAAGGCCACCAGGATAGTATGGGCATCTGCTTGTATCTTGCCCTTTCCGAACGACTCAACCAAGGGCTGATTGACCTAACGATCCTCGACGACGTAGTCATGTCTGTCGACGCTGGCCACCGCCGGCAAATCTGCCACCTACTAGCAACCGAATTCCCCGAGAGGCAGTTCCTCATTACGACTCACGACCGGACGTGGGCAAACCAGCTCCGTACCGAAGGAATTGTCACGCCCGCGTGTCGAATCGAATTCGCCAACTGGAGCCTTGAGACAGGCCCCCTCGTGAGCCTCGAAAACGAAATGTGGCAGCGCATCACAACCGCTCTTGAACACAATGACATGCCCTCGGCCGCTGTTCTCCTCCGCAGAGGATCCGAGGAATTCTTTGCCACCGTCTGTAACGCGCTCGAAGCGTCCGTACCATTCCGCATCGACGGCCGATACGAACTGGGAGACCTCCTACCGGCCGCTGTTGCCCGATACCGGCGCCTCCTAAAGCAAGCTAAGGCATCAACCCAATCCTGGGGCAACAACGCCCTCCTGCAACACCTGACAGAAGTCGAGTCTGTGGTCAAGTCTATCTTTGTTCGCACCCAAGCTGAGCAGTGGGCCGTAAACGCCACTCTGCACTACAACAACTGGGCTAACCTTCATCCAAACGACTTCCGCCCCGTCGTCGAGGCGTTTCTGGACATGCACGAGGTGTTCACATGCCAGCAATGTCGCACCACAGTATTCCTCCTCCTACACGACAACGAGGCAGCATCCGTGCGCTGCCATTGCGGATCAATCGACTGGAACCTCGAAAAGAAGAGCTAGCCATCCAGACCGCCCAACAACTCGGTGGAGGCCTTTCGGGCCGCTCGCGCAAGAACAGCGGGACGAGGTGCCTGCGACTGGCCCGGCTAGCTGAGCCAAATGGCCATTGCCTTGCGCGCCAAGCCGACGTACAGTGAAGGAGGCCGCGCCCGCGACGGCGGGCGGCCCCCCTACGGGGGGATGCTTCCTTCCAGGACGCTCCGCGGTCGCGAACCTCGAGGCCGTTGGGCGACCTGAAGGGATTGGCATGCGGTTGAAGCGCATTGGCCTTCAGCGAGTATACTCACCTGTGTATGCGGGTGTTACCCGCAGAGACGGGCCAACAATCACGTGGCCAACCCTCTTTCCATAGGCAACAGCTGACTCATGTCCTCCCGCTCTCTTGAAGCGAAGGTCGAACCCCGTGTCCTGGCATGGGCAAGGGAAAGCGCGGGATATGGGCGCGAGGATGTAGCCCGCCGACTTCGCGTTCAAACCACGCGGATAGCCCAATGGGAAGCGGGAGAAGATGCCCCAACCGTCAACAGACTGAGGAAGCTGGCAAACCTCTACAAGCGACCAGTCGCGGCCTTCTTCCTTCCAGAACCCCCGGCCGAGCCAGCGCATCCAAACGATTTTCGTTCTCTAGATCCTGGCTCCGATACTGAGTACCCTCCGGCCCTCATTCTCGCAATTCGGAAGGCCAGGAGGGCCGCCGCCATCGTTTCCGAACTCACGGCAGCGCTCCGCGAGACGATTCCAGAGGGCGAGATCCCCGCGATCGACCCCCGTTCTCCGGCAGAAGCCGCGGCCGAGAGGCTACGCACGGACCTTGGAGTATCTGTCGCCACGCAGACCAAGTGGAAGACTAGCAGGCAAGCGTTCGACGAATGGTCTCGCGCCCTCGAGCGCAAACGTGTCATCGTCCTTCAGATGCGAGACGTTGAAATGCGCTCTGCCCGAGCCTTCTCCATTCGAGGAAGTCCTTTCTCGGCAATAGTCGTCAACTCCAAGGATTCGTGGAATGGCAAGATATTCTCCATCTTCCACGAGTATGCGCATCTCGCCCTTCAAGAGGCAGCTGTCTGCGACTTCCGCGAGAAGTTGGGGCGCCCAGCCGCCGGCAACCCAGTTGAAGTTCTCTGCAATCACCTCGCGGCGGCGTTTCTCCTCCCCCGTGAAGATCTTGTGGCCACAGAGCAGATCCGCCGATCAATCGCACAGAGGCGGTGGGCGGACGAGGACGTAACCACACTCGCGCGAGATTTCCACGTTAGCTACGAGGCAGTCCTTCGCCGAATGACTACCCTGCAACTTGTATCTCTATCCGCTTACAGGGCAATCCATCAACGGCTGAAGGACCAACAAACGAAGACACAGAAGAAAGAGAGACGCTTCGGCCCACCTCCCCCTGTTAGAGCTGTTCTTGACAATGGCCTCTTTTTCACATCTCTAGTTCTCGAGGGCATCGCCAAAGAAAAGGTTCCAATGTCAGCCATCAGGGACTATCTCGGGGCATACCCAAAGCACTTAGACGAAATCGAACGGCTCATGCACACGAGACTCGGATAGTTGCGTGTCCAAGGGGGCCCTCTTCTCCATAGATACTAGCGCAATCATCGACCTTTGGAGAGGGGTTTACGCCAGGGATGTCTTCGAGAGGGCATGGGCCCATTTCGAGGAGGCATTTGACAGTGGAGGGATTGTTGCCCCTGATGAGGTCTACCACGAACTTGTTGACGCCGGTGACGACCTGTCTGAGTGGGCGAAGCAACGCAAAGGCCTCTTCCACCCGCTCGACGAGCTCCTCCAAGACCAAGTACGTATCGTCGTGACTCCCTTCCCTCAAGCGGCGTCGCTCCCACAAGCGCGCTACGCAGATCCCATAGTGGTCGCCCTCGCGCGACTCCGTGATTGCACGGTCGTCAGCCAGGAAAGCATGAACGATCTCGTTTCGAACCCCAATGGGATGCCAGCTATCCCAAACTACTGCGACTCCGCCTCTATCCGCCACGTCCGACTCCTGCGCCTCTTCAGAGAGTTAGGTTGGAGATTCTGAGGACACAACCCAGCCATCGAGCCGGCATCAGCCCGCCAAACAACTCGGTGAAGCCCATTAAGGGTGCGGCGCGACCGACCCGCCTAGCTGCGGCAAATGGACACTTGCCCTGCCCGCCCGGCTGACGTAGAGTGAGGTGAGCCTCTGGTGCAACGGCGGGGGGCTCCCCACCGGGAGCTTCGGAGACCCAGAGGCCGCTTGGCAGGACACGCAGGCGGGAGGAGCAAAATGGGGTACTACCTAGACCTGTTCTCCCCCGAGACGTTTGAGACCTTCTCCGCAGGCGATCGTTCTGTGTCAGGGTTTCGAACATCTCGGCAACGGGCAGCCTCACGTATCCACCCACGCGACAAACTCGTGTGCTACCTCACCAAGCTCTCTCGATGGGTAGGGGTCCTCGAGGTCTTATCGGATTCCTTCGTCTCGAGTGATCCCCTGTTCTATCCTTCTGGGGACCCTTATGTCGTCCGTTTCCGCGTCCTTCCCTTGGTTTGGCTCTCCCGGGATCATTCCGTTCCGATTCGAGAGTCAGCTGTATGGGACATCCTCTCCTTCACTCGGGATCACGATAAAGCCTCTTCTTCCTGGACTGGCAAGTTCCGCCAGAGCCTCGTCCAACTGGACGATCGCGATGGCACCTTCCTTGAGGATCTTCTTGTGCATCAAGACCGAGATCCCGTTGCCTATCCTGTCGACGAGGCCGAATATCGGAGGCTGGTGGCCCAGCCAGTCCGAAGAGCTGAAGGAATCGTCACCGTCACCGTTCCGGAAGAGTCGCCCACAGAGGAAGAAAAGCCCCGCGACAAGGAAGCTATTCGTCAGTCCGCACATGTGCAAGGGATGCTTGCGCGCATCGGTGAGGCCATGGGTTTCACGGTTTGGCTGCCAAGGAACGACCGTGCGCGGGCGCTCAAGGAATGGACGCCTGCAGCAAAGGTCCTACTCGAGTCGCTTCCTCTCAACTACGACGACGTAACGCTTCGCACAATCGAGCAGATCGACGTACTCTGGCTCAACAAGCGTTCGATTGCGAGAGCCTTTGAAGTCGAGCACACCACGGCCGTCTACTCGGGCCTTCTCAGAATGGCAGATCTGCTCGCGCTGCAGCCCAATATGGACATCAAACTTCATATCGTCGCTCCAGCTGACCGCAGAGAGAAGGTGTTCCAGGAACTCCGACGACCCGTTTTCTCGTTGCTCGATCGCGGGCCCCTCTCCGAGCTCTGTTCGTACCTGTCCTACGATAGCGTTGAGGAAATTGCCTCACTCGAACACCTTGCCCATACAACCGATACAGTTCTCCAGGACTTCATTGAAACGGTGGACTGACTTATGTGCTGCCTAACAACTCAGTTCAGCCCACCTGCCTAGCTGTGCCAAATCGACGGTTCCCCTGCCCGCCAGGCTGACGTAGGGTGGACGCAGACTCGCCTGAGACAGCGTACGCAAACCAGCAATCGAAGTTTGCCGTTGAGCTGGCTCTCAGATAGACTTCCCCCACGCGCGGTCAGCGCATGCTGGCAGCTCCCGAGCACGCGACGCCTACACTGCGAGGCGAGCGTCGATCCACTAGTTGTGTTCCCTGGCGTCGGTTAGGAACGCAATCAATCCAAGAGGGCTCCAATGCCACGACTGACCGTGGAAGAACAACAAGAGATCATCCGTTTTCTGGAGGCGGACAAACCGCTGCCGGACAAGTACCGGTTTCTGCTGTTCGCGGATAAGCGCGAGGTAGAACTGCTCTGGAACGGCAAGAGCAGCGAGGTCAGCAGCATCGTCCTGCCCTTTCAGGTGATCGAGCAGGTGGACGAGCCGCGGGCCGAGAAACCGGAAGAGGCGGCCCTGCAGATGGATCTATTCTCCACGGACGCCCGCGGCCGCCAGCTCAAGGGCTGGACCAACAAGCTCATTTGGGGCGACAACAAGCTCATCCTCTCTTCGCTCAAGAATGGGCCCCTGCGCGATGAGATTGAACAACAGGGTGGCCTCAAGCTTATCTACATCGACCCGCCCTTCGACGTTGGCGCGGACTTCTCAATGGACATTGAGATCGGGGACGACACCTTCACCAAGAAGCCCAACATTCTGGAAGAGATTGCCTACCGAGACACCTGGGGCAAGGGCGCCGATTCCTTCATCGCAATGATATACGAACGTCTGACACTGATGCGGGATTTATTGGCCGAGGACGGATTCATGCTGATTCACATGGGCGACAAGGTTGCCGCGCTCGTAAAGCTAGTTGCAGACGAGGTCTTCAACGAAAGTAACTACAGGAACACAATTATCCTCCCGCGAGGAATAAAAAACGTTCAAGCACAATTCAGGGATATCAGAGGGCTTTCCGTAGGGCACGACGTTCTCTTCTTCTTCTCGAGGAATGAGAAGAGCCGGGTGAGAAAACTATCGTTGCCCGGCACAGATAGAGCTACGGGTAAATGGGATACCTTCTGGCGCGGGACCGATCGGCCGACGATGCGCTACGAGCTTTTCGGCATCCAGCCGAATAGCGGTCAATGGCGTTGGAGTCGGGAGAGAGCAGAGCAAGCAAAACGCAACTACGATGAGTACTTGCAACAGCACGAGGGCGACGCACTTCTTGACGACTACTACACTGATCGGTTGGAAGCTGGAATGGACTTGGACTTCGTCCGACTCGGACCGACCAAGACCGTCCAGTACTATGTGCCACCGAGAGATTACAAGCTGGCAAGCACGCTTTGGACCGATATTCGTACCCGGGGTACAGTTACGCAATACGCAACTGAAAAGAACGAAGAGTTGTTGTCCGTTATCATAGATTGGCTTTCCAACGAAGGCGACCTAGTCGCCGACTTCTTTTCCGGCTCGGGTACCACGGCGGCCGTGGCGGAAAGACTAGGACGAAAGTGGATCGCCAGCGATTTGGGCAAGTTCGCGATCCACACCACCCGCAAGCGCTTGATCGTAGTCCAGCGTGACTTGAAAGCCGAAGGCAAAGACTACCGCGCCTTCGAGATCCTCAACCTGGGTAAGTACGAGCGCCAGCATTACATCGGTGTCAACCCCAGTCTCCGCGAAACGGAACAGCAAGAGCAACTGGCAGAAAAGGAAGCTGCCTTCGTTGACCTCATCCTGCGGGCGTACCGCGCCGAAAAGACAGGCGGCTATGTCACCTTCCACGGCAAGAAGGCCGGGCGGCTGGTGGCGGTCGGGCCGGTCAACCTGCCAGTGACCCGCCTGTTCGTGGAGGAAGTCATTCTGGAGTGCCGCCAGAAGCACATCACCCGCGTGGACATTCTGGGCTTTGAGTTCGAGATGGGTTTGTTCCCCAACGTGCTGGACGAAGCCCGGGCCAAAGGCATCGACATCGCCCCCAAGTACATCCCCGCCGAGGTCTTCGACAAGCGGGCAGTGGAAAAGAACCAAGTGGTCTTTCACGATGTCTCGTTCATCGAGGTGAAACCTCACGTCAAGAAGAACACTGTGGCGATGGAGCTGACCGACTTTTCGGTCTTCTATTCACAGGATTCGATCGCCAACGCGGAGGCGACGCTTAAGGACAAGGCCAGCAAGATCGTGGTTGAGAAGGGGCAGATCGTGAAGGTGAGCAAGGACGCGAAGGGCATTGTTAGCCGCGAGGTGCTCACAAAACAGTGGACGGATTGGATTGATTACTGGTCGGTAGACTTCGATTTTGAAAGCAAGCGCGAGATCATCCGCCTGAAGAACGAGGAGAGCGGCGAGTGGGAGGAGAGGTGGACCGGGGATTACATCTTTGAAAATGAGTGGCAATCCTTCCGTACCAAGAAAGACCCGTCGTTGGAGCTGACCAGCGTCTTTCATGAATGCGCTCCGGGGCGGCGCAAGCTGGCGGTCAAGGTGGTTGATATCTTTGGCACCGACACCATGACCATCGTCGAAGTTACCGTGGGAGGGAAGAAATAATGGCCCTCCATCCAAACTTCCCCGACTCGCCCTACACAATCCTTGACCCAACGATCCGCTGGTTTCCTGCCGATGAAGCCCTGCGCGACTCCAGCATGGACAAGCTAATGCCGCCCCTGGTACCCCAGCTACGCAAGAAAGTGAAGGAATGGCGAGATAGCGGCTACGCTGGGGCCACCGATACCAGCCGCAGCCTACTCAGCTGGTGGTTCAACACGCCGCACCTTCTCCCACAAGCCGACGGCTCTATGACCGAGTTCCAGTATTACTTCGCTCAGCGCGAGGCGTTGGAGACGATCGTCTATCTCTATGACGTGGTTAGCGTGCAGGACAAATTTGATCTGATGCGCTTTGACAGTTCCGGCTTAGTCTCCGCTGGCATGTTCGACGAGACTTGGCGGCGCTTTGTCGTCAAGATGGCGACCGGCACGGGCAAGACCAAAGTGCTAAGTCTGGTTCTGGCCTGGAGCTTCTACCACAAGCTCTACGAGACAGAGTCGCGGCTGGCGCGAAACTTTCTCGTAATCGCCCCCAACATCATCGTCCTAGATCGAATCTACAGAGACTTTCAGGGCCTTCGCATCTTTTTGAAGGATGACCCGGTCTTGCCAGAGGATGGCGTGGGCGGCCACAACTGGCGGGACGATTTTCAACTAATTCTGCACGTCCAGGACGATGTGCGCATTACCCGCCCCACAGGCAACATCTTTCTCACCAACATCCACCGCGTCTATGCAAGGGACAACATTCCCGCATCTCCCGATGACGAAGACACAATGGATTACTTTCTCGGCAAGGGCCCCAGCGGCGCGACCACCGACTCCAAGGTGGACTTGGGCATGATTGTGCGGGATATTGACGAGCTCGTGGTGCTCAACGACGAGGCCCACCATATTCACGACCCACGCATGGCCTGGTTCAAATCCATCGAAGACATCCACAACCGGCTGAAGCAAAAAGGGGCAGCGCTCTCTCTGCAGGTGGACGTGACCGCCACGCCCAAGCACAACAACGGCGCGATTTTCGTGCAGACCATCGCTGACTACCCGCTCGTAGAGGCCATCAAACAGAACATCGTCAAGCATCCCGTCCTGCCCGACGCCCCCAGCCGCGCCAAACTGGTGGAGCGGCAGAGCGCCAAGTACACCGAGAAATACGCCGACTACATTCACCTGGGCGTAATCGAGTGGCGCAAGGCGTATGCCGAACATGAAAAGATGGGCAAGAAAGCCATCCTGTTCGTGATGACCGACGACACCCGCAACTGCGACGACGTGGCCGAATACCTCGAAAGTCACTACCCCGATCTGAAAGGCGCCGTGCTGGTCATTCACACCAAGAGCAACGGCGAGATTTCTGAAGCAACGTCAGGAAAGACCAATGAAGAGTTGGATATGCTGCGCAAGCAAGCCAACGCAATTGATGGGATGGACAGCCCCTACAAGGCCATCATATCGGTGATGGTGCTCAAAGAGGGCTGGGACGTGCGCAACGTCACTATCATTGTCGGCCTGCGTGCCTATTCCGCCAAGAGTAACATTTTGCCCGAACAGACCTTGGGGCGCGGCCTGCGCAAGATGTACCCTGGCCTCCTGGAAGAATTTGTCAGTGTGGTCGGAACGAATGCCTTCATGGACTTCGTAGAATCCATCCAAGCCGAAGGCGTTGTGCTGGACCGGAAGCCGATGGGGGAAGGCACGCAAGCTAAGACGCCGTTGGTGGTGGAGATAGACAAGGAAAACGCCAAAAAGGACATTGAGGCGTTGGATCTTGAAATCCCGGTGCTCACCCCCCGTGTCTACCGGGAACACAAGAACCTTGGCGGTCTGGATGTGAGCGCGCTGGGCCATCAGCGCGTCGAGTACCTACAGTTCAGCGAGGAAGAACAACGGGAGATCGTCTTCAAGGACATCAACACCGGCGAGGTGGCGCATACCACTATCCTCGACACGACGGGCATTGCGGACTACCGCAGTGTGATTGGTTACTTTGCGCAGACTATGATGAAGGACTTGCGGCTGGTCAGCGGCTACGATGTGCTGTATGGAAAGGTCAAGGCGTTCATTCAGGACGAGTTGTTTGACCGGCCGGTAGACCTGGAAAGCCCCAACACCCTGCGCAACATGTCAGAACTGGCTGCTACCAAGACCTTGCTCGAGACCCTCAAGAAGGCGATCAACGCCCTCACCGTGAAGGACAAAGGCGACGCCGAAATCCGCGACACCATCAAGCTGCGGCAGACGCGCCCCTTTGTGGCCAAGGATCAGGGCTACCTCATCCCGAAAAAGAGTGTCTTTAACCGCATCATTGGGGATAGCCATTTTGAGCTGCTTTTTGCCCGTTTCCTGGAAGATTGCAGCGATGTGGTTTCCTACGCCAAGAACTATCTGGCGGTCCATTTCAAACTGGACTACGTGAACGCCGATGGCGATATTTCGAACTACTACCCGGATTTCTTTGTCAAGCTCTCGGACAAGCTAATCTACATCGTCGAAACCAAGGGGGAGGAGGACCTGGACGTGCCATTGAAGATGGAACGGCTCCGGCAATGGTGTGAAGATATCAACCGGATCCAATCGGGTGTGATGTATGACTTTGTTTACGTGGACAAAGAGAGCTTTGACAAGTACAAGCCCACCTCATTCCAGCAATTGCTTGATGGCTTCAGGGAATACAAAGAGAAGCAATAACGCGGAGATCCGCCGGAGACCCATACCGGCGCGTGCCATTGTGGAACGTGAGTGTTTTTGGGGGTCGTCAAGCCCCCCATATCACATGGCAGCCCATGATTTTCCTCAGGTAATTAGCCATGCGGATTATGGGCAATTCGTTTTCCGGATACTCGGTTCTTTCGTTTCCGCGCGAGGTAAATCCACGGAATTTTGCAGGTAATCGTCCCTTAGAGGGATCAGCACAGACCAGCGAGTGCGCGCACCCTGGTCTTGATTGGTCTGCTCTCCGCAGCCTGCGGACCTGCAACCCCCATCGCCCAGGTCCCGACCGCCTCACCCACCGAATCTGGCGCCCCCTCGCCGGCCACCGGGCCGGCGCCCCTTCCGCTTCGCTTCAGGGACCTTTGGCTGCCGGTCTTCGCTACCTACGACGAGCCGGTCGTCAACGTCTCCCCGGCAGTAGCGCGCGAGCCGATCGCCGCCGACTGAGTGTCTCCCGCGTTCAGTCAGCTAACTCCGGGTACCTGTCCCCTAACCACTGCCTAAGCCTCTCATTGAATGCCCTCGCCTCCTCGACGAGCTCAGAGGCTTCCGACCGCGAGATGCTTCCACTGCGATCGTATGCGCCGACGTTGCGCTTGTTCCGGCAACTCTCGAAGTAGATGGATAGATCCAAGAGGGCATCGCCCATCGTGAGCGGTAAAGCTTGGAACGTGGTGCAGTGGTGGCGGGAGCCGTAGGTCTCGTACCCTGCACAGCGAAGGGGAATGGTTGCGAGGGCGAGGGCGGCCTCGTACGCGATCAGTAAGAGTCGATCCGAGGACAGGCCGGGGACCGCGGCGTCCCCTAGATCGCGGTCGGCGACCTGAAGCAGTCCCCGTATCTCCTCCCTTCGGGTGCTACGGCGTCTGAGCCTTCCCTGGGCCAGCAAGTCCTGCAAGTTCATGGTCACCCCCTATCAAGAAGATCTTGGGCCCCCGCACGACGTCCCCCAGGAAGGAGTTCCCCTTTCCGGCTTTGGCTCGGAACTCTGTGGGAGTCATACACACTGTGTTGACCTCGCGGCCCGAGGTTTCGCGCACAGGCGCCAGGAGCTTGGCGAGTTCTCTGCCCGTGATCTGCCCGACCACCATCAGATCGATGTCGCTGGATGATTCTTCCGAGCCGCGGGCGTAGGAACCGTAAATGAATGCGAGCAGGATCGAGTCGCTCTTCTCCAGAAGATGCTGCCGGAAGAGATCCCCAAGGCCAACGGTCTTGATGAGGAGCGATTTGATTTCCGGGAAGATCGGGGATTCGCGGTTCGCCTGGTAGTACTTCCGATTGCCTTCGGTGATTGCTGTAAGCAGCCCGGCGGCCTCCAGGCGCGCCAGCTCCCGCTGAGCCGCCTGGAGAGGCACGTGCGCGAGGGAGGCCACCTCGCGCAGGTACCGCCGGTCGCCAGGGTTAAGGAGAAGGAGCTTCAGGATCTCCACCCTGGCGCGCGAGGTGATGAGGGCACCGAGGGTTGAATCTGGCCGTATACGTTTTGTAGTCATATGTATACAGAATATATACAAGGATGTGCCGGGAGTCAACTCCCCTCCCGCCCCAAACGCTAACGGCACGTTAATGTACTTTGCATATAACTTGATATATAAGTATCATCGGGCGATGCTCCGAGGAAGGCAGGGCAAAATGTCGAGCAGATATGACCCTCTGGCCAGCCGTCTTCGTTCGGAAATGGGACCGACCATTCGTATGACCTTTCGCGATATTGACCGGATTGTTGGAGGCCTCCCGAACGCGGCGAAGAAGCATCGTGCGTGGTGGTCGAACTCTACCGCCTTCACTCACGCCCGCCACGGCTGGCTGGCGGTCGGCTGGAAGGCATCAGAAGTGAACATGGATGAGGGGCATCTGGTCTTTCTCCGTACCATCGATCGGGCCTCTGACAATCCAGCCCTCGGCAATTCCAAGCTCAACGACCATTCAGCCGTGGTCGAGGCGATAGAGCACTATGTCGCGGGCCAGATCACCGAGACCGAGCTCGGACGGATCATCCGAAAGCACTGGCCGCGTACGAAGTAGAGCAGGGGCCCCGAAACCATGTTCTCCCGCCGCCAGCTCACCGACCGCGACTACAACGCCCTCGAGGATCCCGAGGGACCGGATCGAGCCGATCTGGAGAAACGCTATGGCCTCGGCGAGCGGCGGCTTAGCCTCGATCACGCCGCAGCAGTCCGCGGCATCCTCGTCTCGGATGGTAAGAACGTGTGGAAATGGATCTGGGATTGGGGCTTGCTGCACGACGAAATCGTGCGCAAGTACGGCTACGATCGCCTGTACGCCCGCTACCGCAATCAGTACTCGTTCATGCCAACCATTGAATTCGAATGCCGCGCTGTTGCGGAGCCCCTTCGAATGCTCCTCCGCGACACGCCCATCCTGCCGGACGACAACATCCAAATCGTAGGCTGGAACAGCTTCAGGGCGTTCACCATCCGGGACGCACTGCAGCTGATGGGGGAGCCGCTGAGCACCGAGCTCACTCAGGGTTAGAGCCCCTTCTGCCCCACTTTGCCAATGCCCTATTGCCCGGCCCGATTCCTCGGGAAACTATCTGTGTCGGCCCAACTCCTCTCATCTTCCAGCGCTACAATCCCCTCACCTCCTGCGCCACTGCATCGCTGATCCATCAACCCCGCAGGATGGAGGAACACGCATGAAAGCCCACGCGCTCGCCCGCACCCTGGTCTTGCTTGGTCTTCTCTCCACCGCCTGCGGGCCCGCAACCCCCATCGCCCAGGTCGCGACTCCCTCGCCGGTCATCCCTTCCGCTACGCTCCAGGGACTTTCGGCCGGGCCGGCGCTGCCGGTTTTCGCCGCCTACGACGAGCCGGTTGTCAACGTCGCGCCGGCGGTGGCGCATGAGCCGATCGCCGCCGACCTGTCCAACGTGCGCATCGCCTTCCTGCTCGCCGACGGTCTGCGCCAGCAGCTAGCATCGGACGGTTTCGTCGTCGCCCCCGGCTCCGAGAAGGAGTTCTTCACGGTCTACGAGAAGGCCCGCTACGATAACCAGCCGGTCTTCGTCACGAGTGACTCGCTGCTGCACGTCTACCACCTGCTCTTTGACAAGGTCCTGCGCACCGCTGAGACCGAGCACTTCATCCCGCTGCTGCGCGACCTCAACGCGGCCATGCTCGCCCAAACCGAAGCGCAGTACCAGGCGCTGAAGGGCGGACCCTGGGAAGAGGCCGCCCTGCGAACGGTCGCCTTCGCCGGTGTGGCCAGCCAGCTGCTCGACCCCAGCGTGACGGTGCCGGACTACGCCGCCGATCTGGTCGCCAGCGAGATTGCCCTCGTCGACGCCGCCGACGGCATTCTGCCCTCGCCCCTCTTCCCCGGCCTGGAGTTCGGCGAGGACTACACCCAGTACATCCCGCGCGGCCACTACACGCTGAGCGACGATCTCAAGCGCTACTTCAAGAGCATGATGTGGTACGGGCGGATGACCTTCCGCCTCAAGGCCAAGGATCCCGCCGTCGGAATGGAGGAGACGCGCCGCGCTTTGCTCCTCGTCCAGGCACTGCGGGAGGCCCAGGTCGGCGGCCGGCCGGCGCTCGACGCCTGGCAGGATCTGTATAGCCCGACCGCCTTCATGGTCGGCCGCTCGGATGACCTGACTGCCCTCCAGTACTTCGACGTCATGGACACGGTCTACGGCCCCCAACCGGCTACCACCGACCTGGTCGACGAGGCCAAGCTGCAGGCGTTCATTGACCTCGCCTTCCAGCTCCCGGCGCCCAGGATCCTTGGCATCGTCATCCAGGTGACCGACGACGAAGTGGCGACCACCAAGGGCCTGCGCTTCATGGGACAGCGCTTCGTGCCGGACGCCTACGTCTTCCGCCAGGTGATCTATCGCAACGTTGGCACCAATGAAGACCCACGCGGCCTGCCTAAGGGCCTCGACCTGTTCGCCGCCATGGGCTCCGAGCGCGCCTACCAGATCCTCGACGGCATGGGCGAGACGCACTTCGCCAACTACCCCGAGCAGATGCAGAAGATGCAGGACTGGATCTCCGGGCTGGCCGTCAGCGATTGGACCGAGACCCTCTACAACACCTGGCTCTACACGTTCCAACCGCTGATCGAGGTGCCCGGAGAAGGCTACCCGCAGTTCATGCGCTCGCCGGCCTGGCTCGACAAGCAGCTGAATACCGTCCTGGGCAGCTGGGCCGAGCTCAAGCACGACACGATTCTCTACGCCAAGCAGGTCTACGCCGAGCTCGGCGGTGGGCCGCCGCCGCCGGAGCCCGAGCCGCCCAAGGGCTACGTCGAGCCGATCCCGCAGTTCTTCGCCCGCCTGGCCGCCCTGACGGCCATGACGCGCCAGGGTCTGGACAGCCGCGGGCTGCTCAATGACCAGGACGCCGCTAGCTTGGACACGCTGGAGACACTGGCTCGGTCGCTGCAGACGATGGCCGAGAAAGAGCTGCGCAACGAGCCGCTCACCGAGGACGAGTACCACACCATCCGCTTCTACGGCGGTGACCTCGAGACGCTGACCATGGCGGCGGCCGACTCGGACGTGACCGACCCGAACGCGCGGCGCTTCATGGAAGAAGAACCCCAGGCGGCCGTCATCGCCGATGTCGCCACCAACCCCGCTCCGCCGCCGACCGCTCTCGAAGAAGCCGTCGGGCGCGTCAACCCGATCTATGTCGTCGTGCCCATCGCCCAGGCCGACGGCACCACCTACCTGCAGGTCGCCAAGGGTGGCGTCTTTTCGTACTACGAGTTCCCCTGGCCGATCGACGACCGGCTGACCGACGAGAAGTGGCGCGGCATGCTGGACGACGGCACGGCGCCGGCGTCGCCGGAGTGGACCGCTAGCTTCCTGTTAAACGAGGTCGAATTCGCCGATCTCAGCCGCGCCGTCACGCAGTACCAGAACTCGGTGACCCAGGCTTACTGGTTCCGCGACGCCGTGTACCTGGCCGGTGGCGGCCCGGCGGCGGCGCTGGTGGCAACCGACATCAGTTCGCTGGCGGCCGTGCAGCGCTACATGGGCCATCAGCTAGCCGGTTCCCAATTCCGCTCCTTCGACCTGCAATCGCCGACCCTGGCGGTGGTGACGGCGCGCGAGACCTGGCAGGACACGCTCTACGTTCTCGGCCAGTACTCGCCCGAGGTCGAAGACGTCACTGCCGGTGCCCGCGGCCCGTACGTGCTCGACGCCACCTACACCCTCGAGCGGGTGGACGTGGGGCAGGGGCCGCAATGGCAGGTGAGCGGAGTGGTGTATGCCTCCCAGCCGCCTGATTTTGATCAGGCGCCCTGAGCCAGCCTGCCCTGAGCTGGCCGAAGGGTCGAAGGGCGCCGGGGTTTGAATGAGAGGAGTTCCCCCTCACCCTACCCTCTCCCTCCGGGAGAGGGCCGTCGCATGTTTCCCCTCTCCCGGAGGGAGAGGGGCAGGGGTGAGGGCGAGCTGCCTCTTCGACCTTCACCTCCTCGCCCCCCGGGAGAGGGCCGTCGCACGTTTCCCCTCTCCTGGAGGGAGAGGGGCAGGGGTGAGGGCGAGCTGCCTCTTCGACCTTCACCTCCTCGCCCCCAAGGAGAGGGCCATCGCACGTCTCCCCTCTCCCGGAGGGAGAGGGGGCTGGGGGTGAGGGCGAGCTGCATCCTCGCCCTCCTCCTCCTCTCCCTCGCCTCGCCCTCCCGCGCCTCTGCCTACACCTCTGACAGCTGGATCTACCTGCGCGGCGGGGTCGCTCCCAGCGCGGACGAGAGCCTGGTGGAGATTCTCGCCGTCGGCGACGTCATGACCGGCCGCGGCATGGCCGATATCCCGGACATCTTCGGTCACGTAGGCGACACACTCCGCAGCGCCGACCTGACGATCGGCAACCTGGAGGGCGCCATTTCCGCCGCGCCCGTGCCGGCCGACTCGGTCTGGCTCCACCTTCCCCTCAACACCCCGGCGGCACTTTCCGCCGCCGGCTTCGATCTGCTCGGCGTGGCCAACAACCACGCCCTCGATGCTGGTCGGGCGGGCCTGGCCGAGACCCGACGCCTTCTGCGCGCGGCGGACCTCGAGCCGGTGGACAGCGCGCAGGCCGTCGTGCGGGAAATCGACGGACTGCGGTTTGCGTTCCTGGCCTGGAATGACCTCGGCGACCCGGACCGCGGCCCGCTGCTGGAGGCCGTGCGCGGCGCCCGGGCCGAGGCCGACATCGTCGTCGTACTACTGCACTGGGGGCGTGAGTATCAGCGCCATCCGTCGCTGCCCCAAGGCGACCTGGCGGGCCAGCTGCTCGGCGCCGGCGTCGACGTGATCGTGGGCGCCCATCCGCACGTCGTCCAGGATGTGCAGATCGTCCAGCCGGCGACGGCGAGCGACCGCACGCAACTCGTCGCCTACAGCCTGGGCAACTTCGCCTTCGACCAGGGCTGGGGCGACACGGGGCAGGGTCTCGGCCTGCGGCTGATGTTCGACGCTGCCGGTCTGCGCGCGGCGCAGGCGCTGCCGCTGTGGACGGCGCCCCGGCCGCGCTGGATGAGCATCGACGCGGCCTCGACGCTCCTCGCCCGGATCGTCCCGGCGGAGCGCATCGGCTTCGACTGCGTCGAGGATGCCTGCGAGCGCGTTGAGATCCCAGGCGACTCGCGCAGCGGGATCTTCGCCGCGGGCGCGATCGACCTCACTGGCGACGGAGTTTCCGAGATCATCCGGCGGCAAGGAGATACGGTCGAGATCCTCGACCACGGGCAGTCCGCCTGGGTCAGCCCTTCGGAATGGCGAGTCCGCGATCTGGCGCTGGGCGATCCCAACAACGACGGGCGCTACGAGATCCTGTTGGCGATGGACAGGGCCACGCCGTCAGGGGACACAGTCAGCCAACCCTTCGTCATCGGCTATCGCGGGGGCAGCTACCACGATCTGTGGGGGGGATCGCCGGTGCAGGACCCCATCCTGGAGGTCGAGCTGGGTGACCTGGACGGCGACGGTCTGCAAGAGCTGGCGGCGATCGAGGCGCCGACGGGCGACTCGGCCCGCTACGTGACCGTGTGGCGCTGGCACGGCTGGGGCTTCAGTCTCGTGTGGCGAAGCGCGCCGGGGGAGTACCGCGAT
>Ga0214473_10003183_pt1 | contig 19989 bp, 16 predicted proteins | sample RVTome_7_FD_203509 | JGI IMG/M metagenome (GOLD analysis project Ga0214473, IMG submission 203509) | Soil microbial communities from uranium-contaminated site in the Upper Colorado River Basin, Wyoming, United States - RVT98D197 | ecosystem: Environmental > Terrestrial > Soil > Contaminated >... | reverse complement strand
TCATCAGCAGCACCACCCGCTGCAGGGCCTCGTCCCCCACGCCCACGGCGGCCCCCACCCGCAGCCGCCCCAGGGCGTCCTTGCAGGCGGCGGGGTACTTCTTGCGCTTCTCGATGTCCTTGATGGTGATGAGGCCGCGCAGGTTGAAGTGCTCGTCCACCACCGGCAGCTTCTCGATGCGGTGCTTGTGGAGGATCTCCTTGGCCTCCTCCAGGGTGGTGCCCACCGGCGTGGTGATGAGTCGCTCGCACGTCATCACCTCGGCGATGGCCAGGTCCAGCTTGGTCTCGAAGCGGAGGTCCCGGTTGGTGAGGATGCCCACCAGCCTCCCATCCTGCGTCACCGGCACGCCGGAGATGCGGTAGCGCTGCATCACCTCCAGGGCCTCGTAGATCCGCTGCTGGGGCGAGACCGTGATGGGGTCCACGATCATCCCGAACTCGGATTTCTTGACCTTGTCCACCTCGGCGGCCTGCGCCTCGGGGGACATGGCCCGGTGGACGATTCCGATCCCGCCCTCGCGCGCCAGCGCGATGGCCATGCGCGCCTCCGTCACCGTGTCCATGGCGGCGCTGACGATGGGGATGTTGACGCTGATGCGCCGGGTGAGGCGGGTGGAGACATCCACGTCGCGGGGGAGCACTTCGGATCGGGCGGGAACCAGAAGGACGTCGTCGAAGGTGAGGGCTTCTGGGATGGGGCCGTTCAGCATGGGAACCTCGCCGCCCCTTGGGGCCCAAACTTTTCGGTAGCCTACCACAAGCGGTGGGGCCGGTCAAAGCGGAATGGCCGCATATATTGCGGCCGGGGTGTCAGGCGAGGCGCATGGCGGCGCGCACGTCGGCCATGGTCCTGGCGGCTTCGCGCTGGGCGCGCCTGGATCCCTCGTGGACGATCTCCTGCACGCGCCCGGGGTCGCGCGCCAGCTCCAGGCGGCGTTCGCGGATGGGTGCCAGGGTCGGAAGCAGGTGCTTCAGCAGCATGCCCTTGCAGTCCAGGCAGCCGATGCCGGCGGTGCGGCAGCCGTGCGCCGCCTCGGCCTGCACCGCGGGCGGCGAGAAGACCTTGTGGTAGTCGAAGACGGGGCAGATGTCGGGGTTGCCGGGGTCGGTGCGGCGCTTGCGGGCCGGGTCCGTCACCATCGGCTTCACCTTGGCGGTGATGGATTCGGGCGACTCGCCCAGCTCGATGGTGTTGCCCCGGGTCTTGCTCATCTTGTATCCGTCCGTCCCCAGGAGCTTGGGGACCTCGGTGTGCTTGGCCTGCGGCTCGGGGAAGACGGGGCGGTAGAGGGTGTTGAACCGGCGGGCGATCTCGCGGGTCAGCTCCAGGTGCGGCACCTGGTCCACCCCCACGGGCACCACCTGGGCCTTGTAGATCAGGATGTCGGCCGCCATGAGCACCGGGTAGCCCAGGAAGCCGTAGGTGCTCAGGTCCTTGGTGGTGTCCTCTTGCTGCTTCTCCTTGTAGGTGGGCACGCGTTCCAGCCACGGCACCGGCGTGAACATGGAGAAGAGGAGGTGCAGCTCGGCGTGCTCGGGGACGGACGATTGGAGGAAGAGCGTGCTCCGCGCCGGGTCGATGCCGGCCGCCAGCATGTCCACGGCCAGCTCGCCGATGCTGGCGCGGATCTCGCCGGGCTCGGCGTAGTCCGTGGTGAGGGCGTGCCAGTCGGCGATGAAGAAGAAGCACTCGTACTCGTCCTGGAACCTCACCCAGTTGTCCAGGGCGCCCAGGTAGTTGCCCAGGTGCAGGCGGCCCGTGGGCCGCATCCCGCTCAACACGCGCAGCTTGGCCATTGGTCTCCGCTCGTCCGGGGATCCCGCGCGGCGCCCCGCGCCGCCGCGGGCCAAAGGGGTGGAAGAAACCAGCGGTGCTCGATGCGGGGCGACGCTAACAGACGCCCCGCGCTCTTGTCAACGACACCCAGACACCACAGGACTGAGTGGCGAGGACTGTGGACTGAGTTGCTGATGCCTCTGAATTGTTCCCCACTCAGTCCTCAGTCCTCAGTCCTCGTGCCTCGTGTTGAGTGAGGTGTGTCCCGAAGCGGCGGCGCACCAGCGCCAGCTCCTCGTCGCGGCTCTGGACGCGGCCGTCCAGCCGGGCGTCGCGCAGCGCATCCAGGATGGCGCGGTACACCGGTCCGGGGCGGATGCCCAGGGCCTGCAGGTCCCGGCCGGTGAGGGCCGGCTTCAGCCGGACCGACCGCGCCAGGTACTCCTTCAGCGCGGCCCGCAGGTCCTCCCGGTCCGCCCACGCCGCCAGGACCAGCGCCACCTCCGGCGACGTGCGGTGCAGCAGCCGGTATACCGCGCTGGCCGGATAGCTCCGGCGGCGGGCCAGCGCGCGCCGCAGGCGGCGGACGTCCGCCGCGTCCTCGGCCATGGTGGCTGCGGCGCGCGGGGAGGGCTGGAGGCGGCGCACGGCGGCCCGCGCCTCGGCCGGCCGCCGGTCCGCCAGCAGGGCCAGCAGCCACAGGCGCCACGGCTCCGCCGGCGCCGGGAGCGCCGCCGCGCCCTGCCGGGCCCAGACCTCGCCCAGCCGCCGGAGCACCTCGTCGGCCCCGCGCCCCTCCTCCAGGGCCGGGTGGATGGCGCGCAGCACGCCCAGGAGCTGCAGGCGCTGCAGGATGCCGTGGGGATCGCGCTCGGCGAAGATGAGGCGCAGCTCGTTGAGGACCCGCCGGCCCGAGACCCGGTCCAGCAGGCCCAGCCGCAGGGCGTTGGCCACCAGGTGCTCCTCCTGCCGGCCCAGGTGGAACCCGTAGCGGGTGGCGAACCGCACGGCCCGCAGGATGCGCGTGGGGTCCTCCACGAAGCTGAGCGGGTGCAGCACGCGCACGCCCCGCTCCTTGAGATCGCGCTGGCCGCCGAAGAAGTCCAGCAGGCGGCCCCAGTGCCCCGCGTTGAGGCAGACGGCCAGGGCGTTGATGCTGAAGTCCCGCCGCGCCAGGTCCATCTTGATGGAGCTGTGCTCCACGGTGGGCAGGGCGGCCGGGTATTCGTAGTACTCCGCGCGGGCCGAGGCCACGTCCAGCTTGAACCCGTCCGGCAGGGTGATGGCGGCGGTGCCGAAGGTGCGGTGGCCGGCGCAGCGCCCGCCCAGCCGCTTCACCAGGCTCTCGGCAAAGGCGATGCCGTCACCCTCCACCACCAGGTCCACGTCCAGGTTCTCCACACCCAGCAGCAGGTCCCGCACGAACCCGCCCACCACGTAGGCGCGCGTCCCCTCGGCGTCGGCCACGGCCCCCGCCGTGCGCAGCAGCGCGTGCAGCCATTCGGGCAGGCGCGCCTGCAGCAGCGCCCCCACGTTGCGGGCGGCGAGCTGGCCGGCCTCGGGCTCCGCCGCCTCCAGGAAAGCGGGGCGGCGCAGCATGTCCTGGTAGAGGTGGCGCAGGATGTCCCCCCGGGTCACCGTGCCCACCAGCCCCCCGCCGTCCTCCACCACGGGCAGGAGGCGCAGGTTCCGCTCGGCCATGAGGCGGTGGACCTCCGAGAGCGGCGTCTCGGGGGCGATGCGGGGCACCTCGTGGGACATGTAGTCGCGCACGGGGGCGTCCCCCAGGCGGTGGTAGAGGGCCTTGTCCACCACCTCGCGCGCCAGGACCCCCACCACCTCGCCGCGCCGGACCACCGGCAGCGCCACCAGGTTCAGCCGGTGCATCACCTGGGCGGCCTCGCCCAGGGCGGCCCCGTCGGCGATGGCCCGCGCGGCGGACATCAGGTCCCGCGCCACCCGGCGCGGCCGCACGTGCGCCTTCAGCCAGGCCAGCAGGCGCGCCTTGGCCTCGTCCATGCTCAGGTCCTTGAGGGTGGCCGAGGCGGCGCTGTGGTGCCCGCCGCCACCGAAGGCGTGGGCGATCTCGGCCGCGTCCACCGCCTCGATGCGGCTGCGGGCCACCAGGTGGACCCGGTCGTCCATGCGGACCAGGAGCAGGAGCACGTCCAGATTCTCGGCATCGCGCAGCTTGCCGGCCAGCATGGCCAGGTCGCCCACGTAGCGGTCCAGAGCGGCCGCGCTGATCACCACCGGCACGCCGTTGATGGTGTACCGCTCGGCCGCCGTCACCAGCTCGCTGAGGAGGGCGATCTGCTCGGCGCGCAGCTCGCGCCGCATGCAGTCGCTCACCGTGGTGAGGTTGGCCCCCTGGGCCACCAGCCAGGCGGCGGCCTCCAGGTCCTCGGCCCGCGTCGAGGTGTAGGTGAGGCACCCCGTCTCCTCATAGATCCCCAGGGCCAGGACGGTGGCCTCCAGCGGCGCCAGGGGGATCTCCCGCCGGCGCAGGAGGCCCGTCATGATGGTGGCCGTGGCCCCCACCTCGCGCAGCACCTCCACGGACCCGTGCAGGTCCTTGGGGTGCGCCGGGTGGTGATCGTAGATGTGGAGGTCGAGCCCGGGGCGCGCCGCCAGGTCCTTCAGCGGGCCGATCCGGCCGGCCCGCTTCACGTCCACCAGGATCAGGCGCGTCACCTGCTCCAGCGGGAATCCGCGGAGGCGCTCGAAGACCGGCGCCAGCGGCGCCTGCGCCAGGAACTCGCGCACGTTCCGCTCCTGCGAGCCGGGGAAGAGCAGGCGCGCCTGCGGGTAGAGCTTGGCCGCCGCCAGCATGGACGCCAGCGCGTCGAAGTCCGCCGCCACGTGCGTGGAGATCAGGTCCATGACGCCGCCGCCTCGATCTCTTGCGAATGCGAAGCCCCTGGTCGTGAGGCTCGAATGTGATGGTAGTTTACCGGCCGCGCGTTCCGCAAGGAATGCCGCGCCGTGAGGCCCCCGGCGGGTGGAGCCGTCCCTCGGCCGCGCCCACACGGTGGGCACGGCAGGGGGGTAACAGGGTGGGCGCGCTCGAAGGGGCGAGGCGGCTGCCATCAGCCAACCTCTTCCAAATTCATAGGTTACAGGCGTGGTGCGCTCGGTCCAAGCCTTGGCATTCCCATTGCCTATGTCCCCCCCCCCAGCAGAGGATGGCCCCGGGAAGGGCCACGAACCGAAGCACAAGGAGGATGGGGCCATGATCGGGAAGCCGGAACTGGATGCGCGGCTGGACGACCTCCGCAACGCCCTGGCGCAGGGGATGAGCCACATGGTGGGGGGGGCTGGTGAAGGCGGCCCTCATCGCAGGCTGCACCAAGGAGCAGCTCCTCCGGACGGCCGGGTACGTCGGCTGCGGCGCGGGCAAGGATGCCGTGCGCCGCGCCGTCGAGGAGTGGAGCTGGATCGAGTCGCGCCGCACGATCGTCGAGCGGGACATTGACGACGCCCCGGCCCACCCCCTCTCCTTCGACGGCGGCTCCGTCACCATCCGCTATCCCTGGCGCTAGACCGCGGGGTGCCCCCGGCGCGGGCCTGACCCCTCGCCGGCCCTCCCGCATCGTCCCCCCTTCCGCCCGACCTGCTTGCGTCCCCGCCCATCCTCCGGCACCCCGCGCGCCCGGCTCCCATCGTCACCGTCACCCTCCGGCCCCTTGCGTGATCCCCCCGGCAACTCGTCACCCGCTGTTCAAGACGGGCGGGTTCCCCCGCGCCCAGAGAACGCTTCCACGGCGCAGGGAGATTTGATAGGGTGATGGAGAATCGAGGGCCGCATGGAACGGTCGTTCGCGCGCGAAGTGAAGATGCTGGCCTACGGCCAGGGGCAGGTGCTGCGGGGCGAGGGCATCCTGGCCATCACCAAGGCCCTCTTGCAGTCCGGCGTCTCCTTCGTGGGCGGCTACCCCGGCGCGCCCGTCTCGCACCTGTTGGACGTCCTGGCCGACGCCAACGAACTCCTCCTGAAGCCCCTGGGCATCTACCTGGACGCCTCGGCCAGCGAGGCGGCCGCGGCCGCCCTCCTGGGCGCCTCCATGAACTACCCCATCCGCGGCGCCGTCACCTGGAAGTCCATAGTCGGCACCAACGTGGCGGCGGACCCCCTCTCCAACCTGGCCTCGGCCGGCGTCATCGGCGGCACCCTGGTCATCGTGGGCGAGGACTACGGGCAGGGCGCCAGCGTGATCCAGGAGCGCACCCATTCCTTCGCCCGCAAGTCCACCATGCTCCTCATGGACCCGCGCCCCACCCTCCAGAACTTCGCCCGCATGGTGGAGGAAGCCTTCGCCCTCTCCGAGGCCAGCCACATGCCGGCCTTCCTGAGCGTGCGCATCCGGGCCTCCCACATGCAGGGCAGCATGGTGTGCAGGGACAACGTGCCGCCGAAGATCAGCCTGAACGCCCGCCTGCGCGAGGCCAGCTTCGACTACGGCCGGCTCCCCACCCCCCAAGCACCTTCGCCCAGGAGGCCCTGAAGTTCTCGCAGCGCGTCCCGGCCGCGCAGCGCGCCATCAGGGAGCGGGGACTCAATGAGGCGGTGCCGGGCCAGGAGGCCGACCTGGGCCTGATCCTCCAGGGCGGCCTCCACAACACCACTCTACGGGCCCTCCGCCTGCTGGGCGCGGCCGACGCCTACGGGGCCAGCCGCCTGCCCCTCCTGGTCCTCAACGTCATCCACCCGCTGGTCCCCGAGGAGATCCTAGCCTTCCTGCGCGGCAGGCGGCAGGTCCACCTGGTGGAGGAGGGGATGCCCGCCTACATCGAGGAGCAGGTGAAGGCCCTGGCCCACGACGCGGGGCTGCCGGTGCGTATCCACGGAAAGGACATGCTCTCGCCCCACGGCGAGTACACGCCCGACCTGGTGCTGGGCGGCCTCCGGCGGTTCCTGGCGCAGGCGACGACCCGCACGGTGGCGGGGGCCGGCGTGGAGACGCGCCACGCCGCCCTCATGGCACACCTCCCCAAGGTCCGGGCCGCCCTGGCGGCGCCGGTGGCCAAGCGCCCGCCCACCTTCTGCACGGGCTGCCCCGAGCGCCCGGTCTTCAGCGCCCTCAAGATCCTGCGCGAACGGGAACGGGAGATCGGTGACACGCACGTGGCCGCGGACATCGGATGCCACGCCCTGGCCACCCTGCCCCCCTTCGACACGGGGAACACGATCCTGGGGTACGGGATGGGGCTCGCCAGCAGTTGCGCGGTGGCCCCCCTCTTCGGCAGGCGCGTGGTCTCCACCATGGGGGACGGCGGGTTCTGGCACAGCGGGCTCACCACCGGCGTGGCCAACGCCGTCTATAACAAGCAGGACTCGGTGCTGGTGATCCTGGAGAACTTCTACACCTCGGCCACGGGACAGCAGCACAACCCCTCCACGGGCACAAACCCGCGGGGCGAGCCGGTGCGCATGCGCATCGCGGAGGCCCTGCGCGGGGTGGGCGTGCGGTGGGTGCGCCAGGTGAACCCCTATCGGGTCGCGGAGACCATGCGGACCCTGCGGGAGGCGATGACCACCACGGCGACGGGCCTCAAGGTGATCCTGGCCCGGGGCGAGTGCCGGCTGGAGCGGGAGCGGCGCGAAAAGCCCGAGAACGCCCGGCGGGCCCGGGCCGGCGGCCGCGTGGAGCAGTCGCGCTTCGGCGTGGACCCGGACGTGTGCACCGGCGACCACTCGTGCATGCGGTTCAACGGCTGCCCGTCCCTCACGCTGGCCCCCAACCCCGACCCGCTGCGGGTCGACCCCATCGCCCACGTGGACCGATCCTGCGTGGGCTGCGGCCTGTGCGGCGAGGTGGCACACGCCGCCGTCCTCTGCCCCTCCTTCTACGAGGCCCGCGTCGTCACCAACCCGTCGGCCCTGGAGCGCCTGGCGGCGCGCCTGCGGTGGGGGATGATCCGCCGCCTGGCGGACCCGGGTACCCGCAACGGGCACGCCGCCTCGCTCACTTCGCCTTCGCCGCACCCCGCCGCCTGAGATCCCTCCCGCCCCGTCTTTGGCCGGCCCGAACGGTCTCCCGCCCAGTTTCCCAACGAAGGCCGAGAAATGCGAGGGGGCCCCGCATGGTCGGCGGCCGGCGCCGGCAACGGAGTGGGCAGCCGGGAAGAAGCGGATCGGGCCCTCGCGATGCGGACCCTATTTTTCAAGAACTTGGGTCGTGCCGACCGGGATCTTGCCTTGGCACCCCAGTTGCTATCTGCCTGAGGGCCGGTAAGTATCGCAAATCGCCTGCCCGAAACGAGGCCAGGCGGTAGGAGGGAAACGGGATGAGACAACAGGGGAAGACCATGGCGCTCCTGGTTCTGCCGGCGCTCCTTCTTTCTTGGGGGCCGGCCTTCGCAAACATGGGTCCGTCCAGTCCGGCCGCCATCGGCGATGGCAGGACCCCGGCGGAATTCGCGCAGGCGGATGCCTATTGCCGGGACGTGGCCCGCGCGCGCGTGGGCACCACGCCCGACGAGGCGGCCACTCGCACCACGGCGGGCAGCACCGTGGTGGGAGGACTCCTGGGGGCCGGTCTGGGAGCGGGCATCGGCGCCGCCGCGGGCAGCCCGGGGAAGGGCGCCGCCATCGGGGCCGGCGCCGGCCTGCTGGGCGGCCTGGCGTACGGGGCCAGCCAGGGGTCGGCGGCGGCGGCCGGCGTGCAGCAGCGGTATGACGCGGAGTACTACCAGTGCATGCACCAGTACGGCCACAGGGTGCCCGGCGCCGCGTACGCGCCGCGGCCGCAGGGCTATGGCCCGCCGCCGCCCGCCGCCGCCCCTCAGTATGGGCCCACGGCGGGCCCGGCCGATCCCCCGGCATGGAACCCCGGGCCGCCCGAGCCTGCGCGCGGGGCGCCGGCTCCGCCGCCGCCCGCCGTCTCCGGCATGCCCGCTCCGGCTCCGGCGGGCCCGGCGGCGTGCAGGCCCACGGGGAAATACGTGAAGACCGCTGAGGGCTTCAAGGAGATCTGCGAGTAGACCCCGGCGGACGGCCACCGGCGTGGGCCCGGCCCACGCCCGGAGGCCGTCCGCGCCGGCCGGCCACCGAGCCACCTCCTGCCCCCCCCACCGACCTCCCCCTCTCCCCGTTCCCTGCTGCCCTTCCGCTCGAACAGCCGGACGGGCCCGCGGACATTCCGCGGGCGGCAAGATCGCCGGGCGGGTTGCGATGCGTGCTCCCTCTCTGGTACAAGACCCCTGGGGCGCAAGGAGGCCAGGCGCGCCGGAGGCTCGGGAACATGCAGGAGCGGATGCGGGTGGGGGCGGCGCAGATCGCGCCCAAGTTCTTCGACAAGCAGGGGACGCTGGAGAAGACCTGCCGGTACATCCACGAGGCGGGGAAGCTGGGCCTGGACCTGCTGGTGTTCCCCGAGACCTACTTCGCCGCCTACCCCTACTGGCGCGGCGCGGTCTCGGTGCGCCGGTCCACCGAGCTGATCGTGGAGATGCAGCGCAGCGCCCTGCGAGTCGACGGGGAGGAGGTCCGCGCCCTGGAGGACGCGGCGCGGCGGGCCCGCGTGAACTGCGTCATCGGCTGCAACGAGCTGGACGACCGGCCGGGCAGCCTGACCCTCTACAACACCCTCCTCTACGTGAGCCGCGACCGCGGCCTGGTGGGCCGCCACCGCAAGCTCATGCCCACCCACTCGGAACGGGTGTACTGGGGCATGGGGGACGCGGCCGACATCGTGGTCGTCCCCATGGACATCGGGACGGTGGGTGGCCTGATCTGCTACGAGCACCACATGACGCTGCTGCGCGCCGCCATGGCCGTCAAGGGCGAGGAGATCCACTGCGCCGTGTGGCCCGGCTGGTGGAGCGTGGACCGGCACCTGGGCGGCAAGTCGGCCGACCCCGGCTCGCGCGACTGCGACATCGAGCCGGCCATCCGCGAGTACGCCATCGAGAACCAGGTCTTCGTGGTCAGCTCGAGCTGGTATCTCCCGGCCCACGAGATCCCTGCCGACCTGCTCGAGGTGATGCGGTACAACCTGGCCGTCGGCGGGAGCTGCATCGTGAACCCGGCCGGCCTCTTCGTGAAGGGCCCGGTGTTTGGGGAAGAGACCATCGTCTTCGCCGACATCGAGGCCGAGGACCGCCGCCTGGCCAAGGCCTATTTCGACTGCCTGGGCCACTACGCCCGGTTCGATCTGCTGAGCCTCACCATCCGCGACGAGGCCTGGACCCCCACCGGCCCGCGCCGCGTGGCGAGCGCCCCGGCCCATCCCCCCGGCCCGGCCGGGAGCATCGGCGCCGGCCAGGGAAAGGCCGGCACGGGCGAGGAGATCGCATGACGAAGTGGGGGGGTCGCTGGACCGTGGCACTTCTCTGTTGCACCCTGGCGGCGGCTGCGGCCCCCGCGGGGGCGGCGTCTGGAACCGCCGGGGGCGAGATCACCCCCGGCAAGGGCGTGGGGGGCATCGCCCTGGGGATGACGGTGGGCGACCTCTTCCGCATCTGGGGCCAGCCGGCGCGGACCGAGCGGGACCCGGACGGCGTCGTGCTCTACGATTACGGCGAGAGCCGGGGGGTCGGCGTGTTCGTGGCCGGGGACAGGATCGCGCAGATCCTCGTGGTCGGGCCGGAGTGGTCCACCCCCAACGGCATCAAGGTGGGGGCCACGCGCCCCGAGGTGGCGGCCTTCTTCGGGCGGCCGGACGCCCAGCTTCCAGGTCAGTCGCAGGATGAGTTCCGCTACCTGTACCGCCGGGCCGGCCTCGTCCTCATCTTCAAGGGTCGCACCCTCGCCGCCATCACCGTGGTCCCCGCCGAGGCCCCGGACGCCCCCAAGGGCCTCGACCCCGATGATCCCGTCCTCCGCAAGCCCTTCCTCCCCACCCCCACGCCGCCGCGCTACTGACGGCCTATCCCGATATCGAAGGTCGAACGACGAATGTTGAATGCCGAAGGGTCGCGCCTTCAGGGTTCAGCATCTCGCGTTCGGTATTGGAGATTACGCAGCCCGATCTCGGTGGGTCAGAGATCCAGCGCTTCCCCGTTCAGGATAGCGGTGGTCGTGACGGGGACAGGTTTGCGGATGGTCTGTTCGGCGTGGCAGCCGCGGGAGGCGTGGGCGACGAGCTGGCGCACCCGCTCGGGGGGCGCGGGGCTCCGGATGGCGACGGCGAAGGTGACCTCGTCGAAGGCCGCGCCGGGGCCGTCCAGCCCCAGCTTGTCGGCCACGTCGAAGCTGCAGCGCACATCCACCTCGGCGTCCTCGATGGGCACGTCGTAGAGGGGCGCGAACCGCGCCACCTGGGTGAGCATTCAGAAGGCGGCCCCCATCAGGAAGTAGGAGAGGGGCGCCGGCGCCCGGTTCTGCCCGCCCCGCTCGGGGGGCTCGTCGGCTTCCAGGCGGTGCCCCCGCACCGTGCCCTCCAGGTGGACGTCCTCCAGGATCCGGGCCGTCGCGCGAAAGCTGATCTTGCCCCGCTCGGGCCGTGTGGCAGCCGCCGCGCGGAACCGCTCGTACTCCCCCCGCATGAGTTCCAGGTTCACTCGGCTCGTCGGTTGATCACCCATCGTCGCCTCCTCCGCTACCCGGAAAGATCCGTCCCGCCAAAGAGGGACGCATCGTATGGGGGGAAAGCGTGCCGTGTCAAGGCGCGGGATCGAACGTTATCGAACGCCGCCGGCCGATTTGACACGCGGTAGCTCCCATGATACGTGAGGGCCGTCCATACTCAGACGTGGCCCTGTGTCCTCCAGCCGCGCAGGACACGCTCCGCGCCCATGAAGTCCTTGGGAGAGGTCACCGCACCGACCCACCAGACGGATCCGGTCACCAGCTTCTATCCGATGGGACCCGGAGGGAGGAGCGGAAGAAGGGCCGGAGATGAGCCAGGGCTCGGTGGCGAGGAATCGGGAGCCGTTCGATCGGGCCTTCGCCCTCCTGGACGATGTGCGGGCACGTGTGACGGCGGTGCTCCACGCGATCACCCAGCCCCAGGCCGATACGCGTCCCGTGGAAACCGAATGGTCGATCGGTGAGATCGCCGACCATCTGGCCATAACGGAGCGAGCGTACGTGGGCGTGGTGGCCGACCTGGCCGCCCACGCCAGGCCGCATGAGTTCGAATACCATGCGATCGTGAAGAGTCGCCCTTTCCGCATCGAGGACACGTGGAATACCGAGGTCACCGGCAAGTTACCGACCCCATCCGAGCTGCTCCCTACGCGGGGAAAGCGCTTGGACGATCTCATCCAGGCTCTTCAGGACGCGCGTTCCTGCAGTAGGCAGATCCTGACACCCTTTCGGGACGAAGACCTCGGCGTGAAGTTCTTCGTTCATCCCCGCCTCGGCATCATGACCCTCTACGAACGGATCGAGCAGCTCGCCTACCACGAACTGAAACACCTCAAGCAAATGGAACAGGTTCTGTCCCGCCTGTCATCCACCGGTTAAGGCCGCGCGGGCACCTTGGGGGTGCCCCGATTGGGGCCCCTGCCCCGTCGCATCGTCCTGCACCCACACCTTGGCCCCTCCCTCTGCTCTTGGCCATTCCCACCCAGTCAGCCGGGCAATGGACCATTCGGGATACACTGGCGTATCTATCCGAGCACGGTGGCCGCTCGGCGCTCCAGGCCGAATGGGTAATAGATCCCGTATACTCAAGATGTTATGACCATCCGGGCTATCGGCATATCCCTTGCCAGGACCAGCGGCAAGGGGATGGGGAGAGGAGGAAGCGTGATGTCTGCCTACCATGATTGTCTCATGATCCACGGGTGGCACTGGATGCAGACCTGGCGCTTCGTTTCAAGCCGCAGCGATGCCAGTTGCTCCAAGCAGGGTGTACGGTCAATCCCATCGCCTGGCCACAGTCTAGGCGGGCTGCCAGCCATCCGGTTTCCGTTGCTCCCTGGAGTCTCGTTCGCCGGCCGCCTTGGCCTCGACCTCGGCATTGATACCGACCCTGCTCTTGGAGGTCATCGCCGTCTGTAGAGGAACATCTCTTCCCTGGAGCCTCGTCACGTCGTGCCCAGCCCACGACGCATCGAAACACCCGGTTTCATCGAGTCAGTGGCTGTGCTCGCTCTCCTCGGCACCATTGGCACCGCGCATGATTTGCGCGCGCCTTTCGTTATTCGGCTCGATGAATGACAATTGACATCGGCGGATCTACGTGATAGGTACAGACCGTTTACGACCTTCGGCCGGTTTCGCGCTAGACCCTGGCCAGGACGGAAGGGTACATGCTGGGGTGGAAGCTTCGGTGTTGACGACCCCCGGGAAGGGTGCGCTCCCTGGGGTTTTTGTTTTCCGCGGGTGTGATTGAATGAAAGCGATCATGGTGGATGGGCCGGCACGGACGAATCGTTCGTCGGTGCTTTCTTATCTTCGCCGTTCTCGTAGGCGGATCTGTGGCCGTAAGCGCCGTCGTCGAGATGGCGTCTCCGTTCCAGGAAACATGGCGAACGCTGGCGCTTGCCTCGGCCCGCGCCGGAAGGACTTACCTCGGCCCGGTGAGCTTCCCGCCGGGCTCTCCTGAACCGCGCATGGCGGTGTCCGTGCCCATCGAATGGTTCCCATTGCATCGTGGGGATCGCGTGTGTCTCGGTGGCTTCATGGGCCGGCCATCCACGCCAATCGTCACCCGAACATGACCCGGAACAGTGCAGGGAAGGAGGGGGCCATGGCAGAGAAGTGGGTTCTCGCGGCCGCTATAGAAGAAGACGAAGGCCGTATTGAGACTCTGAACCAACGCGGGAACAGACTCTATCCGCACCCTGATGTAAGGATTAGCGACAAGTACCTGTCGGACGCGCGGCCTCTTCTCTTGTACATGCAGCGAACGCTAGTAAAGCGTCTGCAGGACGACGGCGATGCTCTCGTCATCGACTACGTATTTGGGCGCCGCGATCCACAGGCTGGCCAGCCGACACTGGCAGACTCCCTCCGCGATTATATCTATAGAGACCCTCGCTTTACGAAGGACCGGCGGTTGCCCGACGTGATCGTCCCTATCGCCAGCGCACCGACACGCGCAGCGCGCGAGGTTGTCCGGAGCATGTCGCCTCACGGCTGGCCGCTGAGGGTACCGATCGTCTTCACCGTGGTGAGCGACCCAGAGCACGAGCCGCAGAACGATCCGCTTGTTGACCCAGGCACCCACCGCGGCGACGGCATCACGGGGGTGAGCAGGAAGCTCATCCAGACTGCGCGTGAAGCCTTGGAAAGATTCAGGCTCCTCTTGGGCGACAACGACGAGATCCATTGGTTCTACAAGGCAGACCTTCACCAAGCGAACGCAGCCCACAACTTCCTGATAGGGTTTAGTCCTAGCCCAGGGTCCGGACCCCCTCCCCCACCAGCCGACACTAAACCGCATGAATTCAGGGGAAGAATTGGGAAACATGAGATCCTTCTGAATATCCGCGACCGGGAAGTGCTGCCCCCCAATGATCCCCAGGGTCGCACGCGCACGGGTCTCCTCTTGATCCCCGATGAGCTAATGGTGAGCATCGCCTCAGATGTCATCAAGGCTGCTTATGAAAAGAAAGTTCCAACCTTCGTCCAGCAATTGGAGTGGGTGTGTCCGGGTGAGTGGAACCCCGAGGGCCCATACGCCTTAGCGGGATACGGCGTCTCTCCGGAGTGGATCGGAAGGAAAGCCGGCGAACGCGTTTACGAGGTCCTGAGGGATAAACGCAAGGCCAGCGAACTGCCCGTCCTGTCTCCGGAAAATGACCCTTCTGCCCTTGAGTTCTGGATAAATGAGGATGTCGCCAACGACCTCGCCATCCCGATCCCTGACGACGCCAGGCGCAAGGCAAAGCTCTGTCGGAGGCGCGCAAGTGCATGAAGCGACAGCCCACGGCCCGGCGCTTCGCTCGAGCGCGAGATCGAGTTCAGGCAGCGCCAACGAGCTGGGGACGGTCGCCGTGTGCCGGGCCGGAGGACAGTGGGAAGACATGCGATCTCCCCGGAGGTGCCCCGCTCGGACCGGGTGGGGCGAACGATGGGGGGTGCAACCGAGGAGGCGGCCCATCCAGACCTCAAGGGAGACCGCGGCGGCGGCACAGCGCCCGCAGGAGTGAGATCGGCCATGACAACCGACGACGTGGTGATCAATCGCAAGCGGTATGACCAGGCATTCATGCTGCTGGATGAGGTGCGCGCCGCAGTGCTTGCGCTGCTGCGATCCGTGACGCAACGCCATGCCGATCGGCGACCTGCGGTGGAAGAATGGTCCATGGGAGAGATCGTGGACCACTTGGCCATCACCGAGCGCGCCTACATGGCCGGGGTGGCGGATCTGGCAGCCAATGCCACCCCCCACGAATTCGCGTACGGCGAGGTCGTCCGCACACGCGAGTTCCGTGTAGAGGATCTGGGTGAGGTAGCCGTCACGGGTAAGTTCCCCACGCCTCCCCATCTCATGCCGTCCCGCGGAAAAGCTCTGGCCGAATTGGAACGAGCGTTGAACGATGCCCGCTCCTACAGCCGACAGATCATGACCCCATATCGGGACCAGGATTTAGACAGTAAGTTCTTCCTCCATCCGAAGATCGGGCCCATGACTTTGTACGAGCGGATGGCCAATATCGCATACCACGAACGCAAACACGTTCACCAGATCGAGCGCACCCTGAGGCGTATGGCGGAATAGCCAACGGCCGGCAGTCCTGCGCGGCCGAGCGATACGCGGGAAGGAACGGACATGGCTGTGAGGGGTCGGCCTCACCACCGGCCACTGTGGCGGGTTCAGATGTTCCGTCGGTCCGGGCCACCCTCGGGCGGCTGGGACGCGACGATATGGTGGCCGCGTCCGAACCCGGACGGAGCCGTCGCGCGGCGATGGCGGGGGGCCAGGCAGGCAGCCATGATGGTGGTGGTGGGGTGTGGTCTTCTCCTCATCGGCGACTCCCAGGCGTCTGCCCAAGAAAAAGCCTTCCGGATCGGCGTGCTGGGTCTGGGCCCTCGCAAGCCTCCGGTCTGGCGCTGTGGACCTCGCGACCCACAACAGCCTCCTGCCGAGCCCCAGGCCGAACGCCTTCCGGCCGATGCCTTGGGACTCCGTGACGGATTGGAAAAGCTCGGCTACGTCGAGTATCAGCCGGAGACCAAAGGGAGGACGGGACGGCGCTTCACCTTGGATGTCCGCATGGGAGACCTGGAGGCGGTGAGGCGCTTTGCGCACGAGTTTGCCCAGGAACGAGTCGACGTGATTTTCGCGTTTCCCACCTTGCCGGTCAGGGCAGCCCAGGAAGCGACTCGGGCCAGACCCATCCCCATCATCTTCGCCGCCGTGAGCGATCCCGTGGCAGACGGCTTCGTCGAGTCGCTCTCACGTCCCGGTGGCTGGCTCACCGGTGTCACCACTCAACTCGTCCCGGGCAGTGGAAAGCGGGTGGAAGTCTTCAAGGAGATGGTCCCGAGCCTCCGGCACCTGCTCACTATCTACAAGGCGGACTTCATGGTTGCCCAGCGAAGCCTCGTCGAGATGCGAAAGGCCGCCGCCGGGGTCGGCGTGACCTTGATCGAGCGGCACGCCAGCACTCGTGCCGAAATCCAGGCTGTGCTGAACACATTCCGGTGGGACTCGGTGGATGGAATCATATTCCCCGTGGATGCGGTCTTGGTCAGCAACGCCGATCTGGTGCTCAGCAAGAGCCTGGAGTTGCGCGTGCCGAGCTTTGGGATCCTGGATTTTCTGGCGGAATGGGGCGCCCTCGCCGCGTATGGCCCAAGCCCCTACTGGGCCGGGGTTCGGGCCGCCCACTACGTGGACAAGATTCTGAAGGGCGCCAAGCCTGCGGACCTGCCCGTGGAGCCGACAGATCCCGCCTTCGTCGTCAACCTGAAGGCCGCTGCATGCCTAGGCATCTCCGTGTCTCCTGTCATCCTACACCACGCGGACCAGGTGATCCGATGAACCCGCTCGGCTGTTGCAGGGAGACGCCCACGGAGAAACGGTCGCCGAGATCGAAAGAGGGATGAGCGCAATTCGTTGCCGTACGTTGCACGCCCGAACGGCGGGCCGCGGTGCCGAGAGGGCCTTGGGTTCGAGGGATTCCGGTCGGGGCACCGAAGTGCGCCGTCGGCCGCCTTCCGTGCATCCATGAAAGCGGAACTGGCCCTAAGAGACGCGACGGCAAGAGCGGGGGCGTTCACCGAGCGGCGAGGCCGCATTGTCCGACGGTACTTCCTCGTCTTCGTCATCTTGGTCGGGGGTTCCCTCGTCGTCAGCGCCGTCGTGGAGATGGCGTTCCGATTCCAGGAGACGCGTCGAACGCTCGACCTCGTCCACCGGCAAATGGCCGAGTTAGCCGCGGTCCAGATTCGGAATTACATCGAGGACATCGTTCAGGCGGTCCGGTTGACGGCTCAGGCCCGGGAGGTCATCGAGAACGGGGTAACCGATCGCTACATTTACGACCTGCGGAACCTCCTGAAGAACGTGCCGGCGATCCGCGATGTGGTGGTGCTCGGCCCCGATGGGCGCGAGCGCCTCCGGCAGTCACGCATCGGTCCATCCATACCGGCCGGCGATCATGGTACCGCCCCGCATTTCACCCTCGCCCGCGCCGGACGAACCTATTTCGGTCCGGCGACCTTCTCTCCCGGTTCCCCCGAACCGCGCATGACGATCGCCCTGCCCATCGAGCGCTTCCAGGGCGAGATCATGGGCGTCCTCGTCGCCGAGGTGAACCTGCGTTACGTGCTGGACGTCGTCAGAGAGATCCGGGCCGGGGAGACAGGGTATGCCTACGTGGTCGGCGAGGAAGGCGCGCTCATCGCGCATCCGGACCTGCACCTCGTGCTGCAGCGGAGGAACCTCTCCGGGCTGGCGCAGGTGGCCGCGCTGGCATCACTGGAAGCGAGGGGGGGGACTGGGATCTATCGGAACCTCGGCGAACAGCGCGTGCTTGTCTCCAATGCGCGGATCCCGGGCCTGGGATGGACCGTGTTGGTGGAGCGCCCCCTGGGCGAAGCCTACGCTCCCCTCACTGCGTCGTTGTTGCGAACGGGCGGCCTGCTACTGGCGGGTTGCGCCCTCGCGGTTGGCGCCGCCGCGCTGGTCGGGCGGCGGGTGGTGCGGCCCATCGAAGCGCTGCGCCGGGGCGCGGCGCGTTTGGAGGCCGGGGATCTTGAGTCCCGTCTTGAGGTGAAGACGGGGGACGAGTTCGAGGAGTTGGCCGAGGATTTCAATCGGATGGCAGGGCGGCTTCAGGAGGCGTACGCGGGCCTGGAACAGAAGGTGGCGGAACGGACGCAGGCCCTGAAACAGTCATTGGACGAGGTGCAGGGGCTCGGCGACACCATCCGGGCCGTCAGCGCCTCGCTGGACCTTCAGAAGGTCTTGCAGACCATCGTGGTCCATGCCACGGAGCTGTCGCGGTCCGACGGTGGGCTGGTTTACGAGTTCGACGAGGCCGCTCAGGTGTTTCGTTTCCGGGCCGGGCATCTGTTTCGGCCCGAGTTCATAGCGAGGCTCAAGGAAGCGCCCCCGGCCTTTCGCGATAGCATTGTCGGCCGGGGTGCCATCACGGGACTGCCGGAGCAGATCCCCGACGTGGCGGCGGATCCGACCTATCCCTTCAAGGACATGGTCCTCGCAGAGGGCTACCGGTCGCTCCTGGCCATCCCGACGATACAGGGCGGCCGGCTGATCGGTGGCATTGTGGTGGCCCGCCGGGCCGTCGGGGGCTTCGCCGACCGCGAGATTGACCTCCTTCGCACCTTCGCCAATGGGTCCACCATCGCCATCGAGAACGCGCGCCTGTTCCACGAGGTGGAGCGGAAGAACGCCGCCCTCGAGCAAGCGAGCCAGCACAAGTCGGCCTTCCTGGCCAACATGAGCCACGAGCTGCGCACTCCCATGAACGCCATCCTGGGGTTCACGGACCTGCTCCTGGACGGGATTTACGGCGAGGTGGATGAGCGCGTGCGCAAGCCCGTCGAGGAGATCCATCGGAGCGGTCAACACCTCCTCGGGCTCATCAATGACGTGCTTGACCTTTCCAAGATCGAGGCCGGCCGGATGGAGCTGGCGCTGGCGGAATACACGGTCGGGGAGATCCTCGAAGTGGTCCTGGGAACGGCCCAGCCGCTGGCGGCCGCCAAGGGCTTGACTCTCGAGACCGCCATCGAAGGCGCCATCGGGCCTTGCTACGGGGACGGCAAGCGGATGGTTCAGGTGCTCTTGAACCTGGTCGGGAACGCCGTGAAGTTCACGCACCACGGCCGCGTGGATGTGCGCGTGGCGGCGGCCGAGGGGCAGGTGCACTACACGGTGGCGGACACGGGCATTGGCATCCCGGCGGAGGATCTGGACGCCATTTTCGATGAATTCGGCCAGGCCGATGCCTCCATCACGAAAGAGTACGGCGGTACCGGGCTGGGCTTGACCATTGGCAAGCGCTTCGTCGCGATGCACGGGGGTCGCATTTGGGCCGAGAGCATGCGCGGGGCGGGATCCACCTTTCACGTGGTGGTGCCCCAGCGCGTGGCGGCCGGGGAGAGCCAGCAGGCATGAGCGCAACGGTCCTCCACGTCGAAGACAATGCCGCGAACCGCATGATCGTGCGGGATCTCCTCCGGTCCCGGGGCTACCGGGTCGTCGAAGCCATGGATGGCGAGGAGGCACTGGTTGCGGCCGAGCGCGAGCGCCCGGATCTCATCCTCATGGACGTTCAGCTCCCGCGCGTGTCGGGCCTCGAAGCGACCCGCCGAATCAGGGCCCGGGAGGATCTGCGCCATATCCCCATCGTGGCCGTCACCTCGTTTGCGCTCAGCGGGGACGACAAGAAGGCCCAAGAAGCCGGCTGCGACAGGTATATCGCGAAGCCGTACAAACCGAAGGAACTCCTCCGCATCGTCGAGGAACTCCTCGCACAAACCCCGCGCTGACCCTCAGCCTCGCCCCGGCCGCCCGTTCCCACCCTGGTTCCTGACGTGCTCCCATTCGACCCCCTGGTCTCTTTGCCCAAGGGAATGACGGGCAACATCGTGCATGCACCAGACGGAACCCTGTTGGGGCCACACCGGATGACCGGCCTTGTCTCAAGGGAATCGTGGGGTCGGGCGAGCTTGCCCGGGATAATCTACGGGAGGGCCGGGTCAAGGGGAGGCGGGTGTGTGGTCTTCAGGCGGCCCAAGGCCTCGCGGGCTGGGTCGGCTTCCGGGCCGAGAGGGGTCAGGGTCAATACTGTGGACCACTGTGTTCGGCCTTCCGCCAGACGGCCGGCCGGTCCCAG
>Ga0214473_10003182_pt1 | contig 19992 bp, 19 predicted proteins | sample RVTome_7_FD_203509 | JGI IMG/M metagenome (GOLD analysis project Ga0214473, IMG submission 203509) | Soil microbial communities from uranium-contaminated site in the Upper Colorado River Basin, Wyoming, United States - RVT98D197 | ecosystem: Environmental > Terrestrial > Soil > Contaminated >... | reverse complement strand
TTAGCGCTATCTTTCTTTCTCTAGCCATATCGACAGATTGTATCCAAGGCAATTACTCAGAATGTGGATAATCTTCAGGGTTTAAATCACTTGCATCTATACCTAGGCCATCCAATAAATTATGGATGGTGTTCCAATGGACACGTTCCCAAGCAACAGGGCTGACATTTGAATTGTGCGGGGCCAAGAGCACATTTTTTATTTGAAGCAAGGGACTATTCGCGGGCAAAGGTTCTTGCTCAAAGACATCCAAGGCCGCACCGGCTAGTTTTCCGTTTTTAAGAGCCGCAATCAAAGCCTGTTCATCGACGAGTGGACCGCGGGCGGTATTAATAATTACTGCATCGGGTTTCACCTTTGCTAGTGCCTCCCCAGAGATAATATGACGGCTGCTGGCATTAAGATCGCAATTCAAACTAATGAAATCGGATCGGGCAAGTAGTTTATCGAGCGATAACATCCCCAGGCCGATCTCAGAGATAAATTCAGCTGGGATTTCAACAATGTCATTGCCCAGTAGATGCATCCCGAAAGCTCGCGCACGGCGTAGAACCGCTTGGCCAATTCGGCCTACCCCTATCACTCCCAGGCTGCACTCCGCAAGGCTGCGGCCCGGCAATTTGACCCAATGCCCCGCCTTCATCAATGCGTCCAACCGAGGAGTTTGGCGCGCAAAAGCCAATATGTAAGACAACACCGAATCGGCTACAGCTTCAGTGAACGCGCCTGGGGTGCTGCGTATTTGGATGCCCAGGCGCCCAGCCGCTTCCAGGTCAATCGAATCAATCCCGGTCCCCCATTTGGAGATCACTTTAAGCCGAGGAGCACAGGCTTCCAGCACTTCTGAAGTAAAGCGATCATCCCCGCATATGGCCCCATCAAACTGCCCAGCAAAGTCTAGCAATTCATTGGCTTCTAAGCGCTCTCTTACTTTAGGGACAATACATTCAATCTCATAATGAGCAAAAACAGGGAGAAAACGGTTGACGCTTGACAACATGTAAGGCGCGGAAAGAAGCACGACGTTCGGCATTTAGGCTTTTGCCCGCAGGCTCATTAAGAATTCGGCCACTTGAAAATCAAATTCCTCATCAATATCCAAAGATTCTTCGCGCGAGATAGGAAACATGAGTGGTGATTTACCGATACGATGCCCATATTCTTCCAGGGTTTTCCGCGTAAATAAATATAGGCAAGAGTTTTCTTCATAAATTGGAGGCAGATCTTGAGTGCGTAGCAACTGGTCAGGGTCATGGTTAAGAGCTCGCCCCTGGGCATCATAGAGTCGGGTATGCAGTTCTGTAACTCCGAACAACGAATCATTTTGCGGGTAAGCCTTGAGAAACGAGCCGATGGCGCGCTGAACAGTCTCGGCACGCAAAAGAGGATTGGTGCTGTGGGTCTGCAAATAAAATTCGGCTGGCATCTTTGCCGTATCGTGCAACAAAATTTCGTTCATCGGCACTTCGCCAGCCTGCAAATGTTCGGGACGCGTCAGCACCCGAACCCGGGGAAAATGCTGCGTCAATCCTTCTTGGATAGTCGGACTATCCGTATCCACAACGATCTCTGTAATTGGAGGGCAATCCTGTAAGGTAAGCAGGATGTGATGGAACAGCGGCCGTCCAGCCAGCGAGCGGTAATTCTTGCCAGGCACGCGCTCCGAGTGTTCGCGCATGGGAACCAGGGCGACAATACGTGGCTTTGCCATAGAATTTAAGCCGATTTGCGACCTTCTTTATAAACACCACTAGGTGAGTTTTCCGGAGTCGATCGGCGCTTCTCTAGCAATCCGGGTGGGTAATAAAAGACTTGCCTTAATTCGGGGCCTGGTTCAGCCGGGTCATGATAACCCCGATAGGTTCCCCAGTATTGTAAAAAACGAAACGAAATAATATCAAGAGTTTCCCGAATCAGAACTCTCTGGCGTAATGCCGCACGAAAATCAGAAAAAACACTGCGAAATAAGAGGCTGCCAAAATGCCAAAAAGTGAACCGGCTCTTAGGCAGAATGCGTTTGAGCGCAATGGCTTCGCGGCGATGTCGATTGACGATTTGTGCAGCATCCTCGTCGTGTAGATGGATCACTCCGGCATCCGCGGTATAGGCAATCTTGTAGCCTTGTTTCCGCGCCCAGGAACCCCAAGCAAGGTCTTCCAAACCGGTGAGATTCTCATCAAAAGGGTTACGCTTCCAGATAGAAAGGCGTAAGGCGGCATTGGCATTATTGCAATAAGCATGCTGTTGATCATCGTCCGAGGTTTCCGGGAACCAGCGAATAAAATGTTGCGCCTCCGAAAATCTGCTGTGTTCCCCGCCGCGTTGCTTGCCGTAAACCATTGCGACTTTCGAGTCAGAGAAGGGGGCAAGTAAGTTCTCCAACCAGTCATTGCTTAAGGGATACACATGTGCGCTGGCTATTACGGCAAACTCGGCCCCAGCAGAACGCAAACCCATATTGAGCGAGCGGCCAAAGGTGAAATCCTGTGGCCGAATATGTAACAGTTTTACCGGATAGCGAGACACAACCGTCGCGGTGTTATCCGTAGAACCTGAATCCACCAGGATAATTTCAACCTTGCGCAACGTTTGTTGCTGTATCGCATCCAGCAAGCGACCAATGTGCTTCTCTTCATTAAATGCGCGAATAACAATTGAACAACGCGGTATTTTAAGTTCTTTGCCGACCATCCAACAATCTTACCAGTTCTGGTTTTCCTCGTATCCAAGACGAATAAGCAGGTCTCCACTCACTTCTTTAAATAATTCTAGGTGGGCAGGCGCAAAATGTTGCTTCCATTCCCCTAGCTGACCGCTACGAAAAGTTGGTGATCTTTGAGGGTCAATTGCCTCGGCCAGCGTCTTTACGGCTTCATCTCTTCCGTCACTATAGATAAAACCATGATTAAGAGCATAATCAAAGATACGTTCCAAATTATTCTTCGTATTTACGATTAAATCTTCATAGCGTAAAGAGAGCACTTCGGGGCGATTCAACCAGGCGAGGTAGGGTTCAAAGCGATCGCGAATATTTGGAAAAGGGACTTCCAGTTCTGGTCGGCCAAGGATGCTAACTTTTAACCTTTCATTAAAATCCTTTAATTCGTTTACATAATAATCATGATGGACATGGTGATTATTGATATCAGTTACATAAAAGACATGAGAAACAACTACATCACGAGGATCACGATAAATAAAATAAGTCGCCCAACCATCACGACACAGTTCCCTTACAACCTCTGGGAACGCGTGTAAATGTCCATAGCTGATATCACCCGGTAGCAACTGAGCCAATTCGTTCATGATTTTCTTCAGGGCACGGGGTTGCCCACTCTCTCCTTCGAAAGTAAGAACGGGCGGAAGGCCGCTCTGTGCCACCGGGCCTAGCCGTTCAAAGCCGGCCAGAACCTGAGTAAGCAGATGAGTGCCACTCTTTGGGAAGGAGTTTGCGAAGAGGATAGGCATTCTCTCCATAGGAATATGGCGAAAGCGCCGTTGAGCAATCCGCCGCCTCAGATTACGGCGGGCCAAACGAGCCAATAAACCCGGGGTTACCATTTTGTATTCTTTTCGTAGCCCAATTTTTGCAGAAGATCACCAGTAGCTGTTTTGAAAACTCGCTTGTTGCCGGCGGTAAAGTGCTCTTGCCATTCGCCAGGTTGTCCCCTGCGAAATGTGCCCGAAGCAGCAGGAGATATAGCTGCCGCTAACGCCAGTATGGCCTCATCGCGTGGCAGCTGTGCTTCATAACCATGCCCTGCTAGATGATCCAAGATGGTATTCAAAGCAGAGCTGCGCCGCAAAATCAAGTCCTCAAAACGGAGAGGCAATACGTTGGCTTGCTCGAGCCAAGCTAAATAACGCTCATATTTAGCGCGGATTGAGGAAAGCTGTGCCTCCGGCAGTTGTACTCCTTCAATGGCGGCATTGATACGTTCTTCCATATTGTTTAATTTCTGTTTGTAGAAGGCATGCATCCCATGTTTTGGATGCAATTCTGTGGCATAAAAGATATGCGAAATAATTAGATCGCGTGGATCTCGATACAGAAAAAAGGCAGCCACAGCGGCCCGATTTAATTCACTGAGATAAGGCTCGCGAGCATGCAAATAGGCATAGGCAATGTCTCCGGGTGCAAGGCGATGCAAATTCGTCAGGACGGCAACATCAGGAAGGTTGCGATTACTCGACGAACGCGTGAGGGGGGGTAAACCCGGATCCACAAAAGGGCCAATTCGGGTAAGCCCTAGAAGCACTTGGATAAGCAGATGAGAACCCGACTTGGGCATCGCATTACCAATCACAATCGGCATTTGAGTCAACTTTTCTTTTCCCCAGCGGCGAGCGGCTAAGGCTCGGCGAGCGCGCCAACGCAGCATTTTGATAGGTTGCTTTAGCTGTGAAACTATGAACATGTGCTTAAGCTAGATGTGGGTCGCTGGGCTTGGGACTGCGACTTAAGGAAACTAAGCCCTTCTCCAGAAACTGCTCAATAGTGTCCCACACAGTTTGAAAAGATAGTCCCAATTCTTGGGCTATATCCGCTGGCCGACGAGTACCATCGCAGCGTTCCATAATTTCAAACAAGCGTTTGTGACCCTCTGGATCTTGTAAGTAATCTACCCAAATCCCATAGCCTGAAGCAAAAACCTCCCCCTTGAAGTGGTTAACTACATATCGGTTTCGATCGAAGGCGGAAAACAAGTCGAGCACAAGTTGAACAGAAGCCTCTAGGCGTTCTGCGGAGATGATGTCTGGGGTGTCTAGGCTGGAGTGATATTCCGGATAGGGGTCAAAGCGCGATTCGGATAGGTGAGGGTCAACTACCCGAGACAAAGAAAGCATGGGTATGCGCACACCTGGAGAATTGAATTGGCGCTCATCATTATCAATAATCGTCCGGTAACCGCCCACATACGCAGCGGGTTCCAAACCCTGCAGAGCTGCCACCATGCATTTGTCGGTCGAGCTATCAAGTTGAAAAGAAGTCTGCAGAGCATGTGGTGCATCGTTGCCAAGCATTTCAAGAAAGAGCCCGCCCAGCATGTTCGGGATTAACTCTTCTTGCTGGCTCAAATAGGCAATTGAGCCCAAAGTTTCAGGAAAGAAAAGTAGACGGATGCTGTAATAAGGTTTGGGTCCGGCTAAGAGACGACGAGCAACCTCCAGTCCAACAACAACGCCTGTTAAGTCATCGTTCACCATGGCGGGGTGATCTAAATGAGCGGCCAACACAAAGCATTCCTCGCGTTCGCCGGGAATCAGCACCTCTCCAATTTTCAATGTACCGGGAGTAAATTGGCTGCGGATCACTACTCGATATCGGTCGTCTGTTAACGAATCACGCAAAGTTTGCGCTGTACAAAGGCCCCAATCACGCTGATAGTATTTAAAGACAAAGGGAATGGCATCTTTCAAATAAGGATGCACATGCAAATGTTCGAGCAACTCCTCGCGGCTCACTTCCCCCTCAAAAGGTAAAGAGTAAGAAACGACGTGCAAAGGGTGGTTTGCATAATCTAGCAATCGTTTACCTTGCATTGTCTCTAAATATGCTTCTTGGCAAGTCCATTTTTCGGGCACCGTCCAAGTCCACACCTTTGTGCCAGAGGGAACCTCATGAATCACCAAGGGTAGTTCTTTCCCCAAACGGGCCAAGGCTCGGTCGTAATCATTTGAAACAATATCGCGCTTTAGAAACCAAAGCTCTTCAATGAGCTCCATCATGCTTGCCATAAATTAATTGTTTGCGACACTTTCAGGTTTGTTAGAAACCAGCCCCCATGGATTGGCAGCTAACAGCGCATCAGTGACAGTAACAAAATCGACCAATTTGCAACAAGCAATTTGGCCATAGTTAAGTTTATGAGCATGCCATTGCCCCTTGGCAGCCAATGATTGCCTGACCGGTTCGAGATTCAATTGAGGGTCAAGTGCCAGATCGCGCACAAACATTCGGTAAGTGCGCTCTTCCCAAACATCGCCAACTTTTACATTACCGGTGAATTCTTTCCAATGACGATAAGGAACGTGGCCGCGCTGCTCGCAATAATGGACAATTGAGGCGGCTTGTATTTCTGCACCCAACAGCAGCAACCTGAAATCAAGTTTCAGCATCTGAGCGAAGGCTGAACCATCATCAAATGCGGAGGGCGTGTCTCGCCGGGCCAGATTTTCGGCTTGCGCACCTATGAAAGCCAGCGATTGCATCGGATGCCACGTTCGCCGCGCATCCGGCTTCCGGCGCGCAAATTCTGAAAATATGCCCATTCCCTCCGAGGGCGTTTTTTTAGGATCGAACTTATATCTTCGGGCAAAAGCGAAAGTGAATGTTGGCACTGCTAAAGTCCCGTTGACGCCAATAACCTGCTGAATTACATCCAAATACATTTGTATCCCCGACTCGGGCCGGCCCAAATATTGAAGCGCGGAATGAATGAGCAGGCCGTCTCCCGATTTTATTCCTACAGCGACTAGAGCCCTATATAATTCATCGCGACGAAGAACAGAAATGACCATTAGGAATTGCCTTTAAGAACTTTGCGAACTAATGTCAGATCGCGTTCAAAACCCTGTTTAAGCCAAAAATCCAGCGCGGAATCATTTCTGGCCAAGACCTGAACCTCTACAGAATAAACTTTCAATTCGCTAAATTTCTTAAGAGCTAACTTCACCAAATGCGCTCCTATACCTGAACCACGCAGGCGTTCATCCACATAAAGATCGTTAATCTCACCTACTTGGACAGAGCCTAAAAAAGGCGGGCTTTGTTTTAAGCGCGCTAGCAAGAAAGCTTTCGCCGTGCCGCCCTCTTCTGCAAGCCACAAAAAACTGAAACGGCCCAGAGTGCGCTTAAAAGAGGCAAGCCATTTTTCAGCGGCGCCCTCCGATTCGGGAAAGGCCAAGCCAAGGCTGCGATGATATGCATCAAGCCGATGCCATAGTTCGACCACAGCTGGCAAGTCGGCTTCACTCGCTTCACGCAGAGTAAGTTCGTTCATTCCATTGCATCGCTTATTAACTCTGGCCAAGCCGCGGAGTCAACGCCGAACTGGCACAAAAACGCGTAAGCCAAACGCTCTAAACCGAAAGCAACACAACCTGTATGAGCTGGCTTCCCATTCGGAAGAGTTACATTTAGATGACGGCCGAAGAAATCCTGATGATAGTTATAAGAGCCTATAGCTAAGGTGTCATCCTTGAAAGGAAGAAGAGCGCGGATTTCGTATTTGAGTTGGAAAGCATTTTGAAACGCAGCCTGTTTACGAAACTCACCTACAAAAAAGGGATCGTTAGCGCTCTCAACTTTATAAGCCATACCAAGACGCCCAAGCCAATCAGCTAAGAGCTTCTGCGCGCGCTTTCGGTTCTCCAGCACGAAATCTGCAGGTCCGACGAAAATAATTTCGCGCATCGTAAAATCCCACAAGCGCTCAAGGGAATTCAGGTTACTGGATTCATAACGGAAGCAGTGTCCCGCTGCGGTGGCAACTAATTTACCAGCAGTTAGCGACTTATCAGCCAACGCAAAATAAAGGTGGTAGCAGACTGCTGGGGAAAGCAGAGTTTGAATACGCGAAAAGGATGTAGGCGCGGTATTCAGCCCATTCGGCTCATGAGCAGCGTGTTCGGAAAAATCATTGATCACATCTAGATCTTCCCGCAGATGAGTTGCAAAGGTCAGCGAATGGGGAAAAGCGCGGAAATAATTTACCCGACCCAATTTTTCTGCGGAGATCAGCGTGGGGAAACGGTACAGCTCCGCCTCAAAGTTAGCGGCCAACTCCAGAAAATAGCTCTCAAACACCTCGATTAATCGCGTAATCAGTGGACCAAAGCTAAAGACACCGCTATATTCCTGGCTGACTTCGCCTCGGGTCATTAGTTCTGGCAACGGATCACTCACAAAAGGCACAGTGCGATCCAAATAATCCTCTAGCACTTCCACTTTTGGCTGCAGAGCCCCTTTAGCCATTTCCTCTACCACAAGCTGAACTTTTTCTTCGAGCCCAACCAGTGCCTTTTTGCCTGCTGAATTGCGTACGCGCAGCTCAATGCGCGTGCCGTCGGCAGAGATGCTAGCCCCGGAAACATGTTCGTCGATGTAAGCCAGCCTGGATTGCATTTGACTAACTAAATGCGTCGGGATCGCGATCTTCGGAATAATCTCTAAGCTATTTTTAGGCATTTTTTTTCTTTTGCAAATGGGCAAGAATAGCTGGAATGCTGATGAGTTCAGTAATCGTCTCGGCGTTTATTTCAATTCCAAAACGATTTTCAAGGGCGACCATCAAGTCCATGTGGCCCATCGAATCCCATTGTGGCAATTCGCCAAATTGCGTCTCAGGGTTCACCAAAGAAACTTCTACTCCGAATACTTCAGCGCAGAGCCCGCGGATTGGTTCTAAGAAGGCATTTTCCGCCGTGCTAGCGACCATCATGTTCTTATACCAGAAATGCCTGACCGTTTACCACGCCATCGTAAATTGCACGAATAGCAGGTGAATTTACAGGCAAAAGGGCATCTAAGGGAAACGATTTGAGGTGAACATAACCCATGCGACTGTGCGCATCGAGATACTTTTCAAAAGGCAGCGCAGTGCGGAAAAGCTGAAAATAAAGCACACGGCGTGCTTCCCGCACCAATTCAGCAGGTTGGTCAACTTGGTCATTTTCCAAGAACGTCTGAGCTAAATGCATATATTCGGTAGTTGAAGCGGGGAAATAAACGGTCTCGTATTGTGTGTAACGCGCTGCTCCACCACACAAAACCGGCTTGCCCAGGATGGAAGCTTCCAAACCAATTGAGGAGTTGTAAACCATCACGAAGTGAGCCTGGGCGATAAGTGCATAAGAACTTAGATATTCATCCGAATCTACAAAAATTACATTTGGTAATTCATTCACTTTGTTGGCCATCACCCATTGGCGAACACTTTCTCGGCTTCGCTTACGCGTGCCTGGCCGCGCCTCATCCGGGTGTGCACGGATGACAAAGAAAGTCTCGGGATGAGTTTTGATAAGTCCTAGAATCAAGTCCAACCACGCGAACATATGTTCAAAAATCGTGTTGGCGTGTACCTGACTGGTGTCAAAAATTACGTTGGTAAAAACAGGCACGATACGCGTGAAATTGGCGGCCCGGCGCAGAAAATTCTCGTCCAATGGCTGCATCTTTGGCCAGAAGCGGATGCCAGCCATGGTGAAACGTCCTTGGAATCGTTCCTCCAAATACGCGTCGAGGCGTTTATTTTGTTCTGCGCTCAACTCAAAATTTTCAGGGATCTCCATAGGATAAGCGGTGGCTTGACCCTCAGTAAGGAACGCACTAAATGGGCGAAGACCCACCTCATGTGTGATCGCGCGAATCCCTCTTCTTTGCGCAATCCAGCGCGCCATGGCTTCGGGATACATAATGCCGTTAAAGAGAACCACAGCTTGAGGATTAACTTTTTCCAAGAATGCTTCAAACTCGAGGCCAAAATTGTAGGCAGACAAAATATACTCCCGGAAAAGGAACCGAGTGTTTTCACTATCTTGCAAATGATGTCGGCGTAGCGACCAGCGCAATCCGGGGGTGACTAACTCGCCCAGCGGTTGGTTCTTATATTCAAATTTCACCAATTCCGGAACTGTGAGCTTACTTATCTTTTCCCCTAATTCCTTTTCTTCTGAATAGTTAAACCAAACCACTTCAGCCTGGGCATATAGGCGTTTGGATTGAGCGACGCAAGCCGCGCATGGCGGCGCCTGAGAAGGGTTATCTGGATTTGTGCCTAAAACGCAACGACTCATGCCTTGGTTGCAAACAAAGTGCATAACCGGTATGCCTGCTAGGCGCAAGCCCCAGGCAGCAAGCAATGAGAAGGCCGCATTTAGACTCAGGTGTCCTAAGCGCGCCGAAGCGTTAAAAAAAACAACAGGACGCGTGTTTGGCGAGTTTTTTACACGCCGCGCTACCGCGCCCGCGGTGTTTAAAATATTTCTTTGGCTAAGCCGGGTCTTGGTTTTATCGAAGATGCGTTTGAGCAATTTAATCTGTGGATGCTAGGAGCCGAAGGCCTCTATTGCACTCGTCTCAATTTCTTTAGGGAAGAAAGCTCGCTCTGGTAAACCTGCTTCACCCCATCACCAAGGGCCTGCTCGGTGACGCGAATATATTTCACTAACTTCTGCAGGCCGCCCGGTTCCACGGAAGCAGCTTGGTCGCTGCCCCACATGGCACGATCCAGTGTGATATGCCGTTCCACCAAGCATGCGCCCATAGCCACAGCGACTGCAGAGAGCACCAAGCCCACTTCGTGTCCCGAATAACCCACCGGGCAGGGGAAATTTTCGCGTAAAGTCGAGATCATGCGCAGATTTAGTTCGTCGGGAGTGCAAGGATACGTGCTGGTTGTATGAGTAAGCATTAAATTGTTTATGTCAAGTTCGGCCACCGCTGTTTTAATTTGTTGCATCGTAGACATGCCGGTAGAGAGAATGATAGGACGGCCAGTTTTTTTTAGGTACTTTAGAAGGGTGTGATCTGTTAGAGAAGCGGACGGAACCTTATAGCAGGGTGGGTCGAAAGCCTCCATAAAGGCGATTGAATCTTCATCCCAAACAGAAACGAACCATTCCATACCCTTCTGTTTACAGTAAGCATCAATGTCGCGGTATTGTGGTTCGCTAAATTCCACTTTTTGGCGATACAGTAAGTAAGGAATGTACCCCCATGGAGTTTCGCGCATCTTGTCTTTTTGGTCAGCGGGTACAGCCAATTCAGGAGTGCGCTTCTGAAATTTCACGGCGTCTGCGCCCGCCCACTTCGCCAAGTCGATCAATTGCTTAGAAATATCTATATCTCCATTGTGATTGATACCGATCTCACCAACAATATAGGTGGGATGATTATCTCCCACCAATCGTTTTCCCAATTTCAACTCACGTTTCATTCAGTTTTTCCTTTGGAAATGTTCGCCAGGATTAAATCACATAACTCACGCACTGCACCGCGCCCTCCCCGTTTGGAAAGACGCAGATCGGCCTGGCGTAATACTTCGGGGTGCGCATCGGCCACAGCAATTCCACAAGCAATCAATGGGAAACAAGCAAGATCATTTATATCGTTTCCCAAAAACACCACATTCTGAGAGGCCACATTAAGTTCAGCCAATAATTCCTTAAGGACAGAAGATTTTTGGTCTATCCCTCTTTTGAAACCAATGCCCATTTTTTCGCAACGGCGCACCACGACTGGATTATTCTCTTTTGAGATCACGAATACTTTAACACTGGCTTTTTGAAGCATTTCTATGCCTAGGCCATCGCTACGGTTTGCGACAATTTGTTCTTTACCGTCTTCTCCCGTCCAAACGCGATTGTCAGTAAGCACGCCATCAAAATCCATGGCCAACAATTTGACTTCGGCAGGAAATGGGCGTGGGGCCTTTCCCGGCCAAACCAATTCCAACTCACCCGAAGTGGCCAGCCATTCAGCTCGCACCCAATCGCTGGGGCTGTCGATATCCACTGTATAGCGCGGATCGATGAAAACCGGCCATATCGCATCTCCGCTCATGCTATTCTTCTTCAAAATGGTTGAGGCGCGGATGGCATCTACATGCCCAGTTTGCCAATAACCAGGAGGCAGATTCTGACGAGGCGCATTGTAGGGCTCGGTTAGCCCCTTTATTCTCAGCAAAGGCCGCAACGATCCGGCCTTAGAAAGGTTCCACATTTTGTATGGGTTCTGCCCAGCGGGTACGACGCCGCGCACCGAATCGGCTTGAGGGTGCTCCTGCAAAACCCGCACGGCTTGATCCACTAGACCCGGAGGACGCAAAGGAGAGGTGGGGCGCAATTGCACAACTATATCAGGACGATAATCCTCTTCTTTGGCCAACCAGCTCAGGGTGTGTTTGAAGACGGGCAAGTCCAGCGTATCATCCCGGGCATATTCGGCGGGGCGTAGAAAGGGTGCTTCAGCCCCATATTGCTTGGCGATCGTAGCGATCTCGGTATCATCGGTGGAGACTATCACTCGGATTACGGATTTTGCTTGCAAACCTGCGGCAATGCTGTAAGCCAATAAGGGATGCCCGGCAAATAGTTTGGCATTTTTTCGGGGGATACTCTTGGAGCCCCCGCGGGCTGGAATGATGGCTAGGATTTCTAATTTCTTTGCGCCCATGAGCTACCAGGCAGTCCAGCCCCCGTCCACCACCAAATTGGCGCCGGTCATATAACTCGACGCATCCGAGGCGAGAAAGAGCAGTGCAGCATTCATCTCATCGGGCCTAGCCATGCGCCCAAGAACCGTTCGGGCCGAATAGGCATTGACAAACCCATCGTCATGATCGTTAAATACTCCTCCGGGTGTGAGCGCATTCACCCGTATATTTTTATCTCCATAAAAAGTAGCTAAATACTTGGTTAAGCCAAGGATGCCAGCTTTGGTAACCGTGTAATCGACTGGCTTAAATTGGGGCGTTCTACCTTTTTTCTGGTAAATGCGCTGATCTGGTCCCCCGAGGCCGTAGGTAGAACAGACATTAATAATTACGCCTCCGCCTTGCTTAAGCATTTGACGCACCGCTGCTTGCGAGCAGAGAAACGCGCCCGTAAGGTTCACCCGCAAGGTCTTTTCCCAGGCTTCAAGCGCATATTCTTCAAAGGAGCTGGTGTGCTTATCTTTTCCTTGTGGGTCAAACTTTGGGTCGAGCGCGGCACTATTAACCCAGATATCCAAGCGACCAAAATGTTTTACCGCGACTTCGACGCAAACATGAGCCGAGGCCGGATCTCCCACATCTAGGTATTGGGCCAGGGCTGACTTACCACTCGCCTCGATATATTTCTCCACTTCTTTACTGGGGGCATCATTCATATCCGCCACCAGCACGGCCGCACCCGCTTCGGCAAGTGTTTGGCAAAACTGCCTTCCCAACAGGCCTGCGCCGCCGGTCACCACTGCAACGCGACCCGTCAAATCAAAGACTTTGGGGAGTATGGACATTCTTTGGCCTAGTTGGCCCATTTATCCTGCCGGACGCTTCGCTCCGTTGCCTCCAGGTGGCAACACCAGACCTCGCTGCTCTAAATAATCAATGATCTTGCGGGCATTTTGTTCAGGTGTAAAACTGACGGTATCCAAAGTAATTTCGGGATCGCGCGGCTCTTCATAAGGGTCGTCCACTCCCGTAAAACCAGTAATCTCTCCTCGACGTGCTTTGGCATACAACCCTTTGGAATCTCGCTCTTCACAAACTTCGATTGGAGTATCAACGAAAATCTCGATAAATTGCTCTTCACCCACCATCTTGCGGCATTCATTTCGAGCGGCGCGATAGGGGCTAATCGCAGCACAGATCACTGCGCCATGTTGTCGCACGATTTCACCAGCCACAAAGCCGATACGCAGAATGTTCGTGTCCCTATCTTCGCGGTTAAATCCCAAGCCTTTGGAGAGATGGGTGCGTACTACGTCGCCATCCAATACGGTGACCTGGCGGCCGCGCTCCATAAGCAAGGAGGTAAGAATTTGGCCGGTAGTCGATTTGCCTGCTCCGCTCAGACCGGTGAACCAAAGACAAAAACCCTGTTTGTGACGTGGTGGGTACATCTCCAAAAGAATCTCGGATGTTTCGCGGCGGGTAAACCACTCGGGCAGGTAATGTCCTTTGGCCAGATAATCTTCGCGTACCTGTGTTCCTGAGAGCGTAAGGACCTTGGCATTCTTTGGCTCTTGCCCCTGTTCAACATATCTTTCTTGTTCCTCCAAATACACGAGCTCTTTGAACGGGATCATCTTTACGCCAATTTCATCCTGATATTTTGCCAATAGTTCTTGGGCATCATAAGGACCATAGAACGGTTTGCCTGAAGCATCTTTGCCTGGGCCGGCATGATCACGCCCGACAATGAAATGATTGGATCCGTAGTTTCGGCGGATAATGGCATGCCAGACTGCTTCACGCGGGCCAGCCATGCGCATGGCCAACGGCAATAGACTGAGCAGCGTATTGCCTTGATCGTAATAATTCTCGACAAGTGTCCGATACACGCGCACGCGCGTGTAATGATCGACGTCCCCGGGTTTGGTCATTCCCACCACCGGATGGATGAGCAAGCTGCCATTGATTCGTTCGGCTGCTCGCTTCGTCAATTCTTCATGAATACGATGCATAGGATTGCGCGTTTGAAACGCCACCACATTTGGATGGCCCATTGTTTCCAGGTGTTCGCGCACCTCGCTTGGCGTGCGCCTTAGCTCCATAAAATCGCTGTAGGAGGGAAAATCAAACACTTGTAAGCGTCCGGAAACACACAGGTCTCCCCACCGAATCATCTCAGAGACCAGCGGATGTCGGGGGTCAGCGGTGCCCAGCACCTTTTGGGCCTCCACTTGCGGATCCCAGCCATATACTTCCTCTACATCCATGATGGCGAAGGCATTGTTGCGCAGGTCACGCAGTACTACCTGCTCGGTTTTTCCAGGAAGCTCTTCCTTTTTGACGGTTAGCGTGATGGGAATAGGAAATAATGTTCCGTTTGCAAGACGCAACTCTTCTATCACCTGCTCATAATCCACCTTACCCATAAAGCGATCGAGGGGAGAGAAAGCACCAACCGCCAGTAGCTCGAGATCATGCAACGATCGCTGGGAAAGCCGCACATCGGGCAAATGATTAGCTTGTTCAATCAGCGCTTCACGTTCCGCTCCGGTTTTTACTAAATTCACTAATTCGCCCCCATAAGGGTTAATCAGTTTTTCTTTGTTTTTTGCAGCGACTTTCATTCAAACTCCTAAACCAGTTTATTACTGCCCGGCAAGAAACAGCCTGCTTTAACAAAGCAGGCTGTCAATCGGGCAACACGAGCAAATGATACCATGAGGGAAGTGACATATAAAAAAGGCGACAGCCCGCCTATGCAGCATTTATCTTATCTTAAGAAAGGCAAGATGGGCCCTTTTGTTATAATCCCGCCCGAGTCCAAACAAATGCAGGGCCCCCCAAAAATATCGGCCACAACCGCAAAGCGTTTTAGCCAGCTAGGTCTATTGGTCATATTGCTTGCTTTCCTGCTTTACGCGGCCCGTTTTATCGAGCGCACGAGTTTTTTTATAGGCGCCCAGCGCTATTTCGCTCTTTTCGATGACTCAATGATCTCCATGCAATATGCCCGCAACCTGGCTCACGGCAATGGTCTAATATGGAATGCGAGGGGCGAACGGGTAGAAGGGTTCAGCAATCCGTTGTGGGTATTTTTCATGGCCTTTTTTCATCTTTTCCCCATTCCTAGCCCAACAATCAGCCTGGCGATCCAAACCAGCGGAGCTATCTTTTTGCTGATCAATTTACTAATCATTAAAAAAATTGCGGACCAACTGATGGGGGGGTATCTTGCCCCTCTATTAGCAGTGTTCCTGACTGCTTTTTACTTTCACTTGAACAATTGGAGTCTACAAGGAGTGGAAGTTGGCATCCTCGCTTTGCTACTTAGTACCTCTGTTTGGATAGCACTGCGCAATTTTAAGGCAAGAAATTTTTCACTGTGGCCATATTTATTATTAATCATTGGCACATTTGTGCGTTTCGATATGGCGGTGCCTTTAGCAATTCTTAGCGCGATGCTTGCTTGGAAAGATAAAAAATATCGAGGCCGCCACCTAAGCTGGGGCTTGGGATTGCTATCCGTTTCAGTTATCGGGCAGACTCTGCTAAGGCACTGGTATTACGGAGATTGGTTGCCTAACACGTATTATCTCAAGGTTTCGGGCATATCCTTGGAAGATCGGTTACAACGCGGCGCTTCCGCCTTCGGAAGTTTTCTCTGGGGCTCGGGCTGGTTTTTAATGGTGATACCTATCTTGTTGCTTCTTATTTGGCCGGATGTGCCTTCGCTCTTGCTTTTTGGGCTGCTTTTTGGGCAAATCGCCTATAGCATTTATGTGGGAGGGGATGCATGGGAACATAAAGGCGGAGCCAATCGATTTATCGCCATTGCTATGCCGCTCTTTTTTATCCTTTTCGTACAGACACTGGATAAGTTACGTCGCGCCTTAGTTAAACTAAAAAGCGGGGCCGGGGCCAAAACGCTAAGCCAAATTCTGTTTGCTGCATTCGTATTCACCAGCTTATTCAGCTTCAATGTGATCAACGAGAATAATGCGCTAGAGAAATGGACGTTAGTCAAACGGCCTATATTTGTTGCGGGTACTCAGCGATATGTCACATTGGGTTTGTTACTCAAGGAAATCACCGATGAACAGGCAAAAATCGCGGTCGTCACCGCAGGAAATATCGTCTATTTTGCAGAACGTACGGGCATTGATATGCTCGGGAAAAGTGACCGATTTATTGCCCACAGCCAACCTCATCAAAATGGAGGAGTGTTTGGCAACGTGGAGGAAATATTTCGGCCGGGACATAACAAATGGGATTACCAGCATTCCATCGTGGATTTGCAGCCCGACATTGTTGCCCAAATTTGGGGCAGCAGCAAGGAGATGGATCCTTATTTAACAGCGGGAGGCTATGAGTTTTTTGAAGTAGAAGGGTTTCCGCTCTACATCCGTACAGATTCACGCCACATTCTCTGGCAACTTGTGAATAGTCTTCTCCAAGAAGAACCAGTTCAATGAAATCAAAACGCGTGTATCAATTCTTGTTCATCCTGCTTTTGTTCGCCTTTGTTGGGTATGGGTGGAAGTTCATACAACGCACGGCCATTGTGTCGAACGGCCAAAAAATGTCTGCTCTTTTTGACGATGCCATGATCTCCATGCAATACGCCAAGAATCTGGCGCAGGGCAATGGCCTGGTATGGAACGCGGGAGGTGAGCGTGTCGAAGGGTACAGCAACCCGCTATGGGTATTTTTGATGGCGGGTATTCATTTTTTTCCCATCCCGCTGATTCAGACCAGCTTTTACGTTAAACTAATGAGCTTGTTTTTTTTGTTGCTGAACTTGAAAGTAGTGAAAAGCATTGCTGAACAGCTAACCAAAAACAAATTGGTACCTCTTATCGCGGCTTTTCTAACTGCCTTTTATTTCCCTCTCAACAACTGGAGCCTGCAAGGCATGGAGGTAGGCTTAGAGGCTCTACTTTTAGACGCTGCCCTGCTTTTGGCTTTGCGCGCGGTGCTAAGGAAAAGCTTCTCGCCCTGGCCCTATGTGCTGTTTGGTCTATGCGTATTACTGCGCATGGACGCGGGCGCACCGGCCTTGACGGCAACTGCCGCATTGGCCTGGCTGGATAAAGATCGTCGCAAACTACATTGGCAATGGGGCCTAGGTATGTTGGCTTTGACTCTTGGTGGACTGACGGTCTTTCGTTTAACTTATTATAGGGAATGGCTGCCCAATACCTATTACCTAAAGCTGGGCGGGATGTCGACCGTGCTTCGCATTAGCCTTGGGTTACGCCGATTTTGGGATTTTTTATGGAATTCAAATTGGGCATTGTTTGCCCTCACGCTTGCAGTTCCCGTTCTGGATAGGCGCAAACTTCTTTGGCCCCTTTATGCAGTCATCCTTGCCCAAGTAGGGTACAGCATTTACGTAGGTGGTGATGCATGGGAGCATGTGGGCGGAGCCAACCGCTTCATCGCCGCAGTAATGCCATTATTTTTTGTCCTTTTTGCACATGCGTTAGGCCATTTACAAGATTTGATCTTGCAACCCAAAGTCAAAACAAAGTGGGCGACGCCTGTCAGTCAATTTGCTCTAGCTGGAATATCGATAATAAGCCTATTCAGTTTCAATACGTTACTGGTGAACAATCCTGTCGCCAAATGGACCTTGCGCGACAAACCCGTTTTCACCGACAGCGTTGAGCGTTACGCGCTGATGGGATTGTCTTTGCGCAAAGTTACTACGGAGAACGCAGTAATCGCGGTGGTCACTGCGGGAAATATTCCCTATTTCTCCGAACGCATTTGTGTTGACCTTTTGGGAAAAAATGACCCAGTTATTGCTCATGGACCTGCACGCATCAATTCGAGCCTCTTCCAGCCGGGCAATTTCCGACCCGGTCACAACAAATGGAACTATGCTTATTCAATTGGCGAGCTTCAACCAGATATAGTGGCCCAGATCTGGGAGGGAACGGAAGAAGAAGCGGCGCCTTATTTAATTAATTATCAGTTACATGTAATTGATGGCATCCCCTATTATTTTCTAAAAAACTCCAAAAATGTGCTTTGGGATCAAATTCCACCCCAGGATTAGCCGGCCAACTTTACTTTTTCCCCCTCAGTCGAAGATCGATGTGCAGCCAGGACGATCTCCAAGGCGCGGTGGCCATCGTCCAGAGTGCACTGGGGTTCGGCTCGCCCACTGACCACATCAATAAAATGGCGCATTTCTGCCAAAAATAAATCGTTGCGGTCGAAACCAACAGGCACGGGGATTTCCTGTTCGCTACCCTCTTTGCCCCGCAGCACACGTAACACCTGGCTGCCTGCATCCCAATGCAGCGCTCCACTCATGCAAAGGATTTCCAGCCAGTGAGCGGCGGGGCGTTGCAAATAATTTAGGTGCACTGAAGCCATTGTTCCCCCATCAAATTCTAAGCCGACCTCGGCTTGATCCTCGACTTCGATTTTTAGTTCTCCGCTTCGTGAAGTAAATGCCCAAACTTCATTGATTTCCCCTAGCAACCAACGTAGATAATCAAAAGGATGGCAAAGCGTCAGTAGTACGCCGCCCCCCAGGTCTGTGCGGGCGCTGTACCCGCGACGGTAGTTTTCCCATGGATGCCACTCGGGCAAATATTCGCCCCAATGTGCTCGCGCGGAATACGGACGGCCTAGCTCTCCGGAGGCAAGAATTTCAACGATCTTTTGCAAGCCGGGATGAAAGCGAAATTGAAAACCAACTAACACTCGACAGCCGTTATTGTTGACCGCGGTGTCTAGCTCTTCTACACGATCCAGGTTGTGGGAAATTGGCTTTTCCAATAAAAGATGGCAACCTGATTGCGCAGCAGGTATTGCCACATCCAGATGAAGGGCGGTTGGGTTTGCCACAATCACGGCATCCGGTCTATGAGCGAGAGCCGCGTCAAGATCATGTTCAACTGGATAACCAGCCAAATCCTCGGTTGGCAGTTGACTTTGGCCACTGCGATAGAAGAGAATATCTTTTTCGCCCAGAGCTTTGAGGTTATAGAAATGCCGGCGTCCAATAGAGCCGGATCCAGCGATCAGGAATTTCATTTCACCAATCAGAATCTTGTTCGTAACCCCAAGAGATTAGAACTTCCCCAGCTATCTCTTTGAACAAATTCTTATCTCCCGTTGTAAATAGTTGCCGCCAAGACCCTTGTTTACCTTTTTCCAGCGCAGCGACAAGTTCAGGAGCTTTCTCATTCTGCCATACAGCATCCGGATTCTGAGTCATCTCAGTAGCAACGCGATTTTCGAGTCCCTCGGGGTTAACCCCCAAAAAATTCCAGGTTTTAGATAGCATTTCATAAGGACGCGCCACCAAATCTTCGTAGCGCAACGAGAAATAACGATCACCGTAAAGTTGGTGACCCAAATGGTCTGTCTCGCTTACATTCTCCACCCAACTTTTGGCCATTCGTTTTAATGTTGAAGGTGTAAAAACAGATCGTTTTCCTAAAAAAAAGGGTTGCGGATCTCTCGCAAAGTCGTCGCGCAGATTCATATCCCTGTGAGACAGGAACTGGGGACCATCGATGAAATTTTGGAAGCGCTGAGAAATGAGTGTATCCCGCCCGTCGCGCACAATATAAATTAAAGAGGCATCGGGGTATATGCGATACATCTCATATACTGCATTTCCGCCCAGCAATACATTTGGGCTTTTGTCGCCGACTACGGATTTGCCCTCACGAATAGCATCGCGTTCCAGAATGTAGTCACTCATTGCGCGTAAAGCCACAGGAGAAAGATCACGACCGCGGTTCCAGCGATTGCTCGGGCGCGCCAACCAAGCCTCAAATTTTTGGTCGGCAAGTATGCCGCTGAGCAG
>Ga0214473_10003181_pt1 | contig 19995 bp, 17 predicted proteins | sample RVTome_7_FD_203509 | JGI IMG/M metagenome (GOLD analysis project Ga0214473, IMG submission 203509) | Soil microbial communities from uranium-contaminated site in the Upper Colorado River Basin, Wyoming, United States - RVT98D197 | ecosystem: Environmental > Terrestrial > Soil > Contaminated >... | reverse complement strand
TTCCCTTTTAGGGAAGGTTCTGCCAGAGAGGTTTTATCACAATTATATAGCGTTTCCATAAGGATTTAAAGGCGTCTCTGCTTTTCGGGCAGTAAAGAAAACACTATTTCTACGCTTTTTTCAGGTTATATTTTAGTAAGTGTTTAATCTTTGAACGAAAAAGTACAATATTTGTCCTTCCTGTGGCAAAAAAATAGCCACCTTCAGACCTGTCTGGAAAATTATTATTCTATCCATACTAAACCATTCCAGATGAGGTGATGCTGTTTCATTTTGGGTTAGGGACTTGGGGCTAATCCCTTTTTTACACTTTCTAAGATATTGGTCATGGTCGAGCCGGCCTGACCATGAATGACCATATCGGCCATACCGTCATAGGGAGTGGAATCGCGGTTGATGATCACCAATTTGGCTCCATTCCTTTTTGCCACCAAAGGCATGGAGGCGGCGGGTTGGACGGCAAGGGAGGATCCGATGACGATGAAAAGGTCGCAATTCGAGGAACGGCGATAAGCCTCCTCTGTTTCTCTCTCAGGCATGGATTGGCCGAAGGAGATGGTGGCGGGCTTGAGAGGACCGCCGCAATCGTCACAGTAAGGGACCTTCGTCCCTTTTCGAAGACGTTCCTGAATCCCATCGCGGTCATATCTCTTTTTGCAATTTAAACAGGTAACATGCATTGCTGTCCCATGAAGTTCGATAATCTTTTCTTCCGAATTTCCGGCTTTATGATGGAGGCCATCAATATTCTGGGTGATGACACAGTCGAGCTTTCCCATCCTCTCCAGTTCGGCAATGGCGAGGTGGGCCGGATTAGGTTGAGCCTTCTTTATAGGCTCATACATCTCGGTGGCCATCTGCCAATACTTTTCCCTTGAGGCTTCGCTGGCCAAAAATTTCTGGAAATAGAAATCCTCGGGATCGTATCGATCCCAGACCCCGCCGGGACTGCGAAAATCAGGAATCCCTGATTCCGTGCTGAGGCCCGCCCCTCCGAAAACGACCAAGCTCTTGGAGGCGATGATCCATTGAGCGACCTGCTTCAGTTTTTCTTCCATCCGTACTCCTATTTCCTACTTTCCATTTCCCATTTTCCATTTTCCATTTCCCATTTCCCATTTCCCATTTCCCATTTCCCATTTCCCATTTCCCATTTCCCATTTCTCTATATCACACGCTCCTCCTAACTTGCAAGGTAAAGATGGCATGTGATAGAATTTGATAATGCGATGCAATCTGATCAAACAGGGATACCCTCAGGGGAGCTGCTTTGTTGAGATAGAGGGTGGAAAATCTCTGGCGTGCGAGGCAACCCTCAAAGAATCGGACAGAGGATTACTCCGGTTGATCTCTGCCACCCATCTTTCCCGTCCGGAAAACTATCTCTCCATCTATCAGTCAGGATGTAACTTCTCCTGCCGGAAATGCCATTCCTGGACTTTTACCAAAAAAGCCAAAGGGGAATGGTGGTCGCCTGCCGATGTGTTGAAGGCTTGTAAAGAGTATGAAAAAGGGGTGACGATTCGGGAACCCAGGAAGAGGGCCACCGCCTTCCATGCCCATGAGTCCTGTCGCTGTTGCGGCGCCTGTGTCATGTATGGAAAACGATCCTCCCTCTGTCCCAGGGTTATCCAGAAAAAGGATATTGTCTTGAGTCCTCAGGGATGGGGGCCTGCTCGGGATATTGTGGCCTTTACGGGAGGAGACCTCACCTGTTGTCCGGAATTTTATATCGAATGTGCAAGACTGATTAAGTCGGAGACCAGCCTCTGGATACTGATTGAGACCAATGGCTATGGGCTGACCCCTCAGAACCTCGATGCCCTCAAGGAAGCAGGGGTGGACTCCTTCTGGCTCGATATCAAGGCTTATGACGGAACGGACCATAAATGGTTGACAGGCTGCTTCAACCGAAATATCCTTAAGCTTCCAGAAGAGATCGTTAAAAGAGGTTTTGTTCTGGAGGTTCTCTCCCTCTATATTCCCAATTTGGTGGAGACACCCCAGTTGAAGAAGATCGCCCGGTTGCTCTTTGATGTCGATCCCAAGATTCCTTTTACGATCCTTGCCTTCTTCCCGGAGCATCAGATGAAGCGATACAAAAGTCCGAAGGTTTCAGAGATGATCTCAGCGTATAACGAGGTCAAAGCCATAGGCCTGGTGAATGTGAGACTGGGAAATACGGGGATTTTTGCCTCATCTGAAGAGGATCATCACCTTCTGAAGGAGAAGGTGGGGGCGGGGAACTACTGAATTGCAGATTGCGGAATGCGGATTGGCGAATGAATACCAAAATACTCTTGCATGAAGAAATCGTCGCCTGCGAACTTTGAAAATGTCCTTTTAGGTAAAGTTCAGAGGTTAGGGCTATGAAGCCAGTTTGGTCAATAGGGTAGGGCTAATGATTTAAACCCTTGCCTTTACCCAAAGACGAAACTGGCGTCCTTACCCTAACCTTCACCCAATGCTTTTATTTTTTGCTTTTATTTTGTTGATTCCGTTTCAGCGTTGTGGTAATGGGAATACAGATAAAGGGAGAAAGTATGGAGAAAAAAGTCCTCATCGTGGATGATGAGGAGAGAGTGGTCCAGTCGGTTACCGGTGTTCTCGAAGACGAGGGTTTTTGGGTTGCCGCGGCCAAAAGCGGGGAGGAAGCGATTGAAACCTTTCAGAGAGAAAATCCGGATGTCACCCTCCTCGATATCTGGATGCCGGGGATGGATGGCATCGAAGTTTTAAAACGGCTGAGAGGGATTGTACCGGATTGCCAGGTCATCATGGTTTCTGGCCATGCGACGATTTCCACTGCTATGGCCGCCGTCAAGCTGGGAGCCTTCGACTTCATTGAAAAACCCATTTCTCTGGATGTTCTCCTCATGACGATTCGCCGGGCCCTCGACCGCCAAACGGAATTATCGGGGGATAATCGCCCTCCGGAGTTCCCTTCTGAAAAAGTGGATGTTTCTTCTCCTCTCATTTCTCCCATCCCTGAGACGGTTCCTCCCAAAGAATCTCCGAAGAGAAAATCAACCTCTCTAACTCTTCAGCGGACGATTAAAAAGAGCGTCGTCCTTTACGGAACAGGGCTTCATTCCGGAATGAAGACCGGACTTCTCCTTCAGCCTCTCCCCCCTCATAGCGGTATCCTTTTTGGAAACATCTCATATGATGAGGTGGTCCCGGCCCATCTCGATTATGTCCAGACAACCGAATTTGCCACCTCTCTGAAGAAGGGAAGGGCCATCGCCAAGACGATCGAGCATCTGATGGCAGTGCTCCATGCCTATCGCATTACCAATTTGATGGTGAAGATGATCGAAGAGATCCCGATCATGGATGGTTCTGCCCTGGAGTTCTGTAAGATCATCGAGGAGGCCGGGATCGAGGAGCAGGAGGAAAGGGCGAACGAAATAGTGATCGACCGAAAGTTCGAAATCGTCCATAAGAACAAATCGCTCATCATTGAACCGGCGGAGACCTTTTCCATCCATTATTTTTTAGATTATCCGTCTCCCATCGGACAGCAGACTCTCGATTTCGTATTGGAAAGTGAGGAGAAATTCAAGGACCAGATCGCACCTGCGAGGACCTTCGGGTTTCTAAAGGATGTCGAGATGCTCGAACGGATGGGATTGGGCAGCGGAGGACGTCTCCACAACTTCATCCTGGTGGACGATGAAAAGATCGTCAACACGGAGCTAAGATTTTCTGATGAGTTTGTCCGGCATAAGATTCTCGACCTGATCGGTGATTTCTATCTGCTCAATCGTCCGGTCCGGGGCAAAGTGACGGCCCACCTGACCGGCCATACAGAGAATATTACCATCATGAGAAAGATACAGGAAGGGATACTGGGAAAGGAACGCTAAAAGAGTCATCCCTTTCGAGGAGGGAGAGAGATGGTGCGAGAAGAAAGACCCGCCGTGAAAGAATTTCTGGATATGCTGGCGGACATATTGGCCGAGAAATATTTTGAACGCGTGGATGACCGGATGAAGAAGATCCCTGAACTCCGGAGGCTGATCACTGCCAAAGAGGCTGGTCAGTACCTCAGCCTTTCCACCGATACCATTTATCGAATGGCTTCCCTGAAAAAACTCCCCTACCTCAAGATCGGAGATCGGGTCCTCTTCGATATCAAGACCATCGACCAATGGATCGAAAGGCATTTGATTAAGGAGAAAGAGTGGAAGAGGGAGGAACTGAAGGCTGAGATTGAAAAAGATAAATCAAATACTAAAACTTCCAAAGAATCGGACTTCCTTAGCTTGTTGAAGAAAAAAGTAAAAGATTAGAAATCAGATCCTTCCTTAAAACATCTCATTACGCTTTGTTACAGCGTTCTGTAACAGGTTTTCAAATTTTTGACATTAATTTTCAAGGGTTTTCCCTCCCCATGTCATCAACCATGTAGTAGTAAAGATTAGTTGACTTAAAAACCCAAACTTCATTTTAAGACAACTTTTCTTGACTTACAGAGGGTTTATAAAACGGCTTTAAGGAGTTTATCGAGATTATAGCAAGAGGAACAAAGAACGAATCGTAAAATAATTAATTTGGAGAAAGAGGGAACTTCCATCAAGCAAAAAGAAGAGAATCAAATGCCGGAGTACAAACTCCACCTACTTAGATGTAATAGGAGGTTAATCTTGGAGTTGATTATTACCGAAAAGAAAAAACAAAAAAGGCAGAGCCAAAAGACCCTGCCTTTTCCCTCCATAAATTAAATAGAGATTTACTTTTTAAACTTCCTTCTCAACCCTGCAAGACCGAGCAATCCAGAACCGAGAAGCAGCATAGTTCCGGGTTCAGGGACAGCTGCCTGTACACTGTATCCTGAATCGCTCAGACTCGTATAAGTATCATCCGCAGCGTTGTAAACAGCAAAGCCGTCAGAAAAAAGCCCTTGGACAACCGGAAAAAGTGAGGATGTTGCAAACCCGGGGTCAAAGCTGACATATGCGATGGAACCATTAGTACTACTATTTTGAGCATTTGTATTCAACACGAGACCGAGACGGAAAGCCTGCCCTACTGTCACATCGAAGGGATTGGAACGAATTATGTAGTTGACTTCATATTCGCCAGGAGTAGTCTCTACAAAATTAGGGACTGTTCCACCTAAACTAAAAGGCTCGCCATTGTAATCAGGATTAACGGTACCGTTCATAACAATGGGGTATTCCCTTGTGGTACTAGTTGTGCTGGAAACGAAACTCAAATAATTAGTAAATGAGGCAATGGTATTATTCTGAAGTGATGGAGCAGATATATGGCCTTGGAAATATATATCTGTGGTAACGCTGACCGAAGATCCCGGAGTTGCCCCATTAAGAATAAACCATTGTCCAACTGCATCAACTGAGCTGACGCTTGAGGGGCTGGTTACATTCGATGATGAAACGTAGGTGTTAACTATGAAATTACCCGGATCAGCGAATGAATTAATCGAGGTGTTGGCGTCGGAGTAGGAGTAACTCGTTGGGCTGTCGGTGTAAGTGGTCGTACCTGCCAGAGTGACACTGTTCCGTGCGGTTCCATAGGCCGTAGCCGTTCGTGGTAGTTCACCAGGGCTGGATGTAGGGAACTGGAGCGGCGTAGTCATGGGATCTGCCCATGCAGAACCAACTGAAAACAATAAAATGGTAAGAAAAAACAACATTTTTCTAGTCGTGTAATTCATTTTCATGATTTGTTCCCCCTTCAGATAAAGTGACAATTTGGTTAAACTTAACCATCGAATAAAAGCTGCAAACTTGGTGCCAAACCATTAATAACGTTTTAACCTCTCGTAACCATTTTAGTATTTCCAAAAAATGTCATTTGGATTTAACAGGAAAAGTAGAAACGATTTACCCAAAAGCCCCAAATTACTTCCACTGAAAGAGAAAAAGTTTTCCCACACTTTTTGTTGGTTTCAATGTGAAATATTGTATTTAAAAGGGAACAGATTGAAACTCGATTACAGGAAGAAAGGGTTGATATAAGGAACTGGAATAAGGAGACAGCCGCCTTTCTCATTATTTTATAATCCCAATTCCTTCAATTTTTCTGGGGTGGGGATTCCCTCCTCTGACCAACCCCGATATTCATAATATTCGCTCAGCATCTGGCCGAGAGGGGGAAGATTGGGCGTCAATCCCTTTCCGATTCGTTTGAGGGTAAGGGAGCGGAAGGGCAGGGTGTCATCTTTACGGCTGATCCCCAACCTCGCATTGTAGAGCCGTTTCATATTGAAAATTCTCTCTCCCGTCTTTATGAAATCATCCACAGTCATCTCTCTGCCGGTCACGAGATGATACCATTTCACAATATCCGTGATCGTCACGCCACCGAACAAGACGAACTTGCAAAGTTTGAGGGAGTCCATCATGCCCATCAGGTTCTGGCTTTTGGCTGCAAGGATTCCTTTCCCTTCAACCTGATATCGATCGAGAGGCTCCAGAATCCCCATTTCAGGAGATTTGAGCACCCTCTCAAAAGTATGGCTGAGGCCTGCGAGGTGGCATGCCCCTCTGGATGAAGTGGCAAATCCTGTTGCACCTGCATTATAGCCTCTGGGATCGTGGGCGGGGAGTTCTAAACCTTTAATGTGCATGGCAAACTCAATCGAATTCTTACCGATCGACTCTGCGGCCTTTCTTACCCCTTTTCCTAAGACTTCTCCTAAACCCTTCTTTTGAGCGATCATTTTGATCATTTCGATTAGTGCCTCACTACTCCCCCAGCGCAGTTCAATTCCGCCCGTATCCTCCCGGTCGATCAACCCCTTCTCAAAGGCCTCCATTCCAAAGGCAATGGCTCCGCCTGTGGAGATGGTGTCAAGTCCAAAACGGTTACAGAGTTCATTGGCATAACAGAGGGCTTCGAGGTTGTCGATCAGACAATTACTCCCAAGGAGAGCAAGGGTCTCATATTCCGGCCCTGCGCCATCGACACCGGCATAGGGCCCATGGTCGATCTTAACCCTTCTTCCGCATCCAAGAATGCAGGCATCGCAGAAGTATCGGCCTGTCAAGAGGGTTTCAGAGAGGGTGAAGCCATTGATCTTCTCCGCAGATTCTTCCCACCGCCCTACAAATTTCCAGTTCTGGAGCGGAAGCGTTCCCATTGACTCAAATGTGGAAAGGGCGCCTGCGGTGCCATATTTTCTGAAGTTCTCTGCATTCTTATTGATCATTGCACTATATTCCTTATGGAGACGGTCAACTTCTTCTGGATGGAAGACCTCCACTTTCCGGGTCCCGTAAACGGCGATGGCTTTCAAATTCTTTGACCCCATCACCGCTCCCATGCCACAGCGACCCGCTGCCCGGCCGTCCCTGCCATCGGTCATGATCGTTGCCAATAAAACCTGATTTTCTCCGGCCTGACCGATGGCACTGACGACCGCCTTTTCATGGGTTTCAGCCTTCAGAAGGGGGTCAATATCATAAGTATCTCTTCCCCGGAGATGGGAGGCGTCACGGATTTCTACTTTCTCATCGTTGACCCAAATATAGATCGGCTTTTCTGATTTTCCCGTGACCATGATTCCGTCGTATCCAGCTTTTTTAAGAGAGGCCCCCCAGGTGCCTCCAACATCCGATTCACCGAAGATGGTGGTGAGGGGGGACCGTGAGACCACCGCATGCCTTCCGGAAAGGGGGACCGGGGTTCCAGTGAAAGGCCCGGTCATAAAGATCAGAGGATTCTCAGGGCCCAGGGGGTCTGTTTTTTCATCCGTCATTTCAAATAGATATTTTGTACCCAGACCGCTTCCGCCGATAAATTGATTTAACCATTCCTCTTTGAGATCTTCAGTCCAGACTCTGGAATGGGTGAGATCGATATTTAGAATTTTGCCCATATAGCCTTTCAGTTTCATCAGGCGCTCCTTTTTAAATGGAATACTTTTTCACTATGGCACAACTTCATCTCCCGATCAATCCCTTCCATTTTATAAGAATAAAGTTATCCCTTGACAGACGGGAAGGTTCACTTTAAAATGAATTTAAGAAAAGGAGGTGAGGTCCATGAGATGGATGTTCCCCCATGCAACCCATTGTTCGACGTGCGGATCGATACGCTGGTCCTGAGTATGACATGAAACTGCTCATCAAAAGTTGGAACTAGGATTTCAGAACGAATGGACCACTTAAAAGGCCGGAAGAAGTTCTCTCCGGCCTTTTTGTTTATGTTATCAATCCTGTCGGATAGCAGGCAACACCCTATTTCAGAAAGTCTTCCCTTACAGGCGTGAAGCTATCTACCAGTATTACGTGTTTGGTTAATAACTGCACAGAGTGTGGGATGTTAGGTGGTACCGTGAACATATCCCCCGGTCCCAAACGTATCAGTTTGTTTTCCATAAAAAGATTGATTTCCCCGGAAGCCACATATGAGACTTGTTCATTGGGGTGCGAATGAGGCGGGTCGGGTTCAGAGCTAGGCCCATCATTAAACTCCACCACCACCATCATCAGATTTTGAGTGTAAGCAAGATATCGCGTCCGTCCTGGTGCGATGATTTTCGGTGTTAACTCAGATCTTTTTATTATCCCCATTTGGATTTCCTCTCTTTTGATGATGTCGTGTCTCGAACTCAATGGTTATGGAAAAAGAGCCTGTCTTTCACCGCGCGAGCCACCCACCGTCAACGGCTATAGTATAACCGTTAATGTAACTGGAGGCTTCTGAAGCAAGGAAAACAGCGATTCCTTTCAAATCGTCCGGCATACCCCATCTCCCTGCCGGTATCCTTTCTAAAATGGCTTTGCTTCTTTCCGGGTCTGCCCGTAGGGCCGCCGTATTGTCGGTTGCCATATATCCTGGTGCGATTGCATTAATATTTATATTATACTTAGCCCATTCGTTGGCCATAAGCCTCGTAATTCCCATGACACCGCTTTTACTGGCCGTGTAGGATGGAACTCTTATCCCTCCCTGAAAGGAAAGCATGGACGCGATGTTGATGATTTTCCCGTCCGTTTTCTGCTTTATAAACTGTCTCGCTACCGCTTGAGAAAAAAAGAATACGGTTTTCAGGTTAACATTCATGACATCATCCCAATCTTTTTCACAAAAATCGACGGCATCCGCCCTTCTGATGATCCCCGCGTTGTTTATCAAAATATCAATTTTTTTAAATTCTTGAATCGTTTGATGGATGATGCCATCGATCACTTTTATATCAGATAAATCCTTCTCCATCCCCAAGAATTTACGACCCCTTTCTTCTATTCCCTTTTTAGTTTCACCCAAATTGGAGACGTCGACCCCAACAATATCTGCACCTGCTTCAGCCAAGCCAAACGCGATCCCCTGTCCAAGTCCTGTCCTCGCGCCTGTGACGATGGCCACCTTTCCTGTCAAATTGAACGCATCGAGTATCATGACAAACCCTCCCATGAAATGAACTATCTCAACTCTGACATTGGAACTGAGTCCATATCTGTGAACGTCTGGTTTTCTCCAACCATTCCCCAGATAAACGAATAAGGACTTGTTCCGACCCCAGAATGAATCGACCAGCTCGGGGAAAGAACAGCCTGTTCATTCTTCACGACGATATGGCGAGTTTCCTTGGGTTCCCCTAATAGATGAAAGACTAAAGCATCCTCCGGTAGATCGAAATATAAATAAACTTCCATGCGCCTGTCATGACTATGGCATGGCATTGTATTCCAAATACTGTTGGGTTCCAAAACCGTGACCCCCATCACCAGCTGACAGCTTTTCAATACGTTCGGGTGGATAAATTGATAGATGGTTCGGACATTGGCTTTATCCGCAGTGCCAAGATTGACGCGTTGAACGTCATTCATTGAAAGTTTAACAATGGGATAAGCAGAATGAGCCGGAGCGCTGTTAAAATAGAATTTTGCCGGATGATTTACATCCGAGCTTTTGAACGATACTTCCTTGGAACCCATGCCGATATAGAGGCATTCCTTTTTCTCCAAACGATATTCTTTGCCGTCCACGGAAACGATTCCTTTCGAACCAATATTAATAATTCCCAACTCTCTTCTTTGAAGAAAAAAATCTACTCCCAGCTCCTTGGTCACTTTCAGTTCCAATGGTCTACTGATCGGGCATACTCCTCCAACGATGATTCGATCGATATGGCTGTATACCATATTCATTTCATCCTTTTCGAAGAGCCCTTCCATTAAAAAATGGTTCCTGATTTCTTGAGTATCCAACCGCTTCATATGATCCGGATGAATTGCATATCGAATATCCATAGCTTTCTCCTTTCCCCTTGATGGTTTCCTGAAGGTCGATCTGCGGCGTTGCGCTGTATCCTTCATCAACGGAGCGTCCCCCTCAAGGGACCCTCATTTCTCAGGATTGGCGCGCCTTCCGTCTGGATTTTTCCCTTCTTCCCGCCGTGATTTTATCATACCGATCATCTCCACTGTAATATTCCGGATTGAATAAATGATCATGATGGCACCTGAAACTGGCAAACAGGAGTATAGAACCCTTTTGGGAATGGCAAAAACATTCGTCACATCCCGCGCTAAAACCGTTAACCGTAAAGAATAATAGAAAAAGATCACAACAAAGCATATCACAAACAATTCGATGATCATTCGATAACCATATCTCATTCTTATATTTTTTATTCTCTTCTCAATCCAATCGCCCACACCAAAATGCTCATGCGAAATCCACAATGCAGCCGCCCCGTAAAAGATCAGATAGGCATACAAAAGTTCAATGATCTCATCGAACCAGTGTAATGAAGCGATTGGAACGAAACGTACAAAAACATTGGCCGATATTAAGAGGGTCAGGAAGACAAACCCTGTGATCGTCATAGCCTTTAACGTGTTTAAAATAACCTTATCGATCCATTTCAATGAATTCATCATAGTTGCCATCATCCTACCCCCTTCATCTACCCATGATGAGATTTGGAAGAAAGGTGGCGATTTGCGGAACGTAGGCAATCAGGACGGTCACCATAAATATTCCAAACAGATAGGGCCAAACCTCTTTGGCTAACGTCCCGATACTGACCTTGCTAAAACTGGATACCGCAAATAAGCACATTCCAACAGGAGGCGTTAAATTCCCAATCATAATCAGTAATGTCATGACGACGCCAAAATTGACAAGGTCTATCCCGAATTTTTGAGCGATCGGTAAAAAGATGGGTATCGTGATAATAAATATGGCATTTCCCTCGAGAAAACACCCGAGGATGAGCACGACCATAATGACCATGGCCAGGATACCCGATGAGGTGGCGCTCATGTCTGTTAGAGAAAAGATGATTTGATCCGGAATCTTCTGGTGAATCGTAAGCCAGCCAAAAAAGCCGGCTGCAGAGATAATAAACAACAGGCTGATGGTCTGCTTTATGGAAAGCCAGAAAATTCTGGGCAGATCTTTCAGCTTTAAATCTTTATATAAGAACCCTAAGAATAACGCATACAGGGAGGCAACGACCGCTGCTTCGGTCGGTGTAAAAAATCCGGTCAAGATTCCGCCGATAATGATGACAGGCGTCAATAAGGGTAAAAACGCTTCTTTGATACTTGCCATGACTTCTTTAACATCGGCCCTTTTTACTTTGGGCAAATTATAATGTTTTGCTAAAAATGCAATGGCAGCAATCATAGCAATGGCCATTAACGCTCCTGGGATGAAACCTGCCAGGAAGAGTTTGCCCACAGATACCCCTGTTAATGCTCCATAGAGAACAAAAGGAATGCTTGGGGGAATAACGGGGCCAATGGTGGCCGCCGCTGCCACTATGGCCGCGGAGAATTTCGGCTTAAAACCGTTATCCACCATTGCCTTATGTAATATTTGGCCCAAACCCGCTGCGTCGGCGATAGCAGAACCGGACATACCGGAAAATATGACATTGGCGATGACACACACCTGCCCGAGCCCACCTGGAACATGCCCAATCACGGCTTTGGCAAACCGGAATATCCGGCTCGTAACGCCCCCTGTATTCATCAGATTCCCTGCGAGTATAAAAAAAGGGATCGCAAGCAGTGTAAAACCAGTAGTGGAGGCATACATTCTCTGCGGCAGCATGGTCAAAAGTGAAGCATTACCTAAACCTATGAAAAAAATAATTGCTGTCAAGCCCATAGCAACAGCAATGGGCACATTAATCATAATGAGCACTAATAACAGTGAGAAAATCATCAACGTCAGCATCTTATAGCCCCTTTTTCCAAAATATTCAGACTCCAGGCTAGAGATGAATTAATGTGTCTCTCCTTCTGATTGGTTTGGCAATAAAACAGTATTCACAGGGAGAAATCGAGATCGATGTAGAGTTCGCCAATCTCAATTTCTCCCTTCCAGAGTTTTAGATAGCCTAGTCCCCTGCTCACTTAACCTCATCAACCATCTTAATGAACGTTGCGATATTTTCTTCTCCGGCAATTGTTTTCATCCGATCATAAGCGGGATTCATTAATTTTTTAAATTCCGACTTATCCGGATAGGTAATTTCCATTCCGAATTTCTTCAGTTGGTTGATTTGATCCGCTTCATCAGCTCTCAATGTTTTTCTCATCCAATCCCCGGCTTTTTTGCTTTCTTCCTTAATAATTGCTTTTTGTGCCGGTGTAAGTTTGTCCCAGACTTTTTTGCTGATCACATGAACCATCGTATTGTAATTGTGCCCTGTCATGGCAAGATACTTCTGAGATTCATAAATCTTATTGGAATAAATGACAGCAATCGGGTTTTCCTGGCCATCCACCACTCCTTGTTTCAACGCCATCTGCAATTCATTGAAATTGATCGTCGCCACGACAGCTCCCAACGCTTCCATTGCGGCCTGAGTGGGCAATTCCGGAGGAGTTCTCACTTTTAGCCCTTTTACATCGGCAGGACTATTCACCGGGCGTTTGCTATTGGTGAGGTTTCTAAAACCCCATTCCCAGTTTGAAAGGAAAACCAGCCCGGCTTTATCAAGATCCGGAGCAGCCCAGGTAATAAATTTACGGTCCAATACCCTATCCGCATGCTCATAATTATTGTACATGAATGGGAGCATGACACAGTTGAACTTCTTGGAATACTTCCCAAGTTGTCCTTGAGTGGGCAAACTCATATCCACCGCACCCAATATATTTTGTTCAAGCACTTCTGGAGGGGACCCAAGGGCATTATTAGGATAAATGATAATTTTTATGCTTCCATTCGTCCTTTTTTCTACGGCCTCGGCAAACATTTTACATGCCAAATTTCCAGGATGTGAATCTGCTGCAAAATGCCCCAATTTCATTTGAATGACGGCCGCTTTGGATTCACTTCCGTATCCAAGTAGAACGGGGACGGCCAACAGAATAAAAATAAGCGCAAGCTTCTTCATTTTTCTCCTCCTCTTATAATGTTTTTGCTATTCAAAAAAGTATCATTCTTCATTGACTGATCGGGTAGTTCGTAAAACTGATTTTCTTACCTGCCATTGCATTGTCTACGGTTAACAGAAGGTCTGTTTCCATGACAACCTACACCCTTAACACTTCTATTTCAGCTACCTCCTTTCTTTCGATTTTCGGCTTTCCCCTGAGAGCCTCATCGTTGTGAAATTTTGGAAGCCTTTTTGATGACCTCCCCCTTCAAAACATCCTAAACCACCATAGCCTATCCCTGACTTCTTACGATCTTTAATCGTCTACTCTTTGACCTCCACATAACCTAACTTGGAAGAAACCAGGGCAGCGGCCTTCACGACACTGCTGACAAACTCTTTCTCCCGGGGGGTATTGATCTTCCTCTGCGGACCGGAGATGCTCAGGGCGGCGACGGTATCACCCAGATGGTTCCGGATCGGAGCAGCGATGCATTCCACGCCTTGTTCAGATTCCGTGAAATCAAAAGCATATCCTTGCCTTCGTACCTTCTTCAATTCGTCCATTAATTTTGTCTTGTAGGAAATCGTATTCGCAGTAAAAGGCCTTAGCTTAATCTGCTTTATCGTTTTCAATGATTCTCCTTCCGGCTGGAAGGCCAGCAGCACCTTTCCCAGTGCGGTGCTGTGAAGGGGGCCTCTTTGGCCGATTTTAGACATAACCCCTAAGGTCCGTGGAGAATCGACCTTGTCGACGTAAACAATCTCTACGCCGCTCAGGACGGCAAGGTGAACAGTTTCCTGAACCTTTGCGGCAAGCTCCGCCATAATCGGTTTGGAGGCCTGGATGAAGTCCATCTGCCTCAAGTAGGTGTTTCCAATTTCAAATACACCCAGGCCCAGGGAGTATTCTCCGGTCTTTTTATCTTTCTCCACGAGGCCGCACTTCTCTAAGGAGAGCAGGATCCGGTAAGTGGTGCTCCGGTCGAGTTGGAGTTCGCGGGCGAGTTCACTGATTTTGAGATGGGTCTTCTCGCCCAAAAAACATCTCATGATATTCGAAGCCCGAAGAATCGAATTGATCAAATATCTGTCTCGCTGATTTGTAGTCATTTTAATTGCGTCCTTTTCTTGGAGTTTCGTTCGAACCCCTCTCCCCCATTGCCGTTTACGGCATGATCCAATTAGGGATTGCCGTGGTCAGCCATGGAACATAAGTCACAAGGAACAGCACAAATATCATGGCTGGCCAGAGGGCTAACATGGACCTGGACACGCGTTCAATCGTTACATTACCCACTGTACATCCCACGAAAAGCCCTGTTCCGACGGGGGGAGTCGTTAAGCCAATCCCTAAGTTCACCATCAAAAGAATTCCGAACGTTACCGGATCCATCCCTGTCGCCTGCATGATCGGCAAAAGAACGGGCGTTACGATCACGATCAACGGCGCCACATCCATAATCATGCCGAGGAAGAGAAGAAGGACATTGATAAGAAAATAGAGAACATACTTATTGGCGGTGAAAGAGAGTAAAAAATCGGTCGCCTTGGCGGGAATCTGGAGAAACGTCATCATCCACCCAAAAGCCGATGCGCAGCCGATCAGAAACAACACCGAGGTGGTGGTCTTTGTTGTGTCGATCAAAACGGGCCATAGGTCTCTTACGCCCATCTCGCGGTAGACGACGATCCCGAGAAAGGCCGCATAAAAAACAGCGATTGCAGAGGCCTCGCTGACGGTGAAGATGCCGAAGGCGATACCGCCCACGATCACAACGGCTGCGACGATGGCCAACAAGCCATCTCTCACAATCACCAATGACTCCCTGAGGGGTGGCCTTTTCTCACAAGGGTAGCCGCGCCTGATGGCCAGGTAGTAACAGGTCGCCATGAGGGCAAGGCCGACCATGATACCTGGGATATAGCCCGCAAGAAAGAGCTTACCAACCGAAACATTTCCTGCGACCATTGCATAGATGACCATGTTGTGGCTCGGTGGAATGATGATTCCCTGAGTGGCGGAAGCCACTGTGATGGCGGTGGAGAACTCCCGGTCATACCCTTTTTGGACCATCATGGGGATCATGATAGATCCGGTGGAAGAGATGTCGGCGAGGGCGGAGCCAGAAACGCCACCGAAAAACATGGAATCTATACAGTTTACCATGGCCAAGCCCCCGCGGAAAGGACCGACAATGATGTAAGCAAAATCAACGATCCGCTTGGCCACGCCGCCTCTTGCCATAACCCCGCCTGCCAGAATGAAAAGAGGGATGGCTATGAGGGGGAATATCTGAATGCCCGAACTGATTCGCTGTACCAACATGGCAGGTGTAATGCCCGTTGCCATGCCGGTGATGAACGCTGCAACCCCTAAACAAAAGGCGATCGGAAGCCCGCACGCCACCATGAAGAGGAAGGAACCGATCAGGAGAAAGCCAGGTGACATCAGGGTGGACCTCCTTCTCCCCAATAGTGGTTGGCAATGCGCTTGATAGCTCTCACCAAAGTAAAGACAACCATTAGTCCTGCGGCTCCAGGAAGAATAGTGTAAGTCGTGCCGATCGGGATCGGAAGCGCAGACATCTGCCCTCCCATGGTTCTCTGCACGAGGAACAGGCCTTCCTTGATCATTATAATAGCAAACCAAAGGATGATCCCATCCATAAGGGTCAGGACCCATAAGCGTATGGTTGGAGGGAGCCGTGAAAGGAGAAGGTTGACCCTTACATGAGAGTCCGTCCAGATGCATCCCGCCGCGCCGAGTAAAGCCGCCCACATCATAGCAAGCAATGCCAATTCTTCTACCCAGAATTGGCCGGAGTGCAAAAGGTAACGAGCCACGACCTGCCAGGTGACTAGAAAAGCAATGAACCCTAAGATTGCTCCGGTGACGACAGTGATGACTCGCTCGAGCCGATCCAACAAGCGGGTCATTTTCTTCAAAAGCAGGGTCATCAGGAGCGTCTCCGGCAGAAAACTTGGACCGCGGGCGAATCCAGCCCGCGGTCCACTTGTGTTAACTCAAGATTTAAAGAATCACTTCCCCGCGTCAATGATTGCCTGGATGAGATCGGCGCCGACTGTTGATTCGTATTGTTTGTAAACAGGTTTTGCCTTTGCCTGAAAAGTCGCAATATTGTCCACTTCGTTGAACTCCATTCCCTTTGCTTTGAGCTGGCTCGTCGCTGTGCCGATGTAGTCGGCCCAGATCTTTCTCTGGACTGGGATAGACTCCCTCGCCGCCTCGAGGATCGCCTTCTGGACTCCAGGCGGAGCGGCGTCGAAGACCTTCTTGCTCATGACGAGGATGTCGGGAATGGAGACATGGCGTGTATAGGAGAAGTATTTCGCGACCTCCTGCATATTGAATGAAAGTACCGTCGGTTCATTGTTTTCCCAGCCATCGATGACCTTCTGCTGAAGTGCCACGTAAACCTCTGATTGTCCCATAGGGACAGCCGTTGCGCCGAAGGCATTGATAGTGGCGATGAGCGGCTCGCTCTGCATGACACGGATCTTCAGGCCTTTGAGATCATCGGGTTTCCGGACGGGGCCTACCCGCGTTGTCACGTTTCGGAAGCCTGCATCGAAGAATGCAAGACCTTTGAATCCGCTCTTCTCAAGATCGGCCATGAGCCTCTTTCCGATGGGACCATCCGCCACCCGATGCTGGTGACCCGGATCCTTCCAGATAAAGGGTAGGCTTACCACCTGCAAGCTCTTGGCGAACTGACCGAGTGGAGCCGATGAAACCTTGGTAATCTCAATCGAACCCAACTTGGCACCCTCGATATAATCCTTTTCCTGGCCCAGCTGGCCAGCCGGAAAGACCGTGATGACAACCTCTCCCTTGGTCTTCTCCTTCACCTTGTCGGCAAAGTTGACGAGAGCCTGGTGAACGGGATGAGATGCTGGAAGCACTGAAGCGAGCTTCCAGTTGTATGCCGCAGCATGCACAGACACGGCCGGGCCACCAAGAAGTCCAGCCCCCAGAACAACACAGACCAACCAGACAATAAAATGATTTTTCCCTCTCATATGACTTCCTCCTTTCCTGTAAAATCCTATGTGAATGGTTGAACCCTTCTACCTTTTTCCTTTGTTTCGCCTCCGAACTATCTTGCCCCTTTTCCCTTCCCAGGGGTGTTGTAATAATAAAACATCCCTTTTACTATTTAATCAATTTTTATGTCAATCGAGATGTTTTGTCAAGATATTTCTTGGGCTCCTTGTATCTTCAAACGCAAACAGGCAGACCCGTGACATCGACTAGTTCACTATTGCAACAGGGGTTGCATAATTAAAAGTCTCCTGGTGATCCAGGTCGGTTTCCCTCTTGACAGGGGTTGAGCGATGGTATATAAGAAAACAAGTCATCAATAGAACAATTAGAGAAAGGAGGAAAACATGAAAAAGATTTTGGTAGTTCTATTATCAGTATGTTTAGTAACTCTTCTTTTTCCAGGAGGCGCTTCCGTCGTTTTTGCGCAAAAGGTGTTAAGACTGGCCGAGACCCATCCGCAGGACTATCCGACCACAAAGGGCGACTATGAATTCGCAAGGCTCGTCAAAGAGCGGAGCAAAGGCAGAATTGTCGTGGAGGTCTTCCATAGCAAACAGCTGGGTGAAGAGAGGGCGGTCATTGAGCAGGTTCAATTGGGGGCCATCGATATGACCCGCGTGAGCATCTCCGCAGTCTCTGCCTTTGTCAGAGACCTCGATGCCTTTCAGCTACCCTATCTCTATCGAGATGCAGCTCACATGTGGAAGGTATTGGACGGACCCATTGGCCAAGAGATCTTGAAGAAACACGAGGCCTCCAATTTTGTTGGTGTTGGGTGGTTTGAAAGCGGTTCCAGAAATTTCTATACCAAGAAGCAGGTCAAGGCAGTGAGTGATCTGAAGGGGATGAAGATTCGTGTTCAGCAGGCACCTCTGATGGTAGGGATGGTGGAGGCCCTTGGCGCTGTGGCTACACCGTTGCCCTATGGCGAGGTCTATTCAGCTCTCCAGGCCGGTGTGGTCGACGGAGCAGAGAACAACTGGCCGAGCTATCTTACAACAAGTCATTTCGAGGTGGCGAAGTACTTTATTGTCGACGAACACACGAGGGTCCCGGAGATTACTGTGGGAAGCAAGAAGGTCTTTGACAAGCTGTCAAAAGAGGATTACGCCCTCATCCTAAAGGCCATGAAGGATGCGCAACCGTACCAATTCAAACTGTGGGTGGACTTTGAAAAGGTGGCTGAGAAAACGGTGAAAGAAAAGGGAAGTACGGTTACGCAGATTAGCCCAGCAGAAAAACAGAAATTTGTGAATGCCATGAAACCTCTTTATGATAAGCAACCCTCCGAGATCATGGCCGTGGTGAACAAGATCAGGGCGGTAAAGTAGAGGGTTTTTCGACCGACAAAAAAGGCAAGGGCACTAGGGGCTCTTGCCTTTTTTTATATAAGCATGTCCTCTTTCTCCCCTATGCGCTTTGCGTCATTACTTCCCAGGCATCAGCAAGTTGGGCAGGAACATGGTGATGGCAGGGATGTAGGTGACCATCATGAGGGTGATAAGCATAGAAATATAGAAGGGAATACAACCTTTTGATGCTCTTTCAATTGGAATTTTCCCTATGGCACTTCCGACATACAGGGCAGAGCCGACCGGGGGAGTGCAGAGTCCTATGCAAAGGTTCAAAAGAAGCATGATGCCGAAATGGGTGGGATCCATTCCCATCTTTAAGACCAAGATAGGGAAGAGGATGGGTGTACAGATGAGGATGAGCGGCGCCATGTCCATAATACATCCCAGGCCGATGAGCATCATATTGATGAGAAAAAGCAACACATAGTAATTATCGGTGATGGAAAGCAGCCACTGTGTGGCGAGCATGGGGATCCTCAGACGAGAAAGGAGATAGCCATAGGCGCTGGCAGCAGCGATCAGGCTCATGACAATGGCTAGGGTCTTCAAGGAGGAGTAGAGAATCTTGATAAACCTGGTCAATGGCGCTTCTCTGTAAACGAAGAAAGCGACGACAAAGGCATAGAGAACGGCAAAAGCGGCTGCCTCGGTGGCCGTAAAAATTCCAACGATCACTCCTCCTACAACAATAAGTGCCGTACAGAGGGCGAGGAGTCCATCAAAAAAGATGACGACCCCCTCTTTCAAGGAATAACCTTTCCCTCTTGGGTATTTTTTCTTAATCGAAATGATGAGGGCAATGATCATCATCGTGACGCCCATCAATATTCCCGGAGCATATCCCCCTAAAAAAAGCTTCCCAACGGAGACGACTATTAACTGTCCGCCTGCCAGCTGAGAAGCAGTACCAACAGCGAAGGCATAAATGATCATATTGTGACTTGGTGGAATGATGACTCCCTGACAGGCCGAACATATGGTCAACCCTACGGAGAACCCCTCGTCATAACCTGCCTTTTTCATCATGGGGATGACGATGGAACCAAGGGACGAGACATCGGCCACGGCAGAACCCGAGATTCCCCCGAAGAACATACTGTCCATCACATTGACCAGGGCGAGGCCGCCCGGAAGTCTTCCCACAAGGAGATTGGCCAAGTTGACAAGTCTCTGGGCGATACCGCCTTCATTCATGATCTCTCCCATGATGATGAAAAAAGGTATCGCCAGGAGGGAAAAATTCATGACCCCGT
>Ga0214473_10003180_pt1 | contig 20000 bp, 21 predicted proteins | sample RVTome_7_FD_203509 | JGI IMG/M metagenome (GOLD analysis project Ga0214473, IMG submission 203509) | Soil microbial communities from uranium-contaminated site in the Upper Colorado River Basin, Wyoming, United States - RVT98D197 | ecosystem: Environmental > Terrestrial > Soil > Contaminated >... | reverse complement strand
AGGTATCGGCGCGCTGTTTGTCAGGGACGGAACGAATCTCGAACCGTTCCTACGGGGAGCTGGCCATGAGCATGGACTCAGACCAGGAACTGAAAACACGGCCAGCATCGTCGGGCTGGGGAAGGCGGCGGATATCGCCATTAGAACGATGAGTGAGTATGTTCCCAGGATGAAGAGCCTGAGAGATCGCCTCCACGGACTGCTCCTCAAAAGCATAGCTGAGCTCAAGCTGAACGGACATCCCAAGAAGCGGCTGCCGAACACCCTCAATGTCTCAGCACCTGGAATCGATTCCGAGGCACTCCTTGCAAGCATCCCGGAACTTGCCGCGTCGACGGGATCAGCGTGTCATGCCAATCGAAGGGAGCCATCGCCAGTGCTGATGGCCATGGGTGAACCCGAAGAAGTGGCTCTTGGAGCTCTCAGGCTGAGCCTTGGGAAGTGGTCGACCGAGAGGGAAGTAGATCGGGCTTCGAGGATGATCGGGGACAAGGCCGCAAGACTGGTCCGCTACTCTTTCAAACCCTGTGAAACCAATCCAACTCGAAAGGGGTGACAAAGTTGGCTTCCGCTTCACGCCGGATCGCCCTATGTTCGCCAGAAGCACATTATTGCCCAGACCGTATTCAAAGCCAAAGGTGTTGAAAATGGGAGAAGATGTTATCATCGTGTTGAACGACGCCCCGTACGGGACAGAGAAGGCCTACAATGGGCTGCGACTCGCTATCGCCCTCCAGGCTAGAGACAACAAAGTGAATGTATTCCTGATGGCAGATGCCGTTTTCTGCGGCATCCCGAAGCAGGAGACTCCGTCAGGATACTACAACATAAACGAGATGCTCGGAAGAGTCCTGTCAAAGGGCGGACGAGTGGCAGCTTGTGGAAGCTGCGTGAAAGCAAGAGGTCTCAGCGTCGAGGGTCTCATTAAAGGTGTCGAGCAGGGCTCCATGGCGCTTCTTTCAGAATGGACCGAGAATTGCGGCAAAATCCATTCCTTCTGATGATCGCATCAGACATCGTACCAACAGCGCGATGATTTCGTATCTTCCGGCCCTCATCCATACGGCGGTTTCTCGAGGACGCTTCTCCTCGAGGCCCATTCCATGAGAGGGACCATCGAAGCTCTGACTTGTATTCCGTCTTCAGTGAGCGAGTACTCAACCCGTGGCGGCACCTCGGCAAAAACCTTCCTCACGACCAGACCTGATCTCTCAAGCTCCTTGAGCCTGCCAGATAGTGTCTTGGGGTTTATTCCGTCGAGTTTCTTCATGATCTCATTGAATCTGATTCTGTCGCGATTTCCAACCGTTGCGATAACCTGGGGTGCCCACTTTTTGCTGACCACGCCCAGGATGCCCTCGACCGGGCATAGGCAAATCTCACTCTCCGACTCCTTTCTGCAGCGGGCCTTGCTTACCGTTGACATAGTGCCTTGCCTTTCCTTCACTTGATGCGAGTCTATGGACTTGGCAGTTCTAATACTTTAGTATCTATATCTACTATAGAAGAGAAAGTATAGGAGGACACCAAATGTGCGAAGAATGCGAGACACTCGCGGAAAAGAAGGCTCGGGAAGAAAAGATCGGATGCTCCTGTGGTTGCCTTGCCAACGAGACACAGGTCCTGAATGGAGACAGAGTGAGAAGACCAAAGAACAATGAGAAACGAGAGGACCCTGATCCGACTCCAATTCCCCGTTGATTGAGTTCGAACCTTGACATTCCAGATCTTGAGGCGCTGGAATCCTATTCCATTTGCGATTTGAAGACGAGCAGGCGAGTTCCGCGGAATCCAAAAGGTTAGTGTATTGGGCCCGAAGGGGCCCAAACATGTTCAAATCCAGGGAATTGAGATCTGAGTTCAATCGACCGAGAAATCAGTGTGTCTGAAATCTGAAGATGATTCTCTGGCCGGAACGAGGAGTGGGCCCAACCGGATTTGAACCGGTGAACTTCTGCATGTCAAGCAGACGTCATAACCGCTAGACCATGGGCCCTTGGTGCGGCGAGATAAGTCAAGCCCGTGTATAACACTTTCTGTACGCCCTCGGGTGAGCCAGATGTCCGTCATCAGGTTTTATTGCCGTGGTCGCCTGTCACCCATACGAGAACCATGGGCTCAGGCAAAGTGATAGTCTACGCAGGTACCGGCTCCTCCCATTCCTGGGCTTGGTTGGCAGACCTGTTCGAACCGAAAGGAATCATCAACGCCCGGTTCCTGGACTCAAAGGAATTCATCGAGTCTCTGTCAGATCGACCCATGGCCGTGATCCTTTCGGGAGGGGATGGATTCGCAATAGGCTCCGCACTTAGTGGCGAGGGGTTCCTGAAGCTCGAGGAGTACATCGCCGGAGGAGGCATTTACGCTGGCATATGTGCTGGAGCATATCTCCCTCTTTCCTCGTCTCTCGAGCCATTCTCCCAGTTCAACATCTCGACGACAAGGATCGAGAACATTGACTGCAAGATCTCGCCCTTGGATGGCATCCCAACGAGAGTCGCGGTCAAGTATGGCAGATGCGCCATCATCCATCCCGTCAGGGGAGAGGTCGACCTTGATCACGATGGCTCGGGACTCAAGGCACCAATCTACGGAGGCCCCGTCTTCAAGGAGCCGCAGACGGACCGCGTCCTTTTGAGGTACAGGGATTTCACGCCGAACACCGAGTTCCAGCTAGGGGAGCGGTTCGCAAGGGACATTGTTCTCGGACACCCTGCGGCGATTCGGTGCCGTCACGGAGACGGAGAGCTGCTCATGTTCGGACCTCACCTTGAGCATCCATCTTACCCCGAGGCGAACCGCCTCTTCCTCGACCTGCTAGATCTGGGCGGTTCCAGGATCCCAGAGGCCGATTCGCAACCTCATCGCCCCGAGCTCGCAAGATCCATAGCCGACCTGAAGGTCGCCATCGTCGGGCTCGAGAACCGCTCGTTCGTCGTCGGAAAGAAGCTATGGGACGGAAGCAGGTACATGGAGCTCGTGCATGCCATAGAGAAGAGGACATGGTCCATGGACGACAGGCTCTCCCAGGAACTTGTGCGCGATATCGAGACGGTTCGCGGGAACATCATCGGTGTCAACATGGGTGTTGAGAGCGAGGTCGATAAGACGACGCAGCTCTTGGTGGAATGTGCCAGGCGATGCGTGGACAACCACTTCCGCGGACTTGTCGAAAGCAGATGAATATATAGCGGTCCAGCATGATTCAAGCAGCGATGTCAGATGGCCGGTACCTGAACGACAGGGCGAGGCTCTATCTGCTCTTCTTCGGCGCCGTCGTCGTCATCTCCGCGGTCATAATCCTCCTGCCATACGAGACGGTCTACGTCAGGGACGAAGCGTATCTCGACATGTTCCTTGTCACGATCGTCGTCTGTGTCGCCGTGTTCTTCCTCGGTACACTGTACAACGTACTCATCTGGATGCATGGGAAGGGTCTGGAAGGCACCCCCGAGGGCAGGCTGCTCAGGCTGCTGGCGAAGGCAGCCAGGTTCGTCCTGAGCAGAAGGTTCAGGCGGATCGCATCGGTCTTCGCCAAGGATGCACTCTATCTTTCCAAGTTGAAGGACAGAAGCGTCACGAGGTGGGCCATGCATCTGCTCATCTTGGGCGGGTTCGCTGCGATGTTCGTGCTCGACCTTGTCGTCACATTCTCATTGGATTTCCTGAAGTACCAGCCGATGATCGACGACACGGGTTGGGCTAAGCTTTGGCTGAGGGATTTCGGGTTCGACCTCTTAGGGCTCCTCCTGCTCCTGGGACTTTTCATCGCAGCTGGCCGGAGATTCGTTGTCAAGCCGAAGATGGTGCGGACGGAACTTCCAGATGCCGCGTCGATCCTCTTCCTGCTAGCCGTAGTGCTAGGAGGTTTCGTCCTCGAAGGGATGGGCATTGCAGGCGAGATCCCAGGACACCAACGTGATAATGTCTACTCTTTCCTTGGCTATGCGTTCTCCCTGGTCATGCCGTCCGATATCGGTCAGTATTACGATCAGGCGTGGCTTCTCCACGGTGTCATGAGCGCTCTTCTGATCGCCTACATACCGTTCAGCAAGCTGTTCCACATGATAGCCACTCCTGTCGCGATCGAGGCGGACAAGATGCTTCCGGAGGCGAGGACGGCATGAGGAAGCTCGACATCTCCAAGCTCGATGTCCTAGCGCTTATGAGATACGATGCGTGCACACGCTGCGGTGAGTGCACGGCTACGTGCCCGACCGGAGGCGAGGCGCAGGATGTCGAGCTCGTCACACCTCGGGGCAAGATACTCCGACTGAAGGAGTTCTACAAGAGTCAATATGGCATGAGGGCGAAGCTCCTGGGTCCGAAGGAGATCCCGGAGGAACAGTTGAAGGAGCTCGCCTCCAGGGCGTATGAGTGCACCATCTGCGGTCAGTGTAAGACCGTGTGCCCGGCGCATCTAGACACGATTGAGATGTGGGAGAACATGCGTGAGTTCCTGGTCGCCAACGGCCTCGCCCCTCTGCCCGCTCATGAGCAAGTCGTCAAGAGCATCGAGAACTACGACAACCCGTGGATGCAGCCACGGACACAACGTTCGAGATGGTCGAAGCGGATCGAGAAGGAGGTCAAGATCAAGGATGCAACCAAGGAAAAGTGCGAAGTCCTGTTCTTCGTGGGTTGTACCGCTGCCTATGACCCGAACATACGCGAGATGGCGATAGACACGGCGCGCGTGCTCGCCCGGGCGGATGTCGATTTCGGAACGCTCGGGAACGAGGAGGGATGTTGCGGCTCGACTTTGCTGAGGACTGGATTGCTGGATTCCGCCCGCAGTCTCGCTAGGAAGAACATGGAGCGATTCGAGAAGGCCTCGCCATCCGTTATTGTCACTAGCTGTGCGGGCTGCTACAAGACCATCAGGCAGGACTACCCGAAGGTCGGCAGGGTGGATGCAAAGGTTGTTCATATGACTCAGTTCGTGAACGAACTCTTGGGGAGCGGGAAGCTGAAGCTCGACAAGAGGGTGGAAGGAGTCGTCACGTTCCACGACCCATGCCATCTGGGCAGGCACAACAAGCTGTACGACGAGCCGAGGAAGATCCTCGAGGCCATTCCAGGGTTGAAGATGGTCGAAATGGAGCGGACGAGGGAAGAGGCAAGATGCTGTGGTTCCGGCGGGGGGGTCAAGACCGCCTTCCCCGAACTCACGCAGAAGATCTCAGCGCTCAGGGTCGAGGACGCAGAGCGGACCGGTGCGGACTTCCTCGCGACCTCATGTCCATTCTGCTACCAGAGTCTCAAAGCTGCGATCGAGGCAAAAGGCTCGAAGCTGAAGATGGTCGACATCATGGAGCTGGTGAGGCTCTCATGCACGGACCGAACCTGAAATCCGAAACAACCATTATGTGGCGAGATGCCTTAGCGGGGAAGCGATAGCATGTCCTATGGTACTCGGATACCTCCCATGATACCCCCCGCGCACGTGCCCTATCCGTCGACGGCCGAAGCTCAGAGAAGAGGGCAGCCGATGACGATCGGATTGGTCGCTCTCCTGATTCTGATACTCACCCTGATCTTTAGCTTTCCGTACTTGGTCTCTGAGGACTGGACGATTGGCGTGCTGATTGCAGCCGTCGGAGTGGGCGTTGTCGCAGTCATCCTCTATCTCGGGGGAAGACGGGAACTCGAGTTCCACCGCAAGTACGGTCAGGGCTGGCTGTTCGACAAGAAGAACATGCTGCTGGGGTTCATGGTACTTATTGCGGGCCTCATGATGATCGTATTGGGTGGGCCCCTCTCTTCGGTCGCCATCATCAGCGCCTACATAATGGTCCTCGGCGTCGCGTTCGTCTTCGCCGGCATCTTCTGGATAATCGTCGGACTCCGCGGCTGAATCAGTGCAGCTGGTCCGCATGCCCCGCAACGCCTGGCAGCGCCCTCGCGCCCTTCTTCGGCTCCCACGCGAACGCCCCCATGAGCAGGAAGGGGATCGTCAGCAGGAAGCAATGCTGCGGGCTGACGCCGAGATACAGCAGGACAACAAGCAGGCCGATACTGCTTACCCGACCGATGTCCAGCAAGTACTCCCGCCCTAGGACGGAATCATTCTTCGCCTCCTCGAACTTGTCTGTCAGGATGGCGAACACGAACATCGGGAAGGCAAAGGCGGCGAACTCCAGGAGCCCAGTCGCGATAGCGAACTGGTCTAGAGTGTCGGATAAGCCTATCAGGAGAGCGCACGGGACCGATGCTAGTGTGCTCATGACAACGAAGGTCCGCCTGTTCTGTATCTTATCCGATATCTTCCCGAGGATGACGGCCATCACACCCGCTGCCAGGCCGAACAGGGCGAACAGGACTCCTAGGTCGAGCTCGTTCTGCGTGAACATGTAGGCGATGATCGTGATGTCGACCCAGAACACTCCCTCGAACCCTCCCTCTCCCAGGACCGAGACCACGTTCCTCCTCCCGATCACCTCGAGCCGTATCTTCATGACCTGGTCCCTCGGAATGTATTTCCTGTAGGCAACGATCACGAGTGCCGTCATGCCGATGATGATTATCCCGAGGGCGAACAGGACTTGGTAGCTGGCCCACCCGATGACGAGCCCTCCAAAGAAGGGTGCGATGAAGGTCGCAAGGGGCCAGACGAAGAAGAAGGCTCCGTAGGTCACGCCCCGATCGTCCTTGTCCGTCAACTGCGCCATGAGTATGTTCGTCGGGGTCCAGAACAACGGGTAGAAGAGCCCGAAGGAGCAACCCACAAGTATGATCAGCAGCCAGCCGTCTCGCACCGTGAGGAAGAGCGCGTACTCCGCGACCAGGAACAGTAGGCCCACGAGCATCGCGTTCCTAGGGTCCAGGTGTGGTTTCCAGGACATCCAGAGGCTGACGAAGATCGATATGAAGAACCCGATCCCCAAGTAGATCGGCCCGGTCCAGATGGGCATGTCGAGGTGTTTGAACAGGTATATGAGATTGAACGAGGCGGCGAAGGTGTTCCCGAACGCCAACATCGTCTCTATCAGCATCAGGCCCGCGAAGGCACGCCTGTCCATGGGAGACCGAATCCGAGAGCTTCGCTTAAACCTTGTTGAGCGAGGGTTCACTTGTTGGCCTTACGCCAGTCGAACATCGCCGCCTTTCTGTGTCCGCCCGGACCTCCGCGCTGCTCCCTCGCCTTCTGGATGCACTCCTCACAGTCGCACACGAAAGATGCGAAAAGGAAGTGCGTCGCGGGCTTATCGCAGATCTCGCACTTCTCGTCCGTCTTCATCTGTTCTCTCCCAAGAGCGGAACGTCGTATCTAAGTTTGCGCCTCACGCCGTCCGCCTTCTCGGATATCAGCCGCTTCCCGACCTTGGACTCTGAAAGGGCGGAATAGAACTCGAGGTCTGCGCCGCATTCGCCGCAGATGCCGCCCGATTTCCCCACCCGGTTGTCGCATATCGGGCACGCCCTCAGTCTTTTCAGTCTTTCTGGAGATCTGGTCCTTCCTCCGAAAAGACCCCTGGTTGATACTCCAGACGGCATGTCCGCCGGCCGCTCCGTCGCCAAGGCCGATCCCGTGGGCACTTCGAGGGCAGAACCAAGCGAGATGACCGACCTTGGTGCGACCCAAACGAACGCATTGTCCTCGTTCGCTCTCGCGAACGTCAAGAGTCTTTCCCTGAGATCCTTCTCCGTTCCTTGGATATCCAGTCCGTAGATGCTGCTCAGGATACGCAGATCGTCCACATCGTCGAACTGCAATATGTCGCTCTCAGGGACGACCTCGACATGGTACCGTTTGTAGAGGACATAGATGTAGATCAGGGCCGCTGAGCCCGCAACAAGAGCCACCGGATACCAGTCATATCCTAGTTCAAGCAGGCCGAGAGCGAGAATAATGTCCGCTGTAAGCGCAATGAACGAGAATGCAACCCACGCCTGCTTCGGACCCATTTTATCGATACTCTGAACTGCTGCGCTCTAGAAAAAGACTGCGCGACTTCTGTCTCAAACCTTCTCTATCTTCATGGAGAAGTCCACGGATTTGACCGAGTGAGTAAGGCAGCCCAACGATATGATGTCAGCTGCGGAGGCATACTTTTCAATGTTGTCCGGCCGGATCCCGCCGGAGACCTCGATCAGCACATCCGGCCTCTTTGCCTTGAGCCCCTTAATGAGCTTCCTGGCATTCTCTGGCTTGAAATTGTCCAGCATTATGATGTCGGCTCCGTTCGCGAGGGCTGTGTACGCATCCTTTTCGGTCTCGACCTCGATCTCGATCTTCTTCGTGAAGCTCCCGTGTTTGGCCCGCTTCAGCGCCTCTGCAACCCCGCCGGCGATGGTGATGTGGTTGTTCTTGATCAGGACGGCGTCATAGAGCCCCATCCTGTGCGGATCACCGCCTCCGATCAGGACCGCTCTCTTCTCGAACTCCCTAAACCCGGGAGTGGTTTTCCTGGTCGCCGCTACCCTCGCTTTCGGGTAGATCTTCCTGCATCTCCTGACCAGTCCGTCCGTGAGAGTGGCGATCCCGCTCATGCGCATGATCATGTTGAGCGCGAGCCTTTCTCCGGCCAGAAGCGCCCTGGCGGGCCCCTTGACCTCCAGGACGACATCTCCTTTCTTTGCTGGGGTCCCGTCCTTCCTGCTCTTGACGACTCGAACTCCAAGCTCCTCGAAGACATCCGTCGCTTCGGCCACCCCGGCCAAGACGCAGTCCTCCTCGCAAGTGATCCTTCCTTTTGCCCTCACGGCGGATGGGATGACAAGTTCAGAGGTGATGTCTCCGGACCCGATGTCCTCTCTTAGGAACTCCTGTAGCTTCGATTTCATCCGCGAAGTGTGAGCGCATCGGGAGATAACAACCTTTGCCAAAAGACTCATGCTCTACAGAACGAACTTCTCCCCGTTCTTGGGAAGCAGCACCTCGAACCCCTGGGCCTTCAGATCCCCTGCCAGGATCTCCCTCTCGACCCCGTGCATGAGGACTATCTTCTCAGGCGAGCACCCCTTCGCGAAAGCGAGGAGTTCATCGTGCCCCGCATGCGCTGAGAAATCGAACTTCCGTACCTCGCAGTCGACCTTCTCGTTGACTCCCTGGAACTCCATGTAGCCGGTCTCGAGCAGCTTGCGGCCGTTGCTCCCTTCCACCTGATACCCTGTCAGAAGGATGGCGCTCCTGGGGTCGTTCCTGACAGCCTCGACATAGCTCAGAACGGGCCCACCGTCGAGCATTCCACTGGTGGTGACGACAACATCCGCCTTGGCCGCCCGGGAGCGCGCGTGCACGTTCCTGACCTCATAGGTCCTGTTGACGGCCTGCCTCAGTTTCTTGGCGGATCGGACGTATCCGGGAAAGCCCATGTAGATCTTGTTCACTTTCTTTCCCATGCCGTCCAACCAGAACTCATATCTGCTGTCCTTGAGCAGGAGCAGGATCTCCTGGGTTCTCCCGACCGCGAACGAGGGAATGATGGCCGTGCCGCCCCGGTCGTTGACCTCCTCGATCTTCTTCAGGAGAGAGTACTCGGTCTTGACCCTGCTAGGATGGTTTCTGCCGGAGTAGGTGGACTCCATGATCAGGTTGTCGCACTTGACCGGTTTGGCTCCAGCAACAAGGCGGGTGTCGAGCGTGTGGATATCGCCCGTGATGAGCGTCGTCCTCTTGCCGATCAGCTCGTACATGGTAGCGCCCGGAATGTGGCCCGCCGAATGCGCCCTCACCTGCATCTTGCCGGCCTGGCTCGTGTCCCCGAACATGATCTCGTCGAACCTGCGGCGGGCGACCCTGACATCGTTCGATGTGTAGGCTTCAGGATATCCTTCAGCGGCACCGATCTTGATGCTGTCTTCCATGAGCAGGATAGCGATCTCCCTGGAAACGCTCGTGGAGACCACATTTATGTCGTATCTGGCGGTCAGCCACGGGATCATGCCGCAGTGGTCCAAGTGCGAGTGAGTGAGGAATACGACGTCCACTGGGGGGCATGCTGCGGGGTAGAGTGGCGGGTCCGAGGCGGTAATGCCGTAGTCGAACAGCATCTTGGCGCCCGCGCACTTGAGAAGTATGCCGAGCCTGCCTACCTCGTCGCCTCCCCCTAGGAACTCACCTTCGATGGTCATATGCGAAAAGGCCAATGGTTCAGACTATTATATCCTTGCGCCCGGAACCGACTCGAGGGTCGAGGCTACTCTCCCACTATCTGGACCGTGATCTCTCTGTTCCTGGGCTTGTTGTCGAACTCCATTAAAACTACCTGTTGCCAAGTCCCTAGGAGTAGCCGGCCGTCGACCACAGGCACTGTCAGCGACGGCCCGACGAAGGAGGCTCGCACGTGCGAGTGTCCGTTCCCGTCTCCCCAGCGCTGGTGGTGTTCGTAGTCCTTGCCCTTCGGGTACAGCCTCTCCATGGCCTCGTGCATGTCCGCGACCAGTCCGGGCTCGTGCTCCACGGTGGTCACGGCGGCCGTCGAGCCGGCGACGAAAATGCATGCGAGGCCGTTCCTTAGATTCGATCCAGAGACGATCTCCTGCACCCTCCCGGTCAAGTCGATTATCTCGTCATTGGCGGATGTCTTGAGTTTGATGGTCCCGTTGGCCACGACCAAGAAGAGCTACCTCGTGGGCTAATCGCCATCAATTCTGATAATTCTTCTCTTGCTCTGGATTATGGGTCAATTGTGACCTTTTTCGAAGGTACTTACCAACGGCGACGTGCCGTTGAGGAACAAATGATATATATGGACGTTCTACAATCTTCATAGTCAGATGAGTTCAGACCATTCGTACTTTGGCAGGCCCTTCAAGGCCTACAACACGGACAAGAGGGTCTGGTTGATCTCGGCATTCCGGGTCGAGCTTATCAAGAACGGGATCGACAAAGCAGGCAGCATAAACAGGCTTGCTAGGGAGCTCGGGTACCGCTCGAGGATTCACCCGGGATGGAGCATCAGGCAGATCCTGGTGGGAGAGCAGCCGTTCCCATATGAGAAACTAGTGAAACTCTCCGACTACGTCGGCTTCCCGATCGAGAACGTCCTCAGGTACAGGACGGAGCCAGAAAAGGTGACCGTCAGCGCCACGAACGAGGCCCTCAGGAAGTACGGGCTCTGGTGCTACCACGTCCAGAGACTCAGGCTGCGTTGAGTCCAGTCTTTGTTCGTGGGAAGTTCTCTTCCCATATCATCAGCAGGCCTGGCCATGCGTGGCAGTCCGTCAAAAACCATATATATAGACTAGCCTGTTGCGTGAAGCATGGCACTGGGGGGCTCTGAACTCGGACTGGCTTTCATTATCATTGGCATACTGATGATTCTAGCGGAGCTGTCGTCTCCTGGCGCATTCATACTCGTACCCGCAACAGTCCTTTTGGTCCTCGGCTTCGTGGGATTGGTCGCTCCAGAAGTCCTTATCAGCTGGTGGTCGCCGGTCATTGTGGCGATTGTTGTGATACCGATCACATACGTGACGATGAGGATGTACCAGAAGCTCGCTCCTCCAGCGCCGCCTGAAACGACGGTCGCGACATCACTGGTAGGTTTGACCGGGGTAGTTGTGACGGAGGTCACTCCGAACACCCTTAAGGGCAAAGTCAGGATCGCCCAGGACACATGGAGTGCAGTCTCCAACAAGGCGATACCCGCTGGGAAGAGAATCGTGGTGAGAGCGAGCGAAGGAGTCCACGTCACAGTAGAAGAGATTGAATAGAGTTGGAAGGAGGGATTTGAATGGTGTCAATAGAAGCGGTTATCGGAATGGTCATACTCGCGTTGATAGTCGTCGTTGCGGTCATGACCAACGCGATCAAGATCGTCCTGCCATACGAGCAGGCAATATACATGCGGCTAGGGCGCTATATGCGGGTTTTGAACCAAGGTGTGAACTTCGTCGCGCCTTTGATAAACCAGGTCGTTAGACTCGATTTGAGGACGCAGGTGTTGGACGTCCCGAGGCAGGAGGTCATTACCAAGGACAACTCGCCCACGAACGTTGACGCGATCATTTACATCAAGGTCATCGACCCGAAGAAGGCATTCTTCCAGGTCACGAACTACCGGACGGCGACCATCTACTTGGCTCAGACCACGCTCAGGTCGCTCATCGGTGACATGGAGCTGGACGAGGTCCTGTCGAACAGGCAGAAGATCAACCTGCACCTTAGGGACGTGCTCGACGAGGCCACGGACAAGTGGGGCGTGAAGGTAGAGGGCGTCGAGATCAGGGAGGTCGACCCCGCAGGAAAGGTCAAGGACGCCATGGAGGAGCAGACCTCGGCCGAAAGGTTGAGGAGAGCGGCCATCCTGAAGGCCGACGGTTCGAAGAAGGCCGCCATCCTGAGCGCCGAGGGCGAGAAGAGGTCTCGAATCCTGCAGGCTGAGGGTCTGAGGCAGGCGAAGATACTGGAGGCCGAGGGTGAGAGGCTTGCGATCATTCTCCGCAGCCAGGGAGACGCTCAGAAGTTGAGGATCATGAGCGTCGGTGCGCAGCCTCTGGACTCGAAGGCACTGACGGTTCTGTCCCTGGAAACGTTGAAGGCGCTGGGCAACGGCCAGGCGACCAAGATCATATTCCCGTTCGAGCTCACGAGGCTGGTCGAGGGCGCGAGCGAGTACCTGGGCATCGCGAGGCAGACTCCATCCAGAGAGGTATCCAAGCCTGAGGAGATCGAGCGCGTGGTCGGAACGGCAGATGCGATACTCGGCCCGATCCCGACGCCCGAAGAGCTGCACCAGGAGCTGAAGGCGCTCGAGAAGGCCATGGAAGACGAGAAGACCGAGGCAGAGGAGATCGCCGAGATCACCAAGAAGGCGACCAAGAAGGCCCAGCAAGAGAGAGAATACCAGGGCTAAACAAACACTTCACGAAAACCCTTTTCCGCTATTCCATTTCTGTTCTACTTCGCCTTGGCAACGAGCTGGTCCGCCACCTCATCTGCCCTCTTCAGGAACTTCTTCTCGTCCAAGTTGGCGATCTTCCTGCCTCTCATCACGAACATTCCATCGACGATGACATCCCTCACCGCTTGGCTTGGGCCGGCGTAGACGAGGTTCGCCACGACGTTGTCAGCTCTCGTGGGCACCATCGAGGGCAGAGAGCAGTCCACGATCACCACGTCCGCCTTCTTCCCGGGCTCGATGGAACCAAGATCCTTCTCCGCTCCGATGCACTTCGCGGCGTCGATAGTCGCCATGTCGAGCGCTTTCTGGGCAGGGATGATGCTCGCATCCCATCTGTTGGCTTTGTGCATGAGCGACGCGAACTTCATCTCAAGGAACATGTCGAGGCCGTTGTTCGAGGAGCATCCGTCCGTGCCCAAGGAGACCGGGACGCCCTCGTTGAACATCTCGGGGAGCGGGGTCACGCCGCCGCTGGCGAGCTTCATGTTGGATGTGGGGCAGTGCGCGACGCCTACCCCCGCCTTCGCCAGAGCCCTCACCTCGTTGATGGTCAACCAGACGCAGTGAGCCGCCAAGTCGCCTTTCGAGAAGAATCCGATCTCGGCAAGGTGGTCCGCAGGCCGCTTGCCCTTGGTCTTCTGGTACTCGTAGACCTCGTGCCTGGTCTCGGACAGATGGTAGTGGCAGTAGGTGTTCTCCTTGGCTGCGAGCTCCTTTGCCTCCAACAGGGTCTGGTCCGAACAGACATAGACTCCTTGGGGAGCGACAAGTGGTCTGATCAGAGGCTTGTTCCTGTGAGAGCGGATGAAGTTCTCGCAATTGTTGATGGGCTTTCCCTTCTGTGTCGTGAACTTCTCATCTAGGACAGCCCATCCAAGGAAACCCCTGAGGCCGACCTCCTCGGTGCTCTTGGCGATGATGTCTTCTGAGTAGTACAGGTCTACGAATGAGGTGGTTCCGGACCTTGCCATCTCCAGGCATCCGAGCGTCGCTCCGACCGAGATGTCTTCGGGAGTGCGTTTGGCGTCTATCGCAAAAGTCCTGTCCAGGAACTTCTCGAGCTTGACATCGTCAGCGACGCTCCTCATTAGCGCCATCGACACATGAGTGTGGCAGTTGATGAGCCCGGGCATGACTACGCATCCCGATGCGTCTACGACCTCGTCCGGCCGAGACTTCACATGGCCGACGCCAGTGATCCTGCCGTCCTCGATCAAGACGTCTCCCTTGACCACCTCACGCTTCCAGTTCTGCGTGACGACCAATCCGCCCTTGACCAGTATGCTCAAGCAGATGCGCCTCCGACGCCCGGAACGGTATTAAGGGACTCCGGCATTAATCCTTTGGCAACCATGGTCAGGATTACCTTTCTCGGCACTGGTGGCGGCAGGTTCGCCACCATCTATCAGGCTAGGGCGACGGGCGGGATCTACCTGGAGGACGGCAGGAACCTGCACATCGACCCAGGCCCGGGCGCGCTCGTGCGCATGCGCTCGGTGGGGATAGATCCTCTCGGGACCGATGCGATACTCATATCCCACTGTCACCCCGACCATTATCTTGATGCTGAGATATTAATAGAGGCAATGACGGAGGGAGGGACGAGGAAGCAAGGTATTCTCCTGGCGAGTACGAGCGTGATCGAGGGGAACGGGGATTTCGGCCCGGCGATATCGAAATACCATCTGTCTCTGCCCAAGGTCGTCAAGGTCATGCAGCCGTTCAACAAGGTGAGCCTGAAGCCATTGGAGGTCACTGCGACTCCCTCGGCGCATTCGGACACGAGCGGCGTCGGCTTCAGGATCCAGACCACCGGAGGGATGGTCTCCTATATCTCGGACACGCAGCTCACGGAGCAGGTCATCAAGGCGCACAGGAACTGCCGCCTCCTGATCGCTCCCGTCACCAGACCGTTGGGCAAGAGGATCCCGCATCATCTCAGCACCGAGGACGCCGGCTACTTGATCGAGAAGATCAAGCCCGAGCTGGCGGTGATAAATCATTTCGGCATGCGCGTCATCCAGGAGAACCCCGAGACGCAGGCAAAGTGGATCGAGGACAGGAGCGGCGTGAAGACAGTCGCCGCAAGGGATTTCATGACGCTCGAGCTGAAGAAGGACTCGATAGTTGTAGCGGACCGCATCAGAGAGACGCCAGATAAATGATCACGGGCATCTCGGGGGGCCCATCGAACCAGATACCGTGTTTGGTATCTGGCTTTGCATCTCTACAGTCTTGTCGCAAGCATCGCAGGCAATGAGCATCCCGCGGAAAATATTGCAATCCTTGTCAGTGCACGACATCCCATCCCTCGCTGCGGACCTATTGTCTTGTCCCATATTAAATGTTCATCGAGTGTCTGCAGTGGAACCATCGCTTCGACTAGAAGTTCATTTCTTGCGCAAGCGTTATCTAACGATGCAGGTCTAGCGTGACACGATGGTCGCCGTGAGGCTCAGCAAGAAGGAGCTCAAGAAGATCAAGGAGCACGTCGAGAAGCATCCTATGACTCTCGCCCTTGTCCGGACGGAACATGCGCCCGTCGAGCTCGATCCGATGCTGAGGTCGATAGGGAAAGCGTGCGGTCTGTCGCACCTCAGGACCTATTCCTCCTCGACATCGGATTTTGGCTTCGCAGAATTAAATTCGAAGGGGAAGATGTTAATAGTGCTCTTCGTAGGCGGGGGATGTACAGAGTTGCTCAGCGTTTCGGAGACCGACGAGGCGGCTATCAAGGACCTCGAGGACAACATACACTCTTCGAACTTTCTGTCCGAAATCATACGCATGGGACTGTGATATCCAGGCAAATGCTCTGGACTAGTAGGTACACGTGCAAATGTTGCCAAGAAACCATAATATAGCTGGGGCAGGTAGGTAGTGTTCGGTGTCTCAGGCTGGTAGCTCAACTTTCCTCCTAAGCATATCGATTTTAACAATCCCCACCACACCGGCCTTCCAGACACCATCTTTCATTTCTACGGAATAGTCTGGGCTTTTTTCTAGACTTGTCCGGCCATCATCTGCTTTATTACCAATGTGAATCATTTCATCATAGGTAGATGGGATGACGATCGAATCAGAGGTTCTCAAGAGCATCAAGCCGACGATCGCGCAGGACAAGAAGGTCGCTTCCGTGGTCGAAGAGCTATCGGACAAGGTCGTCGCGGAAGCTCGGAAGCTCAATGCGCATTTGGAGACGATGCTCGTCGGTTCGGTCGCGAAGGGCACGCACCTCAAGGACCCTGACATAGACCTGTTCATGCTGTTCCCCGAGAGCACTCCTATGGATCAGCTCAAGGAGACCGGCCTCGAGATCGGCAGGCGCGTCCTCAAGGGCCGGGAGCACTATGCACAGCATCCCTACGTCCGTGGCATGTACGACGGCTTCCAGGTGGACCTCGTCCCATGCTTCCGCATACGGGACACCAGGCACAAGATGAGCGCCGTCGACCGCACTCCGTTTCACACGGAGTTCGTCAAGAAGAACCTGAAGAAGGGCATGGCCGACCAGGTCCGGTTGCTGAAGCGGTTCATGAAGGGCATCGAGGGCTACGGCGCCGAGGCGAAGGTACAGGGATTCTCAGGTTACCTCTGCGAGCTCCTGATCATGCGCTTCGGGAGCTTCAATGGAGTGCTCGAGGCAGCAAGGGACTGGAAGGTCGGCGATCACATCGAACTGCCAGATTTCCCAGGGAAGGAGTTCAAGGAACCGCTCACCTTCATCGACCCAGTCGATCTGACGAGGAACGTCGCCTCGGCCGTCGCCGTCGAGACGATGCTCAGGTTCGTCCTCGCAAGCAGGGAGTACCTGTCGAACCCGGACAGGAAGTTGTTTTTCCCCAACGAAAGGAAGACCTGGGACGCCGCCGAGATCAAGGATGTCGCGGGGACGAGACTGAAGAACACCTTGATCGTGTCCTTCGCCAAGCTTCCCTTCATAGACGACGTCGTCTACCCTCAGCTTCGGAAGTCGATAGGAGCCATCACCGCTTTGCTGAGGCGAGCAGATTTCGACATCGAGAAGCGCTCGATCCATGTCGACGAGTTCACTCATCTCGTGATCGAGTTGGTCTCGATCTCTCTGCCAAAGTCAAGGAAGCACAGGGGCCCTCCAGCGAACTCCGACAACGTGAAAGAGTTCCTGACGAAGTGGAACGCCGCGGGCATATCCGCCCCTTACACCGAGGACGGGAGATGGTACGTCATGACCAACAGACAGTATACGCAGGCGAACGAGCTAGTGAGGGTCAAGATCACATCGCTACCGTTGGGCAAGGACGTCCAGGGCCTCAAGAGGTTCGATGTTTCCAGCGGCGATGCGTTGCTCTCCAAGAGGAATCTTGCCGCGCTGACCCGTCACTTCGACGAAAGGATGCCCTGGCTGAGATGATCCCTGGAATGTAGGCCTAGGCAACCACTGGGATGGCTCTATCCGGGCGGAACACTATGTTGTTGCCCGCGTTGTCGGTCGCGCTTATGAAGAACATGAGCCCGGAGTTGGAATCCAGCGTGCCGCTCATGAGCGAGTAATTGTACCTGTGGTCCCCGATCGGGGTCATGTCATGAAACGTGCTGCTCTGGGACCCTATGGCAATCTTGATGGAGGAGAGGCCGCCGTTGTCCGATACCTTGGCGGTAATGTTGATCGTGTAGTTTCCGGCCTTGGAAATCATGGTGTTGGCAATGTCGCTAGCGTTTGTCGCCACCCAGCTGTAGATCCCCTGCGTCTTGTCGAGCTTGTACTCGATGCCCCGGACGGTCGTACCGTTGTCGACCCAGACGATGGCCTTGTCGACAGTCGGGTCGGCATGGTCCGAGAACGGCATATTCAGCAAGAGCACCCAGACGGCCAAGAACGTGAAGAAGAACGACCCGACGTTCCCCAACCAGTTCTTCTTAGCAAAGCCGGAAGTGTCCACCTTCGCAACCGTGTAGAACCATTTGAGTGTGAACATACCAACGAGGGCTGCGAGGAAAGCTAGGCCGACGAATGCTCCGTTCAGCGATATCACGCCGGCTATTACTCCGAACGCTCCCGCGTAGATAATGGTGAGTACTGCGGTCCTGGTGTCCGTCAGCTCTTTCTTGAGGAACTCATCCTCCTTGAACTCGGGAGGCCTGAACTCGTAATCCTCCTCCTCTTCCTTGTCCTTTCTCCGTTTCTTGGCCATTCCGTCCCTCGAAGAGCTAGGGCTATTTAATAGCTTTTGGTCTCTGGAAATGCAGTCATCGGATGTCTGGCTTCGCCTTTGGTCAGCCTGGTTGTCGCGATCGTGATATGGTATCAGCCACCACTTTCGGCTACCTCTAATCAATACGCTTATATTCTGTCCGTAAGGTCTAGAGAGCACAGGTGTTGATCGCAAATGTCGTCCGAGGAGGATATCGAGAAGCTCCCGGGAGTCGGGCCAGCCATAATGGAGAAGCTCAGAGAGGCCGGCTACAATGATCTGATGATGATCGCTGTCGACTCGCCGAGAAACCTGGCGGAGCTCACCGAGATAGGAGAGGCCACCGCCGCGAAGATAATAGCGGCAGCCAAGAAGGCCGCAGACGTCGGTGGATTCGAGACTGGAGATGTTATCTTGGAGCGCAGGAAGACAGTCGCGAAGCTCAGCTCCAACTCGAAGGCCCTGGACGAGCTCATGGGCGGCGGATTCGAGACCCGTGCCATCACGGAGTTCTTCGGAGAGTTCGGCTCGGGCAAGACCCAGCTCTGTCACCAGATGGCCGTGAACACGACCAAGCCGGTCAGCGAGGGCGGGCTCGACGGACACACGATCATGATCGACACCGAGCAGACCTTCAGGCCGGAGAGGATCACGCAGATGTCAGAGGCCTCGGACCTCGACCCGGACGATGTGCTCAAGAAGATACATGTAGCGCGCGCCTTCAACAGCCACCATCAGACCCTGCTCGTGGACAAGGCGTTCGAGACGGCCAAGGAGTTCCCCGTTCGGCTCATAATCGTCGACTCGCTTACAGCGCATTTCAGAGCCGAGTACATTGGAAGAGGAGCTCTGGCAGAGAGGCAGCAGATGCTGAACAAGCACATGCACGACCTCCTGAGGTTCGGCGATGTCCACAATGCGGTCATAGCAGTCACCAACCAGGTGTCTGCCAAGCCGGACGCCTTCTTCGGGGACCCAACGAGGCCGATCGGGGGTCACATAGTCGGCCACACGGCCACTTTCAGGATATATCTCAGGAAGAGCAAGGGTGGGAAGAGGATCGCAAGGCTCATCGACTCCCCCAACCTCCCGGAGGCAGAGGCTGTGTTCATGGTGTCCGAGGGCGGCATAAGCGACTGAGGAGAACATTAAAGCGTCCCCTCGCTTGTCCGATGCCCGTGAAGCTCCTTCTAGAGCTTTCGATGGAATGTGAATCACTTGCGAGAGCCGAGGCGTTGTCCGCTGCGGTAGCACTCGGTGGAAAGCCGAGGGTCATCGGGGAGGACGACGGCGTACTTATGCTCGAGACCGCCGCAGACCCGTCCCTCCTGGCGTCCAGGCTCGGACTCTGCCACTACGTGAGCGAACTGCTGGCCTCCTGCGACAGGGGCGACATCGATTCTTGCGTCCGCGAAATCGATGTCCCGGGGCCGATACGTGTCAGGTCGACCAAGGTCGGGGAGACGTCGGTCGATCTTGCGGGCACTAGCAGGCGCGTCGGGTCCATCCTTGGAGAGTCCAAGGGCGTGGACCTCCACCACCCTGCTAGCGACATCAGGATCGTGTTCTCGAAGAAGGCTCACATCGGAAGGATGATCGGGGCTATAGACAGGCCCTCGTTCGAGAAGCGGAAGAACCGCTACATGCCGTACTTCTATCCCGCGTCCCTGCACCCAAAGTACGCTAGAGCGCTGGTCAACCTGACCCAGGTGCCTTCTGGCGGTCGCCTTCTCGACCCGTTCTGCGGGACGGGCGCGATTGTTGCGGAGGCATCGCTGATCGGTCTCCATGCGATAGGGACGGATATGTCCGACAAGATGATCGAGGGCTCCAGGAAGAATCTAGAGTATGTCGGAGTCGATGCTGAACTGCGGGTCTGCGATGTGAGCGACATCCATCTGACATTGGGCCGCGTCCGTGGGATAGCCACGGACCCTCCTTACGGGAAATCCACCAGCACCAACGGAGAGGGCAT
>Ga0214473_10003179_pt1 | contig 20008 bp, 16 predicted proteins | sample RVTome_7_FD_203509 | JGI IMG/M metagenome (GOLD analysis project Ga0214473, IMG submission 203509) | Soil microbial communities from uranium-contaminated site in the Upper Colorado River Basin, Wyoming, United States - RVT98D197 | ecosystem: Environmental > Terrestrial > Soil > Contaminated >... | reverse complement strand
TTGGAATGCCCTACCAAAAGCCTGGCCGGTTTTTGAAAAATCCGTCACGAAGTTGATTGCCGGCAATGACAATAAGGTGGGAATTTGGGCGGCGGGTCTTTTGATCGCGGGGGCGCTGTATGGTCTTTTTACCAGAAAACCGGCCTACCTTGTTATCTTTTTTTGGTTGGGGTTTGCCACCCTAGGATTGAGTCTTTATAAACAAGAAATATATGACCATTATTACGGCTTTTTCTTTGCTGCGCCATTTTTACTGCTGGGCGGTTTGGCTCAAGAATTAGTAAACAGATCAAAAAACCTGGGGAAGTTGGGGATTGGGCTTTTTGTATTGGGTATTGGGTTTACATTCTTGGTAATTATCAACTTAAAGGCAAATCCTTTAAAATATCCGCCGGGGAGACAGTTACAAAGAACTATGGAAGTTTCCGGAAAAATTCAGCATGAGGCAAAGGACAAGAGATTTAATTTGGCGGTTATTGCCGAGCGCAATTACGAGGACGCGTATCAATACTTCCTGGAAAAGAATAATACAAAAGTTACAGAGATAGACCCGCAGAAACTTCAGGAAACGGTAGGGGAGTATTTATTTGTAGTTTGCGAGTTGCCTAGGGAAAAATGTGATCCTACCCACAACCCCAAAGCCGAGGTTGCCAATTTTGGTTGGAGCAGGGTTGAAACTCAATGGGAAGTCGGGGGAGTAATACTTTATAAGCTTGTACACTCAACATGAACCAAACACTTGCCGATTTTAGACAAAAAAAGCTCGTTTTTGTCGATGTTGAGACTACCGGGCTTTCGCCAATTCGCCACGAGATAATAGAAATAGCCTCAATTGTTGTCGAAGGTCACGATTTTAGCCAAGTAAGAACTTTCGAATCCAAGATATTCCCTGAGCATATTCAAAATGCCGAAAAAGAAGCACTTGAGATTAACGGATTTAACCCAAAAGATTGGGAAGGAGCACCTAGTCAGAAAAAAGCCCTTGGTGAGTTTGCAAACATTGCGCCCGGAGGGGTTATTGTGGGATGGAATGTTTCTTTTGATTGGGCATTTTTGGAGAGTGGCTTTGAGCGCCTCGGAATAATTCATAAATTTGATTACCACCAGATTGATGCGATGAGCGTTGCATACGGAAAGCTTTTTAAGATGGGAGAATTTAAAAATCTTGGACTTCGAAAAGTAGCCCCTATTTTCGGGATAAAGCTCTCCGAGACCGAAACCCATTCCGCCGTAAAAGACGTTAAAGCCACCTACGAAGTTTTTAGAAAGGTAATGGCACAGGATATAGTCCAGGAGAATTTAATATGAGGACGCTTCGGCGTTTACTTACCTCAGTAAATATCATTATATTTGTTATTTTGGCTTTGGCACTTTTTGTCAGAGTTTATCGGATAGATAAACTTTTGGGTTTTTATTACGACCAGGGGCGGGACGCCCTGGTAATCTGGGACTTTTGGAAAAACGGCAAGCTTTTTTTAATAGGTCCGACAACCGGTATAGAAGGAGTTTTTCGAGGGCCCTGGTATTACTGGCTTATTACGCCCTTTTATGTTCTGGGAAAAGGAAATCCGGTATATCCTTCGGTTTTTCTTTCGGCAACAACCGTACTGGCGGTTTTTTTGTCATACAAATTAGCCAAAACCTTGGGAGGCATCTGGGCGGGTATAACGGCGTTGGTGGTGGGCAGCCTCTCTTTGTATCTGGTTTATGCTTCCCGCTGGCTTTCTAACCCCACACCAATGCTTCTTATCAGCATGATTTTCGTCTATAGCCTGTTTTGGGTACTGGACGGGAAGAAATGGGCGTGGATTTTGGCCGCCTTTATGGCGGGGATGGCCATGCAGTTCGGTAGTGCCGCCGAAGTATTCTATTTTTTGGCAATTGCGGCGTTTATGGTTTATTTATTTTTCAAAGACAAAAAAAAATTACCGAATTTGAGGGTAGTGGTTCTTTCCATTATTGCCCTGGCGATAACTTTTGCCCCCCAGGTACTTTTTGACTTAAGACATCAGGGAATATTAAGGGGGACCATTTCGAAGTTTCTTTTTTCTGAAGGATCTTTTAAACTGTCTTTTTGGGAAATTGCCAAAATACGATTTCCCTTCTACTACGACGTTTTTTTCTCCAAGCTTTTCCAGTCGATGACAACGGCTAAGGCTTTCTTTGCGGTAGTCTTTGGTTCGCTGTTTTTCTACAAGATTAAGGCAATTGCCAAGGATAAACGCCTTATTGCTCTTGTCATACTTTTGGCCTCTCCCTTACTCGGTATGCTTTTTTTCCAGGGTAATTACGGAAATGTTTATGACTATTATTTCACCGGCTATTACCTTATTTTTGTAGTCCTTTTTGCATCGGTTTTGGGAATTGCCTCAAAGCACCTTTGGGGAAAGGCCCTAATCTTTATCTTCCTTGCACTTTTTTTAAAAGACAACTTGCCGATTGTTCGAAATTACATTGTGTCGGGGGTTGACGGTCCGACTACAATTGCCTTTGGAAACCAGAAGCAGGCACTTGACTGGATTTACCAAGACGCCAAAGGAAGGGATTTTAATATTGACGTTTATGTTCCCCCGGTTATTCCTTACGCCTATGACTATTTATTTAAATGGTACGGAGGTTCCCGATGGGGGAGGGAACCATTAGCAGAAAAACAAATCTCTCTTTTATATACTTTGTATGAAGTAGACCCCCCACATCCGGAAAGGCTTGAGGTATGGCTTAAAAGGCAGGCTACAATAGGGAAGGTTGAAGAGGAAAAAGCTTACGGAGGAATTATCGTACAAAGAAGAAAACGTATATGAAATTAAAACTCGATAAATATACACTCATTCTTATTTTGATTATTGCGGCAGGGCTATTTTTTAGGCTTTATAAATCGGTAATCTACCTTCCCTACGGACATGACAATGATTTAGAGGGGTGGGTTATTAAAGATATTCTACTTAACAAACACTTACGCTTGGTAGGCCAGGAGACGTCGACCCAGGGAATTTATATTGGAGCTTTGTATTATTACCTTCTTATTCCCTTTTATTTACTTGCCAAAATGGAGCCTACCGGAGGAATTATTCTATCGGCGGTTTTGGGAGCATTTACCATATGGAGTGTGTATTTTGTTTTTAAAGAAGTATTTAAGAAAAAAGAAATTGGACTAATAGGGGCCGGAATTTGCGCTGTAGCTTACGGCTTTGTAATGAATGATAGGGGCAATGTTCCTACCACACCGGTTATTTTATGGAGTGTTTGGTTTCTTTACGCCATAGGCTCCCTTTTGTCGAAAAAAAATACAAAAAGCTTTGTGCTCCTGGGCGTTTTGACAGCTCTTACCTGGCACCTCAATGTTACCTTGGTACTTTTAACGATACTTATTCCAGTTGCTTTAATAATTACCCGTTGGAAACTTGATTTTAGAAAAGTATTTTGGGGACTTTCGGCTTTTTTTGTAACCTCAATCCCATTTATTGCTTTCGAGCTTCGGCACAATTTTCTCCAAACCCGAGCGGTGTCTTTATCTTTTTTGGTAAACCAGGGGTCTGAGCTTACCTTGGTCGAACAAGGTAAAAGGGTACTTCATATTTTTTCCCAAGTTGTCACCAATGTCCTTTGGTATCCTGCCCAGAAGCTGTATTTCCTTCTTCCACTTATCCTTCTTGGGGCCCTAATTTTTTTGGTTGTCAAAAAGAAAATATCAAAAAGCTTTGCGGGGATACTTCTTATTTGGAGCACTCTTCCCGTGGCATTTTTTTCTTTTTATTCCAAGTCTGTTTCAGAATATTATCTCAACGGAGTCTTGGTTATTGCACTTTCCGTAATATCGTTATCCCTCAACTTCTTACTTACTTCGAAGTATCGGGTAATCGGATTTCTACTTTTGGGATTATTTGCATATATAAATATTTATAAATTCTTTACCTACCAAGATTCCAGACAGGGTTATGTCTGGCGCAGAGCTTTGGTTTTGGAAATTAAAAAAGATGCAAAGGCACATGGCTATCCCTGCGTTTCGGTTTCATATATAACCAATCCCGGCTATGAGTTGGGCTATAGATACTTCTTTTGGCTGGAAGGGATGCATGTTAACCGTCCCGATAGCCAAAGCCCCGTATATACAATAGTATTTCCCCTAAGATCTATTTTTCCCGAGGATAAAAGTTTCGGGTCTTTGGGTTTAATTTACCCCGACTATAAAAGATATACTAGGGAGGGGGTAGAAAAAAGTTGCAGCGGCCAAAATTCTAATCTTACGGACCCTTTGTTTGGATTCACGGAGTAGCTATGAAATATTTTTTATCAATTGTTATTCCGGCCTTTAACGAAAGTAGAAACATTAGGGCCGGAAACCTTAAGGAAGTATACGATTATTTAAAAAGCCGGGATTTCCCTTGGGAGGTTTTGGTTGTTGACGATGGCTCAACGGATGCAACTGCCGAGCTTGCCCAAAAGTTTGTCGATAGCCATAAAGGCTTTAGGGTTATAAGGGCCCCGCATATGGGCAAAGGCAGAACGGTAATTTCAGGTATGCTTGAGGCCAAAGGAGATATTGTTATATTTACCGACATGGATCAGGCAACGCCCATAAGTGAGCTGGAGAAGTTTCTGCCAAAATTCAATCAGGGCTACGATATTGTAATCGGCTCCCGGGCAGGCAGAAAAGGTGCAAATTGGATAAGAAAGTTAATGGCCTACGGATTTGTCTTTCTTAGAACAATTATTTTAAGACTTCCTTTTAGGGATACCCAGTGCGGCTTTAAGGGCTTTTCCAGGCCGGCTATTGCTCCTATTTTTGAAAGGATGAAGGTATTTGGGAAAAATGAATCTATTTCGGGCTCAGCCGTTACCGCGGGTTTTGATCTTGAGCTTCTATATATCGGAAGAAAGCTTGGGTATAAAATTGCGGAGGTGACCGTTGCCTGGGAAGAGAGAGGTACGAGGGGAGATTTTGGAGTAAACCCGATTAAAGATTCTTGGGAAGGGTTTAGGGATTTGATGAAGGTTAGAATAAATGCAATAAAAGGGGAATACAGATAAATTACTAATTACCGATGATTTAAGCATATGAAGAAACTCATTAAGAATTGGAAAACAACAATATTGCCTTTAGTGCTAATTGCATTAGTAGCCTTAGGAATTAGGATTTATAACCTTACTCTTCTTCCGATTTTCGGAGACGAGGCAATTTATATCCGCTGGGCCCAGGTAATGAGAGCTGAGCCATCCTTGCGATTCTTGCCCCTTTCTGACGGAAAGCAGCCTTTATTTATGTGGTTTATTATCCCTTTATTTAAGCTCTTTTCCGATCCCCTTTTTGCCGGAAGGATGGTTTCGGTTATTTCCGGGCTTAGTACCACCATCGGAGTATTTGCCCTAACTTACTTACTTTTTCGCTCTAAAAAAACATCGCTTATCGCGGCAGTAATTTATGCCCTTTCTCCTTTTTCCGTCTTTTTCGATAGATTAGCGCTGGCAGACTCGCTGCTTACCGCATTCGGAGTCTGGACTCTATTTTTCGCGGTACTTACCGCAAGAAGCCGGAGGTTAGATTTTGCCATGATTGCGGGATTTGCCTTAGGGGGCGCTCTTCTTACCAAATCTCCCGGTATATTTTTTGCAATTTTCCTTCCGACCACCTGGATATTGTCCCCCTTTCCTAAGACGGTAAAATCCCGCCTAATTCACCTGGTTAAATTAGGACTATTGACCTCGGTGACCCTTTTAATTGGTTATGCCATGTACAACATTCTTCGGCTTGGCACCAATTTCCAAATGATAGCCATAAGAAATCAAGATTACGTATATGGACTAAGACATCTATTGGAATTTCCATTTAACCCCTTCGTATCTCATATTAAGCAGATTTTCGGATTTTTCCTGCTTTTGGGGCCCTACTCTCTTATTGCTCTTTTTGCCTTGGGGATTATTGCGGGATTCAAAAAAGACCTAAAGGCTACCCTCATTCTTGTTGTATGGGCATTCTTTCCGATTTTGGCGGGCGCCGAATATTCAAAAACGATGACGGCCAGGTACGTTATTTTTTCTTTGCCTTTTATAGTTTCTGTCTCTGCGGCATCCTTTGTAGGGGAAAGGAATAACCTTAGGAAACTCGCAACGGTTGTTGTCATTTTTTTCCTTTTGCACTCCCTGGTAATTGATTTGAAGCTTCTTAACGATCCTACCTCAGTAGCTCTTCCCCGAAGCGAAAGATCGGGGTATTTGGAGGAGTGGACGGCAGGGACGGGCATTAGGGAAGTGTCAGAGTATATAAGGGCTGAGTATATGGCCGACCCAAGGCAAAAGATTGTTGTGGGGACGGAAGGATTTTTTGGTACCCTTCCCGACGGTTTGCAGCTATATCTAAATGACAGGCCCGAAATAGTTGTTATCGGAGTAGGACAACCTATTTGGAATAATCCCAAAAGCCTTATTGAATCCAAAGAGGCCGGTAACAAAACTTACATGGTAGTAAATAGCACCAGATATTTTGGAGACCCCGACAGGGAGGGACTTCGGTTGGTTGCGGTATATCCAAAAGCGGTCAAACCCGACGGGGGAAGGGAATCTTTGCTGTTTTATGAACTTACCGAAGTTTCCCTTGCCAAGAAATCTCTTGAGACGAAATGAGTTTAAAACTTTCGCTAATCATTCCTGCCTACAATGAAGAAAAGTTAATCGGAGCAAATCTCTCCAAAATCCTCTCATTTTTGGACAAAAAGACGTACCAGTGGGAAGTTGTGGTAGTAGACGACGGGAGTAGTGACGCAACCGGGAAAATCGTTGAGGGGCTGACCAGTGTCAAAATAAGGCTTATAAAGCTCGGCAAAAACCAAGGCAAGGGAGCAGCCCTTAAGGCAGGTTTTATGGCGGCGAGGGGCGATTTTCAGATATTTTCGGATGCGGATTTGTCAGTTGGAGTAGAGATGTTAGACCCCTTTTTGCAGGAACTTAAAAGAAGCGATGTGGTAATTGCTTCAAGGAGGGTAAAAGGCTCAAAAATACAAATCCACCAGTCGTGGCTTCGGGAAAATATGGGCAGGGTTTTTACACTTCTTACGCAACTTCTAATGGGCTCAAAAGTTTCCGATTTTACCTGCGGTTTTAAAGGTTTTACAAAAGGAGCCGCCGGAAATATCTTTGGCAAAAGCCTAATTTCCCGCTGGGCTTATGATGCCGAGATTATTTTTTTGGCCGAGAAGCTGGGGTATAAAATCCGTCAGTACCCCGTTTCCTGGACCAACCGTAAAGACACCAGGGTACGACTCGGCAAGGTGATATTTGAATCTTTGGCGGATTTAATAAAAATTAGACTTTTTGAACTTAAGGGCCGGTATGATTGAGAAAATCAAAAAAATAATACTCTCGCCCCTTGCGGTGGTTCTTATTCTGATCGTTCCCACATTTATTGCCCTGCTTAGGCCGGGATATTTCCCAATGCATGACGATGTTCAGGTCATGAGGATATTCGAAATGGATAAATGCTTAAAAGACGGCCAGATTCCTTGTCGTTGGGTTCCCGACATGGGATTTGGATACGGCTACCCACAGTTTAATTATTATGCTCCCCTTCCTTATTATCTGATGGAGCTGGTCCACATCGGGGGCTTAGGTTTTATGGATTCGGTGAAGGCCGGTTTTATCCTAAGCTTCGTCCTTTCGGCTTGGGGAATGTACCTTTTGGGAAAAAGCCTATGGGGTAAAACCGGAGGGTTTGTATCGTCTTTATTTTATGCATATCTTCCTTATAGAGCTGTTGATGCCTACGTTAGGGGAGCGGTGGGGGAGCTTTATGCTTTTGCCTTTCTGCCCTTTGTCTTCTGGACCTCTAAGGGGGTAATTTCCGGGAAGAAAAATTCGGCCTTGTGGCTTGCATTGTCGCTTGCGGCACTCCTCACGTCGCACAATATTACGAGTTTGATTGTTATTCCTTTCTTTATTGCCTGGGTGTTTTTTTGGATTTACAAAAGTAGGCTTGTTACTGTCCCCGACCTTAAAAAAACGCTCTTTAGGCTGTTTGCCGCGGTCATTTGGGGATTTGGACTTTCTGCTTTTTTTGTCCTCCCGGCTTTTTTGGAAAAAGGCTTGGTTCACATTGAAACCATAACCAGCGGATATTTTGACTACCTGGCCCATTTTGTGACCTGGGGGCAGTTATTTTTCTCTTCGTATTGGGGATACGGGGTTTCACAGGCCGGGCCTTGGGACGAAGCCTCCTTCGCAATCGGCATCTTTCACTGGAGCTTGGCCCTTCTTGCGGTTGTAGTTGCCTTCGTGCTTAAAGCTAAGCGCAAAATTCCCTTAATCTTGTTTTGGCTGGCTTCGGGCGTGGCTGCCGCATTCATGGCACACGGCCGTTCAAGCCTACTTTGGAAAGTACTACCCGGAGCCTCTTTCGTTCAATTTCCCTGGAGGTATTTGATATTGTCAGGATTTTTCTTTTCGGTAGCTGCCGGGTCCTTGGCTTTATTTTTTCCCAAAGGCACAAAAAAGATAATCTATATTTTGCCAATCTTAATAATTGTTATTCTTTTTTACTCTGGGAATTTCAGGCCTGCTAGTTGGCTAAACATAAAAGATACCGACAAGCTTTCGGGGGAAAGCTGGACATTGCAGCAAACCTTAAGCATTTTTGATTATCTTCCGATATATGTAAGTAGAGGACCAACTCAGGTTGCTCCCCAAAAACCCAGAGTCATATCGGGTGTGGCAGAAATTACCAATTGGGAAAAAGGAACCGACTGGCAAAAAGGCACGATTAGGGTTGCAGAGAAGTCTACAATTGAATTTCCGATTTATTATTTTCCCAATTGGGAGGTTGAGGCTAGCGGCCAAAAATTGGACGTGAGGAATGAGGGTGAGCTGGCCCTTATTGCGGTTAACGTCGAACCCGGAGAATGGGAGCTTGTGGCGAAGCTTAAGGATACTCCCGTAAGAAGCCTTGCAAATATTATTAGCCTACTGGCTTTAATTCTTATACCCTTTTACTTAAGGAAAAAATGAAAAAATTCTGGCCTTTGATTTTAATAGTTCTATTTCTGATACCCGCTATCAAAGCTCTTTTCGGTCCGGGGTATTTCAACATGCACGACGATCTTCAGGTAATGAGGATTTTCGAAATGGAGAAATGTTTTGCCGATGGGCAAATTCCCTGTCGATGGGCAACCGACATGGCCTACGGCTACGGGCAGGCAATGTTTAATTATTATTCGGCCCTTCCCTACTACCTCGGAGTGTTGCTAAGAATACTAACACCGCTTTCTTTGATGGCGACGGTTAAGCTTCTTTTTATGATAAGCCTGGTTGCAGGGGCTTTTGGAATGTATGGCCTGGCAAAGGAATTTTGGGGCAAGGCCGGAGGGGTGATGGCAGGGGTATTGTATACGCTTGCCCCCTACCATGGAGTTGATGTGTATGTTCGGGGTGCTTTGGCTGAGTCTTTTTCCCTGGCGATTTTACCATTTTTATGGTGGAGCCTTTATTTGCTGATCAAAAATCCCAATTTTAAAAAAGTCGCGGCGACCTCCCTTCTTACCGCGGCGCTTCTTACTACCCACAACATATCTACCATGATATATGTGCCATTTAGTCTTCTTTGGACTTTATTTTGGCTGGTCAAATTTAAAACTTGGAAGAAGGCCTTGGCTGGTCTTGCCGGTTCGGCGGCTTTGGGAGTAGGGCTGGCGGCATTTTTTATAATTCCGGCAATTTTCGAACAGGGGCTTATTCAAACACAACACCTAATTTCCGAATATTCCGATTACCACGGACATTTCGTAACCCTAAGGCAGCTTTTTATAAGTAGATTTTGGGGAGACGGTCCTTCGATTTTCGGCGAGGGAGACGGGATGAGTTTTCAGGTAGGATGGCCGCACTGGTGGTTGGGTATATTGACTGCCCCCCTTGCCTTATTTTGGCTGAAGGACAAGAAAAATCGAGGTAAGGGAATACTTTTGGGCTGCCTTCTTGGCCTTTTTCTCCTGGTTACATTTTTGACCCACCCGAGGTCCTTTCTTATCTGGGAGGCAATTGCCCCAATGGCCTTTATTCAGTTCCCCTGGAGATTTTTAGGCCTTTCCATGTTTTTTCTGGCCTTCTCTTGTGGGGCCTTGGCCTACAACCCCAGAGCCAACAGGATACTTTTACCAGCCGTAATAATTCTTGTCGTTGCACTTAATGCAAACTATTTCATTCCGGTTCATTTTTCATCTAAGGTAAGAGACAGTGAAAAGCTGACGGGGCTGGCATTCGAATTGCAACAAAAATCGGCAATTCTGGACTATCTTCCCAAAACGGCCAAAGCTGCCCCGCCTTCGCTGGCCTTTGAAAGTCCCAGGACAGTTTCCGGAAACGGAGATTTTTTCGGCTTTTCAAAGGGTTCGGACAGATTTAGTTTTGAAGCTCAAATATACGGCAAAGCAATGGTTGAGATACCCGTAACCTATTTTCCGGGCTGGATCCTATTGGTAGACGGAAAGAAGGTCCCTATTGCCCTTCATGAAACTTACGGATTTATTATGGTTGATTTAGGAGACGGAAGACATATTGTGCGAGGGAGGTTCACAAATACACCAATAAGGACTTTTGCCAACGTACTTTCCGCCCTTTCCCTCCTTGGACTATTGGGGGCTACCTTAATATGGGAAAATAAAAAGATCAAGAAATGAAAATAAGTCGTAACTTAATGCTTCTTGTTTTGGGGGTGGTGGCCATCCCCGCCATATATTTTTTGCTAAAACCTGGATTTTATGAGCCGCACGATTTGCACCACATAGCCGATATTTTTGAGATGTATAGGGCTGCGGCCTCCGGCCAAATTCCTCCCAGACTTGGGCCAGATTACCTTTGGGGGTGGGGGTACCCGCTTTTTAGCCTTTATTACGTTCTGCCGTTTTATCTTGGTGCCGCGTTTTATGCCCTAACAAAAAGCCTTACCGGAAGTTTTGAATTTGTCTTTGTTTTCTCTGCGGTAGCCTCTATTTTCGGAATGTACCTTTTTTTGAGGGAGTTTTTCGGGAAGGTTGCGAGTCTCGCCGGCTCCATTCTCTACCTTTATACTCCTTATCGGGCTGTCCAGATATATGTGCGCGGAGCGATGGGTGAGGCACTCGCCATGGCCGCCCTCCCGTTTGTCTTTTGGGGAGTTTCCAGGTTGGTGGGTACTCCTAATAAAAAAAATATTTCTATTTTGGCCCTATGCCTTGCGGCTCTGATTCTTTCCCATAATTACCTTTGGCTCCTTGCGGCACCATTCCTGGCGCTATTTTGTCTGGGCCTTTTATATTTTAAGAAATCCCCTTTAAAAGGTATGAAGTGGGTTATCGCGGGACTTACCTTGGGCGTCGGAATTTCTGCCTATTGGTGGCTTCCTGCTTTGAAAGAATACAATTTGGTTTCCGGCCTAACTCCATTTGCCCTGGAAGACCACTTTCCGTTTATTAAACAGCTTATTATTCCCTCCTGGGGTTACGGGGCATCCGTCTGGGGTCCATACGATGGAATGAGCTTTCAGATAGGGGTAGTTAATTTGGCGGTGGTTGCCGGGTCATTGGTAATAATTTTTCTTAAGAGAAAAAGCCTTGGAAAATATGGATCCATTTTAGCTCTGGCAATCGGCGGTTTCTTTGTTTCGGTTGTAATGATGAATATTCGCACACTTCCTCTTTGGAAACTTCTACCTATTTATCAGTTTGTCCAATTCCCCTGGAGACTTCTTTTCTTGACAACTTTTTTTAGCGCCGTTTTGGCCTCTTTTGTGGTAGAAGCCGTTCCGAGGAAATTTGGTCGTTTGCTTGGCGCAGTCATAATAGCAGGATGCCTTATTCTTACTTGGGGATATTTCAGGCCTTCTAAAGTTGTGCATAAAGACGATAATTTTTATCTATCGAGGATGTTTGCGGTGGCTGCCGAAGAGGGAGAAAGAAAGGTGGTTTCACAAGATTATATCAACTGGAGCGAAGATTATTTGCTTTTGCCACCGCAAGTTAAAAAAGCCGACAGGCTTTTTATTCCAAAAATAGCAGGAAACGAAAACGTGACAGTTTTAGATATTGAAAAAATAAACGCCGTTTCTTACAGAGCTAATGTTGATGCAAGCTTCCCGGCAAAAATTACCTTTTACTCCCTTTATTTTCCTGGCTGGACCTCTACCTTGGATGGGGTACCGGTCCAAATTAGCCAAGGGGAGCCGTTTGGACAGATGGAGGTGTCGGTTCCTCAGGGACGACATACTGTTGAATTTTCTTGGAAAGAGACCCCACTAAGAAAAGTAGCGGATTTCGCAAGTATAATTTCCTTGGGAATAGGAGTATGGCTACTTTTTGGCAAAAGAGGGCGGAAAGATGTCGCGACTTAAAATTCCCAGAAACAAAAAGGCTATCCTGTTTCTTCTGGCGGTTAGTTTAGTAGGATTTTTCTTAAGGGCAATCCTCACCAGCTACTTTATTAAAGAAAGCGGAGACTTAAGACTCTATGCTGATTGGGCAGAGAAATTTTGGATTTATGGATCCAAAGATTTTTATACTTATCCCCTGTGGTATTATGCGTCGCCTAATTATCCCCCTCTTTTATCATTAATTTATGCAGGGGCGTACTACCTATTCGATCATAAATACTACCTTCCCCAGCTACACAATTTCGTCAAAATTCCCCCGGCCTTTTTTATAGTCTATTTCTATAAGTACGGACTTTATTTGCTCTTGAAACTTCCCGGAATTTTGGCGGATATTGGCTTGGGAATATTAATTTTCCAACTTGTTAAAAAATTAACCGGGGAGGTAAAGAAAGCATTATTGGCTGGAGCGTTTCATCTTCTTAATCCGGTTTCGATTTTTCTTTCGGGGGTATGGGGTCAGACGGACAGTTTAGTTTCTTTTTTTGGACTTAGTGCCTTTATGACCCTTTGGTTGGGGAAAGCCTGGTTGTCCATTCCGCTTCTTTTTTTAAGTTTTTACATAAAGCCCAACTGGGGAATTTTTATCCCACTGTATATATTTCTGGCCGTACAAAAAAAACCCAAAATAAAGCAAATTTTATTGGGACTTACCATAAGCGCAGTATTGTTTTTTGTTATTACTTCGCCTTTTGCCAAAAGCGGTGTGTTTTCATTCTCAAATTGGCTCTGGAGAGAAAGGCTATTGCCAACCGCAACAGTTGCCCACAAAGCTTCGGTTTCTGCGTTCAACTTCCACTCAATATTTCTCACATTAGATAAAAATTTAGACTCCGACACTTATCTGGGAATTTCGATGAATGTTTGGGGATATATTTTGTTTTTGCTGATAAACATTCTAACGTTTAGATATATTAAAAGACAAAAAAATAGTCTTGCCTCGCTTATTGTTGGCCTTTTTTCGATAGGGTTCGGTTCTTATCTTTTTTTGACAAACATGCTTGAGCGTTACTTTTTCGCAAGTTTTGTTCCAATGATAGTTCTTATTTTCGCAAAGCCTGGTCTGGTGCTTTACGGCATATTATTAAACACGGTGGTCTTTGCGAACATCCTTCATGCCTTTTTCAGAAGAACCTGGGGCGAGCTTGCAGATACTTTCGGGGCGAATAACTTTCTTTTGGTTCGGCTATTATCGCTTCTAAATTTGGCTTCTTGGGGGCTGATTCTTCGAAAGATGAATTTTTTTAAAAAATAGGTAGGCTTTATTCAGGGTCTGATGCCCAGGCCTGAAGATTGGCCGGGTCCTGACGGAGATTGGTATCTAGCGTTACAATTTCTACTTTGGGGTGCATCTCTCCGGTATATGTATCCAGACTTACGCTAAGATTTTTCTCGGATAAGATGGCCAGGTACCCCAGTTGGGTTAGCAGGCCTTGGGCATTATCTAAAGTTTCACCAAATTTAAATACTAGAGTTCTTGCAATATCCGGCCCGGTAAAGTTATCCCTTTGTAGTTTTTGACAAATTTCGACTAAAAAATCCGTTTCTTGGGGCTTATCGATCTCAGGTGACATAGGGCCGATTATAACAAATTTTTTAGAAAACTTCCGAGTTTGGTCAGGGGAGGAGTCAAATCAAAGATCGTGCTACAATTTAAGCGTGGCTGAGATTGAAACTAGCCAGGAACATATCGACCCTACCGGGGAAATTACGCTTGAGACAGTCAAGGCCAGGGCCGTGCGTGGGGTCGTGGTTTTGACCGGAAGAACGTTTTTCTTGCAAATTCTTTCATTTGCTGCTTGGTTTTTCCTCTCAATATTTTTGGATATCAAGGAGATAGGAATCTTCTTTATTGTTTCGGCAGTCGTTAACTTTCTAAGATACTTTTCGGATATAGGCCTTGCCGCGGCTTTGATTCAGAAGAAAGAAAAAATTGAAGAGTTGGACCTTAGAACCACATTCACAGTGCAGCAGATACTTGTGGTTTTGCTCTTAACAGCCATTTTTATAATTTCTCCATATCTTAAGAGTTATTACTCTTTAAGCTTAGAGGGAGTACTTCTTCTTTATGCCTTGGGCGCATCTTTCCTTTTTGCCTCCCTTAAAACCATTCCCTCTGTGCTTCTTGAGCGGGAGCTTCATTTCGGAAAGCTGATTATTCCGGATGTTTTGGAAAATCTGGTTTATAACTTTTCGGCTGTTGTTTTTGCATATCTTGGATTTGGAATGAGAAGCTTTACCTACGCTGTTTTGTTAAGGGGGGTAATTGGGCTAATCGCAATTTATATTATTCGACCGTGGATTCCGGGGTTGGCCCTCTCAAGGCAGTCTCTAAAGAAGCTATTAAAGTTCGGAGTTCCTTATCAACTCAATACCTTTTTAGCAACAATTAAGGACGATGGGCTAATTGCATTTTTGGGCGGGATTTTGGGTCCCGCGGCGATCGGTTACTTGGGATGGGCGCAAAAGTGGGCCCAAACACCCCTCAGACTTTTTATGGACAATGTTCTTAAGGTCACTTTTCCGGCATTCTCAAGAATGCAGGATGAAAAGGGTGAGCTGGTAAGAACCGTTACCCGCTCAATATTTTTTGTCTGTTTCCTGGTTTTCCCGTCGGTAGTTGGAATTATTGTTCTGGCACCGCTTATGGTCAAAATAATTCCGAGATATGAGAAATGGACGCCTGCATTAATTCCTTTGTTTTTGGTATCAGTAAACGTGTTTTTTGCAGCAGCAACGACGCAGCTTACAAACCTTCTTAATGCCATCGGCAAGATCAAAACAACATTCAAGTTGATGGTTATGTGGACCGTTCTCACCTGGGTTTTGATTCCGTACCTGGCATATCGCTATGGGGTCAATGGGGCGGCATTGGGTTATGCACTGGTCGGGGCGAGCTCGATAGTTGCAATTTATATAGCAAGAAAGGCCGTACCATTTTCTTTGTGGGAAGGGGTAGGCAAGCCAGCCATAGCGTCTTTCTTTATGGGGGTTGTCCTTCTTATCACCAGAAATCTTTTGGGGGTAAGCCTTTCAAGTGTGGTTACCCTGGGCATTCTGGGCGGTGGAGTATATTTTGCGACCTCTTATGTTTTAGTAGGCAAAAGCCTAGTTGAGGATGTTAAAAAAAGCATTAAAAATCTTAAGGGAAAATAGTTTTTCCGCGTTTCTTATTCTTGTAGGCTCTGCGGTATGGTCGGCAACCATGGTTAAAAGCGGCCTTATTTATAGCTATGGAATGGGATTTTGGGGCCCGAATGGGCACGATGGCATATGGCACATAGCTTTAATTAAGGTTCTTGCCAGGGGTTCCTCAGACACCCCGGTTTTTGCAGGCGAGAGTTTGAAAAACTACCACATAGGCTACGATCTTTTATTAGCTTGGACCTCAAAACTTAGCGGAATAAATCCGGTTACCCTTTATTTTCAAATATTTCCCCCAATTTTGGCACTTTTAATAGGTGTCTTAACTTATAAATTTATTGTCGACTGGAAGGGTTCAAGGGCCCAGGCTCTCTGGGCCACATTTTTTGTCTATTTTGGAGGAAGCTTTGGTTGGGTTGTGAATCTTTTTAGATCGGGTACGCTCGGAGGGGAAAGTATGTTCTGGGCCCAACAGGGGATATCCACCCTAATTAACCCGCCTTTTGCCCTTTCCTTGGTGCTACTTCTTGGAGGTTTGATATTCCTAAGGAGTTATCTTAAGAGCGCATCTTTTGCCAATTTTGCCCTGGCTACTTTATGTTTTGGAGTTTTAATCCAAATAAAAGCATATGCAGGAATATTGGTCCTGGGGGCTCTTGCAGTTTCGGGTATTTACTTCTTTGTGAAAGAAAGAAAGACAAACCTGCTTCTAGTCTTTCTGGTAAGTGCTTTTCTCACCTTAATTCTTTTTCTGCCTTTCAATAAAGGTGCAGCAGGACTTTTCGTTTTTCAGCCATTCTGGTTTTTGGAATCCATGATGGGATTTTCCGATAGGCTCAATTGGCCCAGATTTTATTCTGCAATGACAAATTATCGACTCGGGGCTATATGGATAAAAGCTGCCCCCGCGTATTTGGTCGAATTTGTAATATTTTGGGTTGGTAATTTAGGAATACGAGTTATTAAGGAATTTTTGGTTTTTAGATGGTTTAGAAATCTAAAGCATTTGGGTTGGTTGGAGATATTTTTGGCCTCGGTTATTGTGGGAGGAGCCGTTATCCCTATGTTTTTTCTGCAGAAAGGGACACCCTGGAACACGATTCAGTTTATTTATTATTCTTTGTTTTTTTCTGGAATTCTTGCGGGGATAGCCCTTGAAGAAATTCTTGCTAAGACCACAAAATTTGTGCGCACAAATATAGGAATCATTGTTATTGTTTTGACTATACCCACAACCATCGGGACGCTTGGGCAGTATCTTCCTTCCCGACCTCCGGCAATGATTTCCGCTCCTGAGCTTGAGGCACTAAAGTTTTTAGAAGTTCAACCCCAGGGGGTAGTACTTACATATCCATTCGACAGTGCTAAGGCCAAGGCAGCAGAACCCTATCCTCCCCGGCCTCTATATCTTTATGAGTCAACTGCATATGTTTCGGCTCTATCCGGGCACCCCGTGTATCTTGAGGATACTGTGAACCTTAGCATTACGGGATACCCGTGGGAGGAAAGAAATCAGAAGGTCGTAAAGTTTTTAGAAAGTAGTAATGCGAACTTTGTAAGAAAATTCTTAGGGGAAAATAACATAAGGTACATATATTGGCTAAAAGGTCAGAAAACAGCCCTAGGAGAAAGGGAAGCTGGATTGACAAAGATTTTCGAAAATGATGCGGCTGATATTTATAGGGTAGATTTGAGGAATTAACAAGGTATAAGTGGTAAAATTGACAAAATGGCCAATATTTCGGTAGTAATTAACACATTGAACGAGGAAAAAAATCTTCCTCGGGCAATCTTTTCGGTCAAGGGACTTGCTAAGGAGATTATTGTCTGTGATATGGAGTCCCAAGACAAAACCAAGGAGGTTGCCGAAGGCCTTGGGGCTTTGGTTTACGATCACAGACCAACGGGTTATGTCGAGCCAGCAAGGAATTTCGCCGTAGCAAAAGCTTCGTGTGAATGGATTTTAATCTTGGATGCGGATGAAGAAATAGGGCCCAAACTTCGACAAAAACTTCAAAGTCTAATTACAAAGACTGAGGCAGATTTCTATAGAATTCCCAGAAAAAACATTATTTTCGGCTCCTGGATAAAACATACGGGTTGGTGGCCCGATTTAAATATACGATTTTTCAGGAAAGGTAAAGTTTCCTGGAATGAGTTGATTCATTCTGTCCCCATGACTTCGGGCAAAGGAAAGGACCTGCCGGCCGAGGAAGACTATGCGATTATTCATCATAATTATTCGTCGGTAGAAGACTATTTGGCAAGAATGAACCGCTATACGGATATCCAAGCCAAATATTTGACTAAAGAAGGGCATAAATTTATTTGGAAGGATTTGATCAAAAAACCATTATCCGAATTTCTATCACGATATTTCGCCAACGAGGGTTTCAAAGACGGACTGCACGGCCTGGCTCTTTCCGGCCTTCAGGGATTTTCGGAATTTATTGTCTATCTCAAAGTATGGCAATGGGAGAAGTTTTTACCCCAGGCAACCAGCGAAAGTGAGGTGGAAAAAGAATTTGGAGTGGTTTCCGGACAGCTTAGTTGGTGGTTGGCTAGTATAGGTATTAAAAGCAGAGATTTTATAACATCGATCCCTTTAAGAATAAAACAGAAACTTGTTGGGAAAAATGTCTAATAAAGAAACAAAAATCTCCATAATAATCGTCAATTGGAATAGGAAAGACGATACCCTTCAAACTCTTTCGGCCCTTAGTAAGTCGAATCTTGAGGAGGTTGAGGCTCAAATTATTGTTGTGGATAACGCCTCCACTGACGGATCGGTTGAGGCTATAAAGAAGCTTCAGATAAATAATTTCGACCTGAAGATTATTAATAATAACAAAAATTTGGCATTTGCTGCGGGCAATAACGTAGGGATAAAACCCGCCCTCGACTGGGGAGCGGATTTCGTTCTTTTGGTAAATAACGACTTAAACGTAAATAAAAATACCATTGTTGAACTTTTGGCAGAGGCGAGACGGTTTCTGCGAGCGGGCGCAATTGCCCCCAAGATATATTTCGCAGCAGGCTTTGAATATCAAAAAAAGTATAAAAAGGACGAAGTAGGCAGGGTAATTTGGTATGCAGGAGGAGATATCGACTGGGACAATGTGTTGGGGTCTAATCACGGAGTTGATGATGTTGACGAGGGACAGTACGAAAAGACCCAGGAAACTGATTTTGCAACAGGGGCCTGTGTACTTTATCGAAGCCAAGCACTTAAGGAGGTCGGTATATTTGATGAGAAGTTTTATCTGTACCTAGAGGATGCCGACCTATCCATGCGGCTAAAAAAGGCCGGCTGGAGTGTTTTATATTCTCCCAGGACGGAAACCTGGCACAAGGTTGCTCAAAGTTCGGGTTCGGGAAGTGAATTAAACGACTATTTTATTACCAGAAACAGACTCGTTTTTGGATTAAGATACGCTCCCTTGCGGGCAAAAATAGCACTTTTGCGGGAAAGCATAAGACTCCTTTTTTGGGGTCGAAAGTGGCAGAAAGTCGGGGTTCGTGATTTTTACCTTCATAGGTTTGGAAAGGGAAGCTGGAAATAAAAATTGAGAATGAATAACCCGCTTCGCTCTCAAAGTCCAAAATTCAAAGTTTCTGCAATCGTTATTGCTAAAAACGCCCAGGAGATTATTGGAGACGCCTTGGAATCTCTGAAATGGGCAAATGAGACCATCGTGGTTGATACGGGATCACAGGACAAAACTATTGAAATTGCCAAGAAGTTTGGTGCGAAAATATTCGGAATTGACGGTGGAAGTTTTTCCGACTGGAGAAATTCGGGTGGCAAGGAAGCTTCCGGTGATTGGCTTTTCTACCTTGACGCGGATGAGCGGGTGACCCCCCTTTTGAGAAAAGAAATTTCGTCTGTTGTAAACCCTACATCAGCAATCGTAAATCCTCCCGTAGCTTATGCTATCCCCAGAAAAAATATTATTTTGGGCCAATTTATGCGCTGGGGCGGGTGGTGGCCCGATTATGTAATAAGACTTTTTTATAAACCTCGGTTTAGCGGGTGGCAGGGCGAACTTCACGAAGAACCAAGATTCCAAGGACAGTTGGGATACCTTAAAAATCCCCTGATTCATCTTAAACACGATAATTTCGAAGATATGGTTGAAAAAACCAACGAATGGAGCGAAATTGAGGCCAAACTTATGTTTGAGGCCCAGCATCCGCCAATGAACGCCATCAGATTCTTTTCGGCAGGATTCAGGGAATTTTGGCTAAGAATGGTAAGACATCTGGCATTCTTGGATGGGTCCAAAGGAGTAATGTACGCCCTTTATCAGGTCTACAGTAGGCTTATTTCTTACGCGAAGTTATGGGAAATGCAGTTAAAAACCTAAAAAACTAAAAATGCGGGCGGCAATTCATAATCCTTACTTAGATACTCTCGGAGGTGGAGAAAGATACACCATGGCCTTTGCCACGGTTTTGTTAAAATCCGGGTATCCAGGTGACGTT
>Ga0214473_10003178_pt1 | contig 20008 bp, 13 predicted proteins | sample RVTome_7_FD_203509 | JGI IMG/M metagenome (GOLD analysis project Ga0214473, IMG submission 203509) | Soil microbial communities from uranium-contaminated site in the Upper Colorado River Basin, Wyoming, United States - RVT98D197 | ecosystem: Environmental > Terrestrial > Soil > Contaminated >... | reverse complement strand
AGTACGGGATCACTCGCGATGGTTCCATGGCGGTGGTAATGGGGGAGGCCTCCCAGCTGGTCGAGTTTCCCAGCGAGCGGGATATCACTTCGGCTATTGTCAAGCTGATGAACCCGGAGAGCCGGGTGGTGTACTTCCTGGATGGACACGGCGAGCGACAACTGGATGCCACCGACAACACCGGACTCAGCCAGCTCAAGGACTCGCTCGAATCCAAGAACTACAGCGTGGCCTCCCTCAATCTCCCGGTGGAAGGACAGATCCCCCAAGACGCGCTGGTGCTTGTCATTGCCGGCCCCACCGCCGGCCTCTCGGGGGAGGAAGCCGCCCTGCTGCAGGGGTATCTCGACTCCGGGGGCGCCTTGATCGCACTGCAGGATCCCGCGCGGCAGCAGGCGGAGGGGGATGCCCTGGATGCCTACCTGGAGCAGGGGTGGGGAATTCGACTGCGCGATGACTTTGTCGTCGACCTGGCCTCCCTCTACCCCTTCAATGCGCAGTCGGCCACCTACGGGACGCATCCCATTACCGAGCGCCTTGACGGAAGTGGACTCAACACGGTCTATCCGGCCGCCCGCAGCCTGGAACTCCTGGAGACCGCCGAGCCGGGCTCCAGAACGGTGACGCGGCTGGTCGAGACCAGCGATCGATCGTGGGGAGAGACAGACTTCGAAGCCATCGCCAGCGGCGCCGATATCGGGTTTGATGAGGGGGTCGAATCGGCCGGGCCGCTGGTGGTGGCCGCCGCTGTGGAGGACCTGGGGACCGGCGCGCGGCTGGTCGTGGTGGGGGACTCGGACTTTGCCGCCAACAACGATTTCTTCAATGCCGGGAACGGCGATCTGATGGTGAACAGCGTCGATTGGGCGGCCAAGCAGGAGCAGCTCATCAGCATCACCCCGAAAGAAACCACCCAGCGGGTAGTGGTCCCCGGGACCCGCGAGACCGTGGTCTTGCTGCTGCTGCTCACCGTGGTCGTGATTCCCGGGGGCGTGGTGGCGGCCGGGGCCTCGGTCTGGTGGAGTCGCCGCAAGCGCGGCTGAGCGGTCCCGAAATGATCCGCAAGACCACCTGGATCGTGCTGGCTACCTTTGGGGTTGTGCTGTTGGCTGCCTTCCTGCTGAACTCCTCTCGGGATGAATTGGCGCCGGTGGAAACTACGCCCATGCCGCAGCCACTGTGGACGGTCGCCAGCGAGGACATCGTCGGGCTGCTGGTGGAAGACCTGGAGGCAGGTGAGACCATCGAATTGGAGCGAGATCCGGAAGATCTCTGGAAGATCGTCTCTCCGCGGCCGGGAGTTGCCGATCCCGCAAGGGTCGAGCGGGCCGTTGGTTGGCTGGCCTCCCCGGCTCCGCGGGCGGAAATACCCGAGGCGGCCGATCTACAGCCGTTCCAGTTGGACGAACCGAGCTACCGCATTGAGGTGCGCTTGGCTGACGGAAACAACCTGACCTTCAGCGTGGGGCGAGAGGCGCCGACCGGAGGATCTCGCTACGTGAGCATGGCGGGACGAGTTGGGGTGCTGGTGGTCTCCAGCTTTGGACTGGATGAGGTGCTCACGCTGCACAGGGACCTGCTGCCCACGCCGACGCCGGAGCCGACGGTGGAGCCGACCGTGGCACCAACCGTGCAAGGCCCCGACCTGTCAGGGACCCCGCTGCCGACATTGGCACCCACTCCTTGACGGCACCGTCTGGGTCCGAAGAGGCAACTTCAAAGGGGAGACTGCGTGTAGCCATAGGTTCTGAGTCGGCTGTGAGTGCAGTAGGGGGGCCTTCACAGTTCGAGCGTTGATTCCGACGCACTTTCGCTGTACATTGTTACGGGGGAAAAAACCAAGGAGAGGAGTAGCAAGCCACATTGAGCCGAGATCGAGGATCGAAGGGCGGCAAGGCGCGCTCCCGCCTGCCTGCCATGGAACCCCTTCCAGACGACGCTACTCAGGTCGAGGAAGAAAATCCGGCCATCGAGCAGCTGCTCGAGCTGGGGAAAGAACGCGGCTTTGTCACCATCGATGACATTCTGGGCGTGTTCCCCGAGGCCGAGCGCGACCTGGATCAGTTGGAGGAGGTCTATGCCTCGCTGCTCTCCGCCGGGATCACCTACCTCGACGATGTGCTGGACGGCGAAGAACCACAAGATGAGGACCTGGTCGAAGTCGACGCAGGAGCCGAAGAGGCGGCCGACAACAACGACCTGAGCCACATCGACGCCGATGACAGCGTCGGGCTGTACCTGAAGGAGGTCGGCCGGGTCCCGCTGCTGACTGCCCCGGAAGAGGTCTCGCTGGCCAAACGTATCGAGCGCGGCCGGAAGGCCCGCGAGAATCTGGCTCGGCGCAGCGTGACCACCCGCCGGCGACGCGAGCTGCAGAATCTGATCGAGGATGGATGGGCGGCCCGGGAGCACCTCATCACCGCCAACTCTCGGCTGGTCATCAGCGTGGCCAAGAAGTATATGGGCCGTGGGGTTCCCTTTCTGGACCTGATCCAGGAGGGCAATATCGGATTGATCCGGGCCGCCAAGAAATTCGACTACAAGCGCGGCCACAAGTTCTCCACCTATGCGACCTGGTGGATCCGCCAGGCCGTCACACGCGCCATCGCCGATCAGGGCCGGACCATCCGGGTGCCGGTGCACATGGGCGATCAAATCAACCGTTTGCTGCGGACCTCCCACCAGTTGACCCAGAGGCTTGGCCGGGATCCCTCAACCGAGGAGTTGGCGGAGGCCCTGATGGTCAGCCCCAAGAAGGTGGAAAACATGATCCAGGTGGCGCGCCGGCCGATCTCCCTGGAGACTCCCACCGACGAGGAGGAGGATTCGGTCCTGGCCGATTTCATTGAGGATCAGGACTCACCGGCCCCGGCAGACACGGTCACCAAGAACCTGCTGCGAGAGCAGCTCCGAGACGTGTTGCATACCCTTCCGCCTCGGGAGGTCCGCATCCTGCAGCTGCGCTATGGGCTGCACGACGGTCAGAGCTACACCTTGGAGGAAGTCGGCCGGAAGATGGGCGTGACCCGTGAGCGTGTGCGCCAGATCGAAGCACAGGCGTTGAGCCGGCTGCGGCACCCCTCCCACCGGCGCAAGCTAGCGGACTACCTGCGGGAGTAGCGCCAGCCGACCCGAACGATCAGGCTGCCCCGCGAATGGGCAGCCTTTTCATTAACGTGGCAAGCTGCCAGAGGGCGAAGGCGGCCCAGAGCAGACATAGGGGCACCAGTGGCAAATAGTAGCGCTGATAAGGAAACGGCAGCGTGAGCAGCAGCACCACGAACTGCGCCAGTGTGGTCAGGAGCAGCAACCCGAAGTCCCTGCGGACTGGTCGGCCTGCGGTGCGGAGTTTGGCAAGCCCAAAGAGCATGCCGGCCAACGTGAGTCCCATCAGCAGCGCCCCCGAAATCCAGCCCCTGAGCAAGCTATGCAGCGGGTTCTGCAGATATCCCGCAACGCTCAGTGACAGGTTCTCGGCGTAGTTGGGGAGCTCTTCGAACTGCAGCGGCGTCAGGTAGAGCTGGGCGATCAGCGCGCTCAAGCTGTCCACGCCGGTCATGGGGAGACGCAGCGCGGAATGCTCGGCCTGGGCCCGTATCTGATCTTGAACGAGCGCCTGGCGGGCCCGCAGCGCCTCCATCCCGCTAGCCAGCGGGTCCGACCACAGCAGCGGGTTCATCGCCATCACGACCAAGGCGGCGGTTCCCAGATACACCGCGCTGCTCTGGGCCGCGTGCCGCGCAAAGGGTGCCGAACTCGCGGAACGTCCGCGCCACAACACCGCCAGCCATCCCAGGGGGAGCAAAGGCAGGGCCGTATGTTTGGCGCTGAACGCCAGGGCAGTGGCCAGACCGGCGAGCCAGGGTCTCCTGTCGGCCTGCAGGATTCCCCACATCCCCAGGCAGACGGCGAAGATCAGAGTGCCCTCGGCCATGGCCCGACGGCCGTGCAGGAGCACCAGGGCATTCAGCCCCAGCAGCACAGCCGACACCAGGCCGGTGGATCTTCCACCGAACCTCAGCCCACACAGGTACATCAAGACCAGGGCGGCGGCCACCAACGAAGTGCTGGCCAGCCGAGCCGGAATCAGCACATCCGCCGCCAGGAGTGCTCCTCGCAACCGGTTCTCTTCCCAGGACAGGCTCCAATCCCAGTCGACCCCCACATCGTCCGGGCCGTGGCCAGCCAGCCGCCGGCCGATTCCGAGCACGTACTTGGAGAGCGGCGCGTTGAGGGCGCGATACTCTTGCTCCGCCCGCCCGCGCCCGGCCTCGCTCCAGGCCATCGACCGGGGATCGGTCAGGTAGAGTTCCAGATCACGGCTCTCAAATAGCAGGGAGGTCTCATCCGGATGGAACGGCACCCGGCCCACTCCGGAAAACAGGAAAGCCACGAGCAAGGTCAGGACGGTTGCCGGAACCGCCGTCGCGCGGTTCATGGGGAGTCCGGCAGCCGGTAGATCAACATGCCCCGGCTGCCGTAGATGTCGGTGGGGAGGGTGGCCACCAGCCGATAAGCCTCCAAGAAACGAGGGTCGAGCAGCAGGCCCTTGCGACCATACACCTCCAACAGCACCACGAAGTCGGGCCTGAACCGCAGCACGGCCTCGGGAGCGACGGCGAAGTTGATAACGTACATCGATTCCGGCACCGGATAGTATTCCTGGACCTGCGGGGAGATCAGCCCCAACAGGTCGAGGATCGGGGCCCGGGTGCGAAAGCCAAGCGCTCCGATATCTGCCGATGCCACCACTTGGCCCGGCTTCACCAGGCCCTCCAGGCGCTCTGCCGCCTGCTCGTAGATCAGCTCGAGCTGGATGTAGGCCATGCGGGGGGCAGGCCGACTCGGGCCATGGTCGGGCTGGAGGGTCCACGCGGCGGCGGTGGTCAGCAGGGCGAAGCTGGTCAACAACACCAGTGGGATGCGGCTCTTCAGGTCGGTCCCGATCCGGGCAGCTCCGAGAAATATCCCCAGGAAGTAGGCCGGCAGCGGCGGCGTGAGGTACCAGCGGAAGAGCAGCGGATTGGCCGCTGCGAAGACAACCAGGTAGAGCACCGGATATAAGAGCACGGGCCAGACCCTGCGGTTGACCCGCAGCGAACTCACCGCCCCCAGCAGGAACAGGGCAGAGAAGAGGGGCAGCCCGACCCAAATCCAGGCCGGGCCGAACAGTTCATGGCCCAGGAAAGGTGTGGCGTAATGCTGGACAAGGCGGCCGAGCCCTTCCAGAGGGCCCAGCCGGTAAGCGGCAGCTTTGGCCAGGATGGAATTCGGGAGCGGCGAACGGTAGAAGGCGAAACTCGCCAGGGTCCAGGCGCCCAGGGGTGCGATGACCGCCAGGACCTCCGCAGACCTCACCGGCACCCCGACGCCGCTGCCGCGCCTGGCACGCAGCACCTCCACCAGGCGGGCGAGTGCCAGCGGCAGCAGGAAGATCAGGGAATCCGGGCGGGTGAGCAGGGCCAGCGATCCGCACAGCGAGGCGGCAACTGGCCGGTCGTTCAAATGTAAGTAGAATGTGGCGGTCGTCAGGGTGACCGCCAGGCTGGTCTCCATGCCGCCAATTGCGAAGGTGACCGACCAGGGTGCGATCGCCCAAACCAGGGCAGCCGCCCGCCCGGCGCCGCGCTGCCCGAGCTTTTCCCCCAGCCGGGGCAGCAGATAGCAGGTCAGGCCATCGGCGACCGCGTTGATCAGGAGCGAAAGCAGCGGGAAATTGGCCTGGGCACCGCCCGTGAGCAGCCCGGCGCCGGCCAGCAGCATCGTGTAGGCGGGAGTGGTGGTCCCCAACACCCGCTCCTCAGGGTTGTACACGAGCCCGTTGCCCTGCAGCAGATTCTGGGCGTAGCGAAAGGTAATGTAGGCGTCGTCGATCGTTCTGGGTCCCGGGATCGTGCGGGCAGCAATGGCCGCCAGGACGATCAGGATCTCTCCACGCCTGAGCAGGGACCGTAACACGAGGGGATTATACAATTGCCGTCTGGTCCGCATAGCGGACATCCTACCGGGGTGCACCCGCGCACTCCGGTGCTGGTCCTGGCCGGCCTAGCGATCGGGCTGAAGGCCGGGTTGCTCTTATTGGGTGCATTCCCCTTTCACGCCGATGAGGCCGTGGTGGGCCTCATGGCCCGGCACATCCTGCGTGGTGAATGGCCGGTCTTCTTCTACGGACAGGCCTACATGGGCAGCCTGGACGCCAGCCTGGTGGCGTTAGCCTTCCGAGTTGTGGGGGAGCAGGTCCTCGCCATTCGTCTGGTGCAGATGCTGCTCTACGCCGGCACCGTCGCCTTGACCATGCAGCTGGCACGCCAGATCGGTGGAGACGGCCTCGCGCCGGTCTTCGCCGGCGCACTGATGGCGATTCCAGTGGTGAATGTGACTCTCTATACAACAGTGTCTCTGGGCGGCTATGGCGAGGCCTTGCTGCTTGGGACGCTGATGCTGATCTGGGCCCTGCAGCTCTATCGGACGCCGGGCGGGCAGTGGAGCTTCTTCGGGTGGGGAGTGCTGGCAGGTGTTGCATTCTGGGCATTCGGAATCACGCTGGTCTATAGTCTGCCGGCTGGCGTGCTGCTGCTCGCAGCGCTGCGCAGGCACCACCGAGGGAAAGAGGGACTCTCCCGCGTCGCCCTACTCCTGGTGGGCGGCCTGCTCGGCGCGGCCCCATGGATTGCAGAGGCGGTCAGGCTGGGGCCGGCTGTGTTTGTCGCGGAGCTGTTGGGCTCGGCAATCGCCGGCGTGGAGGGCCTTAGCTGGCTGAATTCGCTCTACGCCCATCTAACGAATCTGCTGCTCTTTGGGGCCACGGCCGCGGCCGGGCTGCGGCCTCCATGGGAGGTGCGCTGGTTGGCCTGGCCGCTGCTGCCGTTTGCGGCCGGCGCCTGGCTGCTGGTGTTGACGCACGCCCTGACATCACCGCGTCGAGCGGGGCCGGGAAGGGACGGAGGGCTTCTCTTGCTTGGGGTGGGCGCTAGCCTGTGCCTGGGCTTTCTATTGACGCCATTTGGGGCCGACCCATCCGGCAGATACTTCCTGCCCCTTGCCCCGGTCATGGCGGTTTTTGCCGGGGATTTCTTCAGCAGGCTGGCTGCAGCACGAGGCCTGCGGGTGGGGGCAGGGGGAGTAGCCCTGCTGCTGGTCTTCAACCTGTGGGGCACCCTGCAGTCGGCCGGCCGCAACCCGCCTGGGATCACCACCCAGTTCAGTCCCGCCACCCGGGTGGACGCCTCGGCTATTCCATCTCTGGCTGAATTCCTCGAGCAGGCCGGCGAAGTGCGCGGTTACAGCCATTACTGGGTGGCCTACCCGCTGGCGTTCCACAGCGGGGAACGGCTGATCTTCGCCCCACGGCTGCCTTACCACCCCGATCTGCGGTATACACCTCGAGACGACCGCTACCCGCCGTACAAGGGTATGGTTGAACAAAGCCAGCGGGTGGCCTACATTACCACCGGGCAGCCGGCCCTGGAGCAATCCATTCGCCGCGGATTCAATCGCCTCGGGGTAACCTGGCAAGAGGCGCGGTTGGGAGAGTATCACATCTTCTACCGGCTCAGCCGGCCCGTGCAGCCGGCCGAACTTGGGCTTCCAGGCTAGAGGTCGCGGGTGAGCTTTCGCAGGCTGGTCTCGGTCATCACGCTCCTGGCGATCTTCACGATGGCCCTGCGCGCATCGGTGGCGGGCGACACCTGGTGGCATTTGCGGGCCGGGAACTGGATGCTGGAGAATGGGCAGATCCTACGGGTGGACCCTTTCTCCCTCACCCGATTGGGCCAACCATGGATCTACCCGGGCTGGCTGGCCGAGATCCTGATGGCCCTGCTGTTTCAGTCACTAGGGTACGGCGGTCTAAACCTCCTGACCGCCCTCAGCGTGCTGGCCGCCTTTCTATTCCTGTGGCGGGTGGTGGAGGCGCCGCCGCTGGTCAAAGGGTTCGCCTTTGTGCTGGCGGCCGCGGTCTCGGGAGTCTATTGGTCGGCCCGGCCGCAGATCCTCTCTTTCGCCATGACTGGGGCTTTCCTCTGGGCCCTGGCAAAGGTGCGCCGGGAGGGCCGGCGGGCGGTCTGGCTCCTGCCCGCGCTGATGGCATTGTGGGTGAACCTCCACGGCGGTTACTTCATCGGGCTGATCCTCCTCGGCATCGAGATCGCCAGCGCCTTGCTGGAGCGGTTCGGGCCCCGGAGCCTCCAGATCCCGGCCGATGATGCGCCCGGCTCCGTACTCCGCACCCTCGGCCTGGGCGCGGTCCTCAGCCTGCTGGCGGTCTCGTTCAATCCGAATGGACCGTCGATGCTGCTCTATCCGTTGAAGACTGTCTCGATCGGTGTGCTGCGAGACTACATCCAGGAGTGGCAGTCGCCCAATTTTCACTCCCTGGAGGTACAACCTTTCCTCTGGATGCTGTTCCTCACCCTGGTGTTCATGAGTGTCTCGCCGGAGAGGCCGAGGTGGCGGGAGATCTTGTCCGTTGTACTCTTCGGGTACATGGGTTTCTTGGCAGCCAGGAATGTGGCGCTGTTCGGACTGACCGCGCTGCCGGCACTGTGCCAGCACGCTGGCGTCACCCTGCAGCCCTGGTTGCCGCACCCCTATCGCAGCGCCCAACTGTCCAGCGGAACTGCCCGCTTCCTGAATGCCCTGCTGCTGGGGCTGGTCGGCCTGGCGGCGGTCGCCAAGGCGCTGCTCCCGATGTCGCCGGCGGTGAACGAGGAAGCGATTCGCCGGCAGGCGCCGGTTGCGGCAGTGGACTTTCTCGCTGCCCACCAGCCCCCGGGGCCGCTGCTGAACAGCTACAACTGGGGCAGCTATGTGATTTGGCGGTTGTATCCGCAGTATCTGAGTTTCGTGGACGGCCGCACCGATCTGTTCGACGACGAGATCCTGGAGCAGTATCTGGCGCTGTGGAGGGCCGAGGCGGGCTGGGAGCAGCTCATGCGGCGCTGGGATCTGCGGTTGGCGCTGCTGGAGCCGGATGCACCGCTGAGCGCAGCGCTTCTGGATGCCGGCTGGACCGACCTGTATCGAGATGAACAGTCCATCATCCTGGCCGCCCCCGAGTAGTCAGGCACCTCCGGCAGGACGCCTGAGTCGCTCCGCCCTCCTGGGGGAGGGGCTGGCGCTGTTCCTGGTCCTGGCGGCAGCCGCCTATCTCCGCTTTGATCAACTGGCCGAGAATCCGGGTTGGTATAGCGACGAAGGTACGATCGCCGACATCGCTCAGAACATGGCCGAAGGCAAGGTGCAGTACCTGGCCCTCGGCCGTTCCACGCTGTTGGCCGCCCGGCTGCCCCTGATGCCTTGGCTGCTTTCCCTTGTGTTGAGCGGCTCGCAAAACACGCTATTCACGCTGCGCAGCCTCACCGCGTCCTTGGGGGTGCTTTCCACGCTGCTGCTGTACCTGTTGGTGCGCAGCTCCCTTGGCCCAGCCGCCCGGGCGACCGCCCTCCTGGCTGGTCTGTGCTACGCCATCTACCCGTTCGCGGTGTTCTACAACCGGATTGGGTTCAGCTACAACCTGCTGACACCACTGCTGCTGATCGCAGCTGGCGGCTTCTGGTTCTACCTGGATCGCGGGCGGAAGGCTGGCCTTGCGGTGGCGGCGCTGGCCATCGGATTGGGCACGGTCACCGACCTCATGATGATCAGCCTGACGGCCCCCCTCCTGGTAGTCGCCCTGGCTCGTCGGTGGCGCGATCTGCTGTGGGGGTTGCCGCTGCTGGCACTGCCGTTCAGCGCTTATGCCGTGACCATGCTGATGCGGGACGCCCCGGCCTTCCTCTTTGACGTGCAGTTCACGCTGGGCCGGTTGTCGGCCATCCCCTGGTGGGCCCAGTTGCCGCTGCTCACCCTCAACTTGGGCACGCTGGCCCTGACCGATCCCTGGTGGATCCCGGCGGTGATCGGGCTGCTGCTGCTCCGGCCTCCGCGGTGGCGGCTGCTGAGTCTGGCTATGCTCTTCCTGCCGCTCCTGGTCCTGGGGCGATCCAGCGGGCTGGCGGGATTGAGGCGCTACTCCATCAGCCCGCTCTTCCCCCTGCTGGCGCTGGGCATGGCCAATCTGGTTGCACTGGGGCTGCCCTGGATGCTGCGCTTTGCACAATCGACTCTCCGGGATGCATTCGCCCGGATCAAGTGGTTGACCGTTTCACGCCGGTCGGATTGGCCGCGCCGCCGGCTGGTTGCCCTGGGATCGGCCGGGACGGTGTTCCTGTTGGGTCTGACGCCCCTGCTCATCTCCACCGTCGATCTGGTCAACCAGGTCGAGCGGGGATTCCGCCCGGAGAACGACTGGGCCTACGTTCCGGCCCGGGATGCAGCCGCCGCGGCTGCGCTGGTCAATCAGCGGGCTGCTCCGACGGATCTGGTCTTGGCCTCTCCGGCCGTGGCATGGACGCTGGATGCCCAAGCGGCGGACTTCCAGCAGGCCCTGGCCTTCGACGGCCAGCCCTCTGTGGACTACCCTCCCGAAATCCCGCGTGACAGATTCGTCTTCGAGGCCGGGTTCGATCGGGCGGCCTACGTCATCGTGGATCGGATCTGGTTGGAGTGGGGAGCGGTGCATATTGTAGGCGTGGCCGACATGCTGGAGCAGCTTGGCCGCTGGCACCGAATCGGGCAACAGGGCGACCTTGAGATCTACGCCAGGGAGCGCCCATGAGGGCGATCAGTCGCTCACCGCTTGTGCGGGCCGTGGTTCTCCTGATCCTGGGCGGGCTGCTGCTCGCCCTGGGTATCGCCAACTACCGCGTGTCCAATCAGTTCCCAGGCGGCAACGACTTCCTGCCTCGCTGGGTGGGTGCGCGGGAGTGGCTGCAGCGGGGGACCAGCCCCTACGATCCGCGGGTGAGCGAGGCCGCACAGCGGATGATCTACGGCCGGCTGGCCGATCCGGCCGCCGGCGAGGACATCGCCCACTTCGCCTATCCCCTCCCGGCCATGCTTTTCTTCGGCCCCACTGGCTTGCTTCCCTTTCCGGCCGCCCGAGCGGTCTGGATGACGCTCATCGAAGTCTCCCTGCCGGCGCTGATCATCATGGGCATGGGGTTGGCACACTGGCGGCCCCCCTTGTGGCTGCAGGTAGCCCTGCTGCTCTTCGCGGTGCTGAGCTATCACGGCATCCGGACGGTCCTGCTGGGTCAATTCGCGGCCATCGAGGCAGTCCTGATGGTCGGCACGCTGCTGGCGATCCAGCGGCGGCAGGATCAGCTGGCGGGCATCTTGCTTGGCCTCTCCATCGCCAAACCGCACATGGCGGTGTTGCTCATTCCGTTTGTGCTGCTTTGGGCCGTTCGTTCGGGCCGGACGATCGTGGCGGGTTGGGCGACAGCGACTGCTGGTCTGCTCATCGGGGTCTCGATCGCCCTGATTCCCGACTGGCCGGTGCAGTGGCTCCGCCAGCTGTTGGACTACCCGACCTACACCGTGATCGGTCCGCCCGTCTCGGTGCTGACCGGTCTGCTGCCCCGAGGCCAGGCCGCGCTCACGCTGATCCTGTGCCTACTGCTCCTGGCCTACCTGATCTGGGAGTGGCTGCAGTCGTTTGGGAAGGAAGATCGCTGGTTCCAATGGACTGCGGCCATGACCCTCACCATCACCAACTTGATCGCACTGCGCACCGCCACCACCAACTTCGTCGTGCTCTTTCCCGCGCTGGTGCTGATCTTTGCGTTGTGGCATGAGCGCTGGGGCAAGGCGGGATCGGTGGCGATTCTATTGGCCATCTTGTGCCTGCTGATCGGCCTGTGGGCCCTCTTTCTGACCACCCTGGAAGGCAACCTGGAGAGCCCTGCCATGTACGTCCCGCTTCCCGTGCTGTTGTTGGCCGGTCTCTGGTGGTCCCGCTGGTGGGTCGTGGGCCGTCATCGATTCTAGGCCGAGGAAGCCGCCAAACATGGACAGGCGGGCCCGGCTATGACGGTTTCCGATCCTGTGGTACAACGGCCTCCGCTCGATCATGGTTCGCAAGTTTGCGGTGTGGGAATGCTTGAGGAGCGCCCAGGCAATGTCAGCTGAATGAAAGAGCAAATGCCCAGGCCGACAAGATGACTCGGAAAACCACCAACATGACAGTAGCCGCGCTGGCGATCCTTTGGTTGACGTCGCTAGTTGCGGGGTACTTCGTGCTCCATAAGCCGTGGCCCGCCGGCACTCCTTCGGCGCCGTCTCTTGCTGCCCTCGACCTGGTAGTGGTGCTGGCGATGGCTTCGATGACCGGTGGACTCGGGCGATCCATGCTCGGGAGCCTGACCGGCCTCGATCGGCTGGAACGGGCCGCGGTGGCCAGCGCGCTCGGCTCTGGAACAGTTGGCCTCGCGGTGCTGGCCATCGGTCTGGCCGGACTGCTGCACTCCTGGGTCGCCTGGGTCGCTTTGCTCATGGGGATAGTCTTACTCCGTCGTCAGGTGGCCGGCTGGTGGGAGGACCTGGCCACTGTGTTGGACGGGTCTTGGGCATCGGGCCGGCTCGGAAAGCTGGTCGTGGTCCTGGCGGCGGGCCTGGGGACTGTCAGCCTGCTGGAAGCGCTCGCCCCCCCGCTCAAGTGGGACAGCCTGGTATATCACCTCGAGCTGCCACGGCAGTACATCCGGCTGGGGCGGATCGGTTTTGTCGAGGGCAACCTCTTTGTCGGGTTTCCACAGATCGGCGAAATGAACTTCACTTGGGCCATGGCGTTGCGGGGCGGCGCCGCGGCGGCCACCCTCGGATGGGTGACCGGTGTCATCGCCCTATTGGGGGTTGCGGGATTCGCTCGTCGGCTGATCGGCGGCCGCGGCGGCCTGATGGCGATGGCCGGCCTGCTTGCCGGGGCGAGTCTCTGGCAGGGACTGAGCTGGGCCTACGTGGACCATTGGGTGGTGCTCTTCGGCCTGGCGATGTTCAGCAGCCTCGACCTGTATGCGCGCTCGCGCCGCGTGGGGTGGCTGATCGCCTCGGGCGTGAGTCTGGGATTCGCGGTTGGCACCAAATACTCGTCGGGTGTCCTGCTCCCGCTGGGAGCGCTGGTACTCCTCGGCGCATGGCTGCAAGGTAGACGATCGGCTTGGCAGTCAGCTCAGATGGAAAGGACAGGAGATCGGGTCGGCCGCGGCCAGGCCCCGCCTGGAGTCCTGCCGAAGATATACGAGCCGGCCTACGATCTCGGCCGGTTTGTCCTGCTCGCGGGGCTGGTCTGCCTGCCGTGGTTTGTTAAGAACACGCTCCTTACCGGCAATCCAATACATCCCATGGTTTTCCCTGGTCGAGAAGTGGACGAACTGCGACAGGCCTATCAGGCCCAAAGTCCGCCGAGGCGGGGGCTGGAGGACGATCTACTGCTTCCCCTCCAGGTCACCTTGCTGGGAATCGAGGGAGGGCCCGGGTACAACACCAGTGTAGGACCGTTGCTGCTGGCTTTCGCGCCTGGATTATTCTTGTCCTGGCGACGATTGGACGAACAAGCACGAGCCAGCCTGGCCCGCTTACTGGTGGTTGCAGCAGCCATGTGGGCGATTTGGGCCGCAGGCTCGCACCTGGCCGATCCCCTTTCACGATCCCGACACTATTACGGGGCCTTTCCAGTACTGGCGGTGCTGGCCGCGGCGGGATTCGAAGGCTTAGCGGAGTTTCGTCTCCCCTCCCTGCAGGTCGGGTGGGTGCTCACGGGGATAACGGCCCTCGCTCTTACGCTGGTCGGGTTGGAGGCCGTCTTCCACCTTGCCCAGACCGACCCGCTACCGGTTCTTGCCGGCACGCAGCGGACCTACGACTACCTGGCCGAGCGTTTGGGATGGTACGGATGGACAATGGAGCGAATCAACCAGTTGCCAATTGGCTCCCGGGTCAGATTCCTCTGGGAGCCCCGCGCCTACTACTGCGAGGTCGACTGCCAGGCAGATGTGATTCTCGATCAGTGGTGGTATCTTCGACGAACGGTCGGCACGGCCTCGCAGATCGCAGATTCCTGGCGGGTGGACGGGACAACCCACGTTCTAATCTATGACTTCGGCGCTCGTTTGGAGGCAGAAACACAACCGCTGATCACCCAGGACGATTGGGAGGAGCTCGCCGACCTGCGCGCAAACGAACTTCAGTTTGTGGAGGATTTCGGAAGCGCCTACAGTCTGTATGAGCTGCGCAAATGAGATCGGGTCGGTGCGACCGGGATTCGCCGATCGATTGCCGGCGCGTTCTCGGCGGAGCAACCAGCCGCCGTCTGGGGAATAGCCCGCCATGAAGTCAAACCCAAGTGGGATCAGCCTGATCGTACCGGTCTTCAACGAGGCCGAAGGGATTGGCCGAGTCCTCGAGCAGGTGGAGCCGGTACTACGCCAAACCGGACTGGCAACGGAAATCATCGTGGTCGACGATGGCTCCCACGATGGGTCCGACGTAGCCGCTGCGCAAAGGCCCTCGGTGAGGCTGCTCCGCCACAATCGGAACCGTGGCTACGGCGCCGCACTAAAGACAGGCATCCGTCATGCCAGGTACGAGCTCATCTGCATCACCGACGGGGATGGGACGTACCCGAATGAACGAATCGCCGAACTGGTGGATCGCCTTCAGTCCGGATCCGCCGATATGGTGATCGGAGCCAGGCTTGGGCGGAAGGCGGCAATTCCCTGGTTGCGACGGCCGGCCAAGTGGTTCGTCAATCGATTCGCGGCCTACGTTGCGGGCGAATCGATCGCGGATGTGAATTCCGGCCTAAGGGTGTTCCCGAGATCCGTGGCGATCGGTCTCTTCCATCTCCTGCCAGACGGATTTTCCTTCACCACGACCCTCACTCTGGCGATGCTTGGAAGCGGCTACCTCGTGGACTACGTACCCATCCAATACTTCGACCGGGTAGGCAAGTCGAAGATCCGGCCGATCGCCGATACGTTGGCATTCCTTCAGCTCATAAGTCGGATTGCCCTCTACTTCGCACCGCTGAGGGTGTTTCTGCCCTTGAGCGGCGCGCTGCTATTGATGGCGCTGCTCTGGGCAGGCGCCTCCGCGGTGGCCTTCGGCCGAGTCGCTGATGCAAGCACCGCCGTTATCGCTACAGCCGGGGTCCAGTTGGCGGCGGTCGGACTCCTGGCAGAGCTGATCAATGGACGCCTGGCTTCCGGCAAGGACGTAGATTCGGAGGCCGATTCCTGAGCCCCGCCACAGGTCAACGGCCGAAGGATTCTGAATTCGAGCGGCTTCTCGAGCGGGTCATTCGTCCCGGTCTCTGCACCCACTGCGGGACATGCGTCGGTCTGTCGCATGGGAGCTTGAGCTGGAATGAAACTGCCCTCGGTCCGGTCCCGGTCGCGGTGACCGGAATGGCGGTCGATCTCCCCGCCATCGCCTACACCGCCTGTCCGGGAAAGGGCCTCAACAGCCTCGATCTTGCGCAAGCCGTGTTCGGTAGTCTGCCGGTCAACGGGTTGATCGGCAACTACCGCAGCCTATGGGTCGGACACGCCCGTCAGCCCGAGATCCGCAGCCGAGCCGCCTCAGGCGGGGTCATCACACAGACCCTGGCGTACTTGTTGCAGGAAGGCCGGATTGAGGGCGCAGTCGTCCTCTGCCACGGGGAGCCGGAACCTTGGCTCTCCCGGCCAAGAATCGCCACGACCGTGCAGCAGATCATGGATTCAGCCCAGAGTGTCTATGTGCCAGTCCCTGTCAACCAAATCCTGGGGGAAATGGCCGAATTCGAAGGTCGCCTAGCTTATGTGGGACTACCGGATCAAGTCGCCTCGCTCAGGGAATTACAGCGGCTCGGCCACCCCGGGGCACGCAAAGTGAAATATGTACTGGGTCCCTATTTCGGCACAATGATCTACTTGGAAGGACTGAAGAACTTCCTCTCGTCTCAAGGCGTTTCGGACCTGCGACAGGTTCAATCCGTGCGCTACCGGGCGGGAGAGTGGCCCGGCTATCTGGAAGTCCGAACCATCGGGGGCAGGACGATCCGGGCCCGGAAGTTCTACTACAACTATTTGATCCCATTCTACGTGACGCGCAGCACGCTGTACTCCGTGGACTTCGCCAACGAGTTGACGGACCTCTCGGTAGGTGACGCGTGGTCGCCCGAACTGGAGACCCGCGGAGGGGGCCACTCGGTGGTGGTCGTCCGCACCGCGGCCGCCGAGGGGCTGGTGCAGGCGATGCGATCTAACGGACTGCTGGACTTGGAGCCGATCTCCGCGGATCGGGCACTGGCCATGCATGCGCACATGATTGACTTCAAGAAGCGCGGCGCTCACATCCGGATAGGCTGGAGACGCCGGTTGGGCAAACCGGTGCCGGAATACGGCCTCCGACCGGTGAGCATCCCAGTCAGGCGCGTGCTGGTTGAGGTCATCATTTCCGCCATTTTCGCGGTTGGCCAGACGCGAATCGCTCGAGCCGCGGCCAAGCTGATTCCGCTCTCGATCTTGGGGCCGCTCTTTCATTGGCTCAGGACCGCTTGGAAGCGGGCCTCCAAACCAAGCAAACGAAGAGGTCTGCTTGAATTGGCTTTCGAACGGACCAATCCCCAACCCTAGGGTGTCCTGTGCCAGAATGATGATGACGATCAGGGATTCAAGGATGGAGGTCATGCACGGCTGTATACCGTGGGGCCCCCATCTTGCCTCAGGGCGAGAACCTACCCAATGACGCTGCGGACGCTGCTCTCAACGGCGCGGGCCGAAATCGGATACTGGCTCAAGGACGAGTGGTCGTTCGATGAGGTCGGAAGGCACTGGGACCGGACGGAAGACTACGATGAGGTCAACCAAGGAACCTACTCATACTTCCGAAGGTTCACGGACGGGCTTCGGCTCGCCACGTTGCCTGGCGCGGGTACCACGCTGGATCTTTGCGCTCGCACCGGGCTTGGAACGAAGTTCTTCTTCGAAGAGGGGAAGATCGCCCGCGTGGTCTGCGCCGACGTATCGATGAGAATGGGGAGAATCTGCGCCGAGAGGATGCGCCAGTCCGGCCTGGGGAGTTGGATGTGGGTCCCGATAGCCGATTACCGACTGCCATTCCGGGAGCATAGCTTCGACACGATCCTGTGTTTCGAGACCGTCGAGCACTTCGCCAGGCCGGCCGAACTCATGATGGAAATCGGACGAGTCACCCGATCGGGCGGCGTGCTGATCCTCACTACACCCAACCTCCTGTGGGAGCCAATTCACGCGATTGCAGCGATTCTCGGGCTGCACCATTCTGAAGGGCCGCACAGATTTCTCGGATTGGCGCAACTGAAACGGCTGGTCGAAGCCGCCGGATTTCGAATTCAGCGGTTGGAGACGACCGTGTTGGTGCCCGGCGGGCCGCCGTTTCTTGTCAGGTTTGGGGAGTGGCTCGAAAGACGGACCCGGCGGACCCTGATGCCACTACTCGGACTACGGCGAGTGATCTTCGCCACACGTAGGTGAAGACTGACTCCGCCGACCCACCTACAGCCGGCGATTGGGCGTAGTTGGGGAGCTTCCTAAGCGATCAGCTAATCCCGATGACAAACTTCGGCGAAGCGTACACGCTCTACCGATGGCGATGAGCTAGCCATGGGCTCAGACCGAAGCGCATCGGGGGGATCGCCTGCCACCGCTGATCGCCCGGTACTTACGGGTGGGCTCGCTCGCGTCCCGGCCTGGCTGCCAATTCTCTTCATCGCGCTGCTGGCGCGATTACCCGCGCTGAATACCAAACCCCTTTGGTATGACGAGGCATTTGCCGTCCTGCTGGCCGCCAAGGGACCCGCGGCGTTGTTGGAGTCCACCCTGACCGTCCAGGACGGTGTGGCAGCCGACGTGCACCCGCCCGGCTACTACGTGCTGTTGTGGGGCTGGGGCCGGCTGCTCGGCACGAGCCCCTGGAGCGCCCGCCTGCTCTCCGTTCTCCTGGGCCTGGGGACGGTGGCCATTGGCTATCGACTGGCCCGGGACACCCTGGGTGGATGGACGGCCAGGCTGGCCGGGTGGATGCTGGCACTCGCGCCCTTCCAAGTGCACTATGCACAGGAAGTCCGGATGTATGGCCTGCTGGCTCTTGAGCTGGTCGCGGCTGCGGCGGTCTACCGGTCCGCCCTGCGCCGGGGGGGGGTGATCCGCTGGCTGGGTTTTGCGGCCCTGGCCGCGGCCGCGCAATACACTCACTCCCTGGCAGCCCTCTTTCTGCTGCCCCTGGCTCTGGTCCCGATCTGGCGTCGGCGATGGAGGGATGCGCGGCGCACCGCCGCGAGCGGAGCATTCGCGCTGCTGCTGTACACACCTTGGCTGCTGCATCTGCCCTCACAAATCGCGCGGGTGCGGCAGGCGTATTGGATCGCACCCTCCGGCCCAGCCGAGCTCATCCGAACGCTCGTCATCTATGTTGGCGGTTCCCCGCTTCCGGGATACGCCCTCCCGGCGGTGCTGTTTACCGTGCTCCTGCTGATGCTGCTGGGAGGATGGGCCCTCCTGCGAGGGCTGAGGAGGGGCGAGGCGGCCGCCCGCATTGCGGCCTGGGCGGCCTACCTGGCTTTTGCTCCGCTACTCCTCATGCTCACGGTCTCCCTTTGGCAGCCGGTCTACCTGGACCGGGCCATGCTGCCGGGCGGGGTGGCTTTCCTGTTTTGGGTCGCCTGGGCGCTGGGCTCCAGCAACCTGCCGGCCCGGATGCGCTGGACGGGGCTCGTGCTGCTGGTCGCCAGTTTCGGCCTGGGGCTGGCCGGCTACTACACCTATCGCGGCTTCCCATACGCGCCCTTCGATAATCTCGTGGCGCGGCTCCGATCCAGCGTGGCACCCGGTGAGATCGTGCTGCACAGCAACAAGCTCAGCGCGATCCCGGCGGCCTACTATGGCCCGGATCTCGAGCAGCGCTACCTGCCCGATCTCCCCGGCTCCGCCTCGGATACGCTGGCCGCGGCCTCCCAGCGCGTGCTTGGGCTGGAGGCGGAAACCGATATTGCGACTGCAGTGGGCGATGCCCCCGGGGTATGGTTCATTGTTTTCCGGCGGGAGCGTCAGGAGTACGCTGATCTAGGCTACGGCCAGCATCCGGGTTTGGGCTGGCTGCAGGCCCGTTTCAGCTGGGAGGAGACGGTTCTCTTCGGGGAGCTGGAGCTGCACCACTTTCTGGGGCCTCCAAGCCGGGCCGCTGTGCGCCAGTCCTCGGCAGCCGCCCGACAACCCGTGCACGCCAACCTGGGTCCGGGTCGAGCATGACACCGGGCACTCCGGTTGGATCAGCTGCAGCCCGCCTGCGAGTGGGGGGCTTCGTGGGGCTGGCGTTCGCCGGCCTGGCCATGGCCGTGCTCGCCGCGGGAGTGGTGCGGTCTCCTGGGTACATGGATGCCGACTACTACTTCGTCACCGGGAGGGAACTCAGCCGCGGGCATGGGTTCGTTGAGCCGTTCCTATGGAACTACCTGGACGATCCGCCCGGGCTGCCGCATCCATCCCACCTCTATTGGATGCCATTAGCATCTGTGCTGGCGGCTGGCTCAATGCGCGTGTTGGGGGAGGGGTTTCGAGCGGCCCAGATTCCCTTCCTACTCCTGACCGCGGCATTGCCGCCGCTGACCGCCGCTCTGGCGCTGCGGGTTACCTCGCAGGTCAGGTGGGCAATTCTGTCAGGGCTGCTGGCAGCCTTCCCGGGGTTCTTTCTTCCTTTCTTCGTGACCACGGACGCCTTCGCAGCCTATGCCGTGCTTGGTGGAGGGCTGCTGTGGGCTTTGGCGGAGGCCTCGCAATCCGGGAAGGGCCGCTGGTGGCTGGGAAGTGGGGCGTTGCTGGGTCTGTGCCATCTGGCGCGCGCGGACGCGCCCCTGATGCTCCTCCCGACTCTGTACGCGGTGGTGCGCTCCCGCCCAGGCCGTACATTGGCGCTGGGCTTGCTGCTGGGCGGCTATGCAGCCGTGATGACCCCCTGGTTCGCCCGCAACCTGGTCGTGGTCGGCTCGCCGCTGAACCCGGGGGGCGTGCGCGTACTCTGGATGCTGGGCTACGACGACTTGTTCAGCTATCCGGCCAGCGGGCTGAGCATTGGACGATGGCTGGAGGCCGGCCTGGCGGCGCATCTG
>Ga0214473_10003177_pt1 | contig 20011 bp, 21 predicted proteins | sample RVTome_7_FD_203509 | JGI IMG/M metagenome (GOLD analysis project Ga0214473, IMG submission 203509) | Soil microbial communities from uranium-contaminated site in the Upper Colorado River Basin, Wyoming, United States - RVT98D197 | ecosystem: Environmental > Terrestrial > Soil > Contaminated >... | reverse complement strand
AGATAAAGACGCAAAATCCGTTAGTTGTAGAGACGCAAAATCTTGCGTCTCTACGGTGGCCGGCTAATTCGGATTTTGCGTCTTTATCTGTGTTAAAATCCAAAAAATTGTTATCCCTAATAACTGCTTAAATTATACAATTTTTTTTGATATATGTAAATAAAATACTGACCATTAGGCAGTATTGATGATTAAAGTTTAATTAGCGGTGGTTTTAAATTACGGATTTTCCCAAATCTCTCTCGCCTTTTCCCAGAAATCACTAATCCCCTTTTCTTCTTTCAGCCAATACCACCATTCCACCCCCCAAAGATAAACTTCATCAAAACCGCTGCGTTTGATAAATTTTAAACTATTTTCAAAACGTTTTAAATCGAAAGATTTATATTGCTCATTTATATCAAGATCAACCATGTCTATCCTCGCCCAGGGTTCAAACTGGAATTCGCTGACAATTACTTTTTTTAAATGAGGATAAAAAAACTTAATCACTCGGGCATGCCACTGATAAAAAGCCGGCGGATAAGGATAATAGAAATATCCCCACCAGTTATTATAAGTGGAACGGTAAATGGAGGTGCCTAAAATATCAGCCACCTGGGCGGTTCTTAGCCATAAACTAAGCTCGCCGCTATCGGTGGTCATCACTGGCCGAGCATCTAAGGATTTAACCAGGGTGACTTCTTTTTTATAAAAAGCAAAGTCGGTTTCTGGGCACTCACCAAAAAGCGATAATAACGGTTCATTTTCTACTTGCCAGGCAATGATATTTAGACGATCTTTATAACGGTTAACCATCGTCTTAAGATAACTTAAAACCGCTTGTTCTCTTTGTTCCTTGGTAAAATTATTAGCCCAATCTGGAATAAAACACTCGGGCCAGCGCGGTGTCCGCTGGCCAATCGTTAATATTATCTTGGCGTCTCTTTTAGCGGCTTCGGCAATTTGCCAATCAACGTCTGAAAAATCATAATCACCTTGATTTTTTTCTATTTTATTCCAATAAGTTGCCAAGCGAATATTTTTGATATTTAACTCGTCAAGCGCCGCCAGATAGGTTTTTTGCCAATCCAGGCCCAATTCTTCGGCAAAAATCTGACTAAAGGTAACTCCATAGATTATTTTTCCGTTATTTCTAAAACTTAGCTTAAAAAAAACGAAACCGAAGACCAGAACGGCAATGACAATTAATAGTAAAATAAACATTTTTTTTCTCGGCATATTAGAAAGCGATGAAAGCGAGCCCCAGACTTATTAAAATTATGGCTAAAATTTTTTGAAAAATTATTTTTGTGTTTATTTTTTCTTCTAAAATTTCGGGGTACTGCTTGGAGATAATAATAATTAATATAAATAAAAAAGCGTATTGCAAGCCCTGCAGAGCATTGGTCAGGGTGACGCTGCCAAGGGAAATGGCATAGTTGACCATAAAAAAACTGATGCCGGCCAGGGCTTGACCGACTAAGAAAATAAACTTGATTGATTGGCGGGTTTTCTTGGTATTTTTAAAAATTAACCGGCGATAACTGGGAGCAAACACCAAAGAAAAAACGGCTAAGAGAGCGCCTAATCTGGTCCAAATAAACCCGTTGATAAAAGTCGTTTCCAGATATGTTAATTTTGCCAAGACAAAAGATAAGCCAAAAAACAAAGCAGAAACTAGACCCAATTTAAGCATCTGGGAACTTAATCTCATGCCATCTCTACCGTGTTTAATCGTAATTATAATACTGCCGCTGATGATAAAACCCAAGGCCAGAAGCTCAAGAAAGCTAAGCCGTTCACCGATTAAAAAATACGCAAAAACTAATATAGCAATAGGATTTAATCCGCCAATTAGCGGAATAACCTGCGAGGCATCATCGTCTTTTAGCGCTTGAAAAAATAACAATAAGGCGATTATAAAAAAAATTCCTGAAAAAAGACTGAAGAGTATTAATTTTATGCCAAGCAGTGCAAAACCGAAGGGCAGCAAAAATGGAATAAATATCAAACCCAATACCCCGATATAAAAAGTATAAACCACTGGCTCGGGTATTGATTTTTTCAGAAGCGCCTTGTCAATGATCATTGCCAGAGAATTAAAAAAATAGGCAATAATTACGATAATCAACCAATCCATAGTTATTTTATTTTATTAAATATTATTTTTTCAATATTATAAACGCCTTGTTTGGGCGCTTCCAGAAACCCCTCGAGAGCGGCTTCCGCCAACTTTCCGCTGCCTAGCCAATCATCCAGCCACTCATCAGTATATTCGGCTTTTTTTTGGTCAAATCCGGCGCCTAATTCAATCAGCCACTCGCGGTTAAATTCTTCCTGCGAACCAATCGGCTCGGCGATAATTACCGGCAGTCCCAGAGCACAATAAAATGACAGCTCTGAGGGTTTGGTCCATAAAATGTCCGTCGTTCTTAAAATCTGATTAAACTTTTGAAAATAATGCGGCTTATTTTCAGCAAAGATGATATGAATGTGGCCGTCGAGATAGCCGGCCAGGCCCATTTTTCTGATTTCCCGGCGGAAATAAGTCGCCACGTCGTTGTGGATCCCGGCAACCAAATTTATCCTTATTTTATTTTTAATTATTTTATCTTTTAAACTCTTTACGATTTTCATGCCCAGCTCCCTTTGCGCCCCGGCGCCGCCAACCGCAAAGGTAATCGTCAGCGGACGATTAAGGATTATTCTTTTTGGCCAGGTTAAATTCTTCAAAAGTATTTCTTTATAATATTTAAAAAAAGTTCTTTTTGGATCAAGGATATAAATCCGCTTTATTAAATCTTCTCGGATAATTTCTAATTTTTCATTACTGCCCAGGTTTTCTTTCGGCAAAGGATAGCCGGTTAAATGAATTCGCTCACTGGGTACGCCATAAATCTTTAATCTTTCTACGACTCTTTCCGAGGGGGCAAAATAATTTATCCGGCTGAGATTCGGGGTCTCGCTAACCCAGCTGCGACTGACATCGCTGTCACAGATGATGCAATATATTTCTTCGGGATAATTAAAAATTTCCGCCATCATGGCGGTGGCGAAAAAGGTCGTTATTAAGGGCAGCGGTTTTTTGGCTAAAAGACTTATTAAATGCTTGCCCCAGTTTAATTTGCGGATTAACATGCTCACTTCCCTAATCTGTAAATTCGGCTTGGATAAATCTCTTTTTGGGTAAAATTTAGGAATGGTCTGAAATTTATCATATAATTCAAAAATCCAGTCGCCAATAACCGGCAACTGTTTAAGGCGGGAAATCATCTCATAAAATTTACGTGATTGCCGCCAAATTTTGCGATCTTCCCGGGGTATGCCAGGGTAGGTGTTAGCGTTGATTATGCCATGATAAGCAATGTCTTTAAGGGCATAGGCTGTCCGCAGGTGCCCATAGCCCATATCCACTGCTATTACCCAGGCCTTTCTTAATCTTTCTCTTTTCATTAATTTAATTATAACATATTTTTGTATTTTATGATTTAAATTAAAACGCGCCCTTTGTAGGGGCGGGGTTACCCCGCCCCTACAAAGGGCGCGTTTTTTTAATTATTCTTTGTTGTTACAGCCGCAGCGACAATCAGGACCGCACTCGCAACAATGATAGCATAATTCATTGTTGCAGGCGCAGCTGTTATCTTCCTCAAGCGGCATTTGACAAGCTTTGCAATTCATATTTTTTTAATTAATTTTAATGGGCTATTTATAATTTAAACTGAAAAAATATTTTCGTCAATACCGGATTTTATGAAAAACCCACAGTTGATTACTGCGGGTTTTTTATCTGCCACCTTTGATCATAAGAACGTTTGGCAAAAAAATACCAGAGAAAGTTGAGAAGCCATCTTTTAATCGCCTTCGGCCAGCCGTCCCGATGAAAACGCCAAGCCGAGCCGTAAGCGATAAAATCATTTAAACAGGCGGTTTTACCTAGCTTATTTAAACGGCGGAAGATATCACTGTCTTCGGCGGTAATTAATCTTTCATCATAACCTTTTATCTGCCGGAAGGCCTCGCTTCTAATGATCTGCACCCAACCCATGGAAACGCCTATTCCCAGTTTATTAAAAAGTCTAATTGCTGAATTAATTATTCCCAATATTAATCTGTCAAAAAAATTCTCTTCCTCGGAAAAAAATCTTACTCTTGTTGTCAGAGCGACAATTCTAGGGTTTTTCTCAAAAACCTCCATTACTTTCCTAATTAATTCCTCGAAATTTTCGATTATGACGTCGCAATCAAGAAAAAACAAGTATTTGCCTTGGGCTAGGGTTGCACCTTTGTTGCGATTTTCGGCAATGTTTTGATTCCGCTGGCCATGGCGGTCATAAACCTTATCGGCTGATCTTCTGGCTATCGCTACGGTGTTATCAGTACTGCCGCCATCAGCCACAATTACCTCTTTAGGGATGACGTTTAATGATCTGATTTGAGCGATCGTCCGCGGTAGTTCTTCCTCTTCATTAAGCGCCGGAATGATAAAAGAAATAATTGGTTTTTCCCCGGTGTTGGTTTCTTTTTTGATCATGGCTTTCTTATCCTCTTTTTATTTATTAAGGACAAATCGCCTAAATATTAATTCATAGATAATATAAAGTCAAATAATATTAATGCCATTGGCACTGGTTATTATAGCACTGACAAATTAAATTATATTGCGCCTCATCATAACAATCGCGCCATTCACAGGTTGTCCCGATAAAATCATCGGTTGTTGCCCGGCAGACCTGTCCCGAACAGCCGTCTACCTGGCAATCGTCATTGGTTTGACAAGCGGTATTGGTTGACCAGCCACAGAAGTCGCTAACAACTTGTTGATTGGTATTCAAATTTTGTTCCGGACGGTTATCGTTAATATTATAATTTTCTGAAAAATTTTGATTATTATTACTATTGGCTGGCTGATTGGCTGGGGAGCGGAAAAACCTTAAAGAACTCACTAAAAAAATAGCCACTACTATCAAAATAATAATGATTAATAAGCCTAAGATTTTTTTTAACATATTGTTTCGTCAATTAAATAATATCAAAAAGTGTCAATAAAATCAAAATAACCAATTTTCCTTAAATGTTAAAATTGACAAATTATCCATTTTTATTATAATCTCTTTTAAAGAACCTTAAAAATCAAGGAGGAAATCATGGCGAAAAAGACTAATTGGTTTAGCAATCTGCTAATAATCGGCACGATCTTTGGTTGCTTAAATATTGCAACCGCCGCTGATAAAAATCCAAGGGTCCTCAAGTGGCAAGTGACCAATTATAAAATGCCGTCGGCTCTTGGTTGGGACCAGGCCTTTGAGACCAGCTACCAAGATTCACTGGAGGTGACCCTCTGCATTTGTCTGAGCGAGTCGCCAGCAACCTTTAATCTGTTTTTTTTAAATCCCTACCAATTCTTTTATGCGGAAAGAGACACCAGCTTGTCAATTCAAAAATGCGTCTTTCAAATCGGCCTGAAAAATGCAGACGAAAGAAATGCCGACTGGCCCGGATCATTAACCAGAAAATTTTTGGCAGGTCCGGAAAATACAACAAATCTCCCGCCCAGAGTCGCTAACCTTTTGGAAGCCGCCTTTCAATATGCAGAAAAAAATTTCTCCAACCAAAAAACCGGTTCCAAGTGAACTGGTTTTTTTATTTTTACTTGCTGGCAGGGCATCGTGGATAAGGTTATAATACTTACAATCTGTTGTTTAAATAAAAAATATTGGATAAATTCAATTCATACCACGGCTTACTAGAAACAATATCCTCCTGTTCTTTTATCCAAGGCGTCCAATCAAACTTTTTAGATTGATTATCCGTATTTTCACGATAAATAACGCCAGCCCTTTCTTCCAATAATCCACTGGCCTGATATTTTTTTACCAAGGAAAGCGCGTCCGGTGACAGCATTGTCATTTCATACAGCCTGATTTGCGAATTTTTTAATTTAACCAAGGCTGTATTTTCTCGAATGATAAATTGTTCAACCGGAAAAATAGCCACCAGCGAATACATCCAGAGAAATAAAAATAATAAAAATTTAACAATATTCGATTTTTTGCTGATAAATAATCTGGAAATCAACCAAATAAACAAAATGGCACAAAATAACACTGTATAGGAGGCATAAAATTTCTCATAGCTAAAGCCGTAATAAATTACGTACAAGGCCATGCGGTAGCCGGCGGAAACCAGCAGCAATAAGGAGGCGACGGTGAAAACGGTTAAGATCTTATGGATTAGCGGTTCGATCTTTTTATACGTGAAAAAGTAAATAGTAATATTGATGATTGATAGCGTTAACAATTGCCAGAAACCGCTTTTTACCAGACTTTCCGTTTCTTTAAATTCAAATGGCAAGCTGCCCACCCATAATCTCTGGAATTGTATCCACAAAAACAACAAATAGATTAGTAAGATGCCGCCCAGTACAATCCCAGAAATTATAGAATCAACATTTTTTGACTGCCTGTCCTGTTCGGCATAATCAAAATCTTTCTCCCAAGCAAAAACCAGTGACAGTAAAAATACTGATAAAAAAATAAAAAATATCGTTTTTGTCATGACGGTTGTTGAAATCAAACTGTTAAACCAATCCAAAATGGTTTGCATTTTTTCCGCAAATATAGCATCGGCCGCTGACAGCAAAGGTATTATTATGGTAAAAGAAATTATAACCAGCAATATTAAACCAATAATACTTTTGATTAATACATTTTTTTTGGTATTGCTTTTGGGTATAATTAAATTTAGATAAGCCTCGAAGGATTTAACCAATGCGGGAAGAAATGAGAAAATGCGTCTTAAAACTTTTTTTAATAATGTAAAATTCCAATACCTGCCTGTTTTCTTGTTTAAACCCGCATAGTTATAAAATATTGCCAATAACCAGGGGAAGATGAAAAGCGCGGTTAATTTAAAAAAGGGATTTTCATAAAGAAAAAAACTGATTATTAATAGAAAAATCGGGATAATCCAGCCCCAATCACTTTTTTCGTATTTACCATTTTTAGATAACAAATACAGAAAAAATAATGTTACCAAGGATAAGAAAACGAAGACATTGAGACCCAAGGCATAAACGCCTTTGCTCCAAAAGCCCCAAAGAAAAATTATCCAAAAAAACGCCAAACCCAGGCAAACCGCCATTTTATATGATAACATTCTCGAATGTGGATCTTGTCTAGTTATTTTTTCAACTATAGCCGACTGGGAAACGTTAGATTGATCGCTATTAATAATTTCCATATTTTTATATATAAATAATGGTAATTTAATTTAACCTTAGCATTTTTTTTCGCTATTTACAACAATTATTTATTAGAGATAAATTTTAAAAAAATAGTTACAAAAAAACGCCTAATTGGCGGGCGGGAGATCGTCTTTAAAACTTAAAAAATAATTGGCAGGGGCGGTAGGTGTCGAACCCACGTCCGAGGATTTGGAGTCCCCTATTCTACCGTTGAACTACGCCCCCTTATTTAGCAAATTGCTTATTGCAAATTGCTAATTGTTTTTATTTTTACAAAGACACTAATGATTAAGCGACATTTTAAATGCCCTAATTTTTCTGATTAATTTTTCCGCTTCTTGATATAATAATTTCCTTTCATCTTCTTTTATATACCCCTGCTTCCTGACAAAATACAGGATGCTTACCGTTTCTAATGTCGATTTAACGGCCATATTTAAAAAATTAGAAAAATCTTTCGCTGTTCCTCCGGAACCTTCGGCTTTATTATTAGATATAGAAACCGCCGCTCTTTTTAATTGATCAGACAACGCAAAAGTTTCTTCTTTCGGAAACTGAAAAGAAATCTTATACAGCTTCTGACCATATTCCAAAGCCAGTTTCCATATTTCTAACTCCTCAAATCTAAACATAATCTTGATAACTGCGCGCTATTTGCCATTTGCAATTTGCGATTTGCTATTTTGTCTCTTTATGCAAGGTATGCTTCTTGCACCATTTGCAATGTTTTTTTAATTCCAGCCTAGTTTTAATTTTTTTCTTATTTTTAAAACTATGATAGTTAATCCGATGGCACTGACTGCATTCTAATTTAATAAGGTTGTCTTGAGACATTGTTTTATTTAATCTTAATTATTATCCAAGCCGCCCGTCAGACTCGAACTGACGACCCACAGTTTACAAAACTGTTGCTCTACCAACTGAGCTAGGGCGGCAAATCTAGTTCTGCCCAAATGTAGGGGCAATTCATGAATTGCCCCTACATTTGGGCCGGGAAGGATTCGCACCTTCGAAGGCGTAAAGCCAGCAGATTTACAGTCTGCCCCATTTGACTGCTTTGGTACCGACCCATAGTTATATCTAATAACATTATTCTAAAATTACTTTTGATTACGGAGCCTGCCCCGGCGAATGCCGGGGTACCGACCCACATTTATCTATATATAACAAAGAATTTTAAAAATGTAAAGATTCCTATAAATTTTCAATTCTTTCTTTAAACTCGCCTAACTTTTTATTTTCAGGATTTACCTGTTTTAGCTTATCCCAAGCATCAATCGCCAAAACCTTGTCTTTTATTAATAAAGAAATTTCTAAAAGAAAATCTAAATATTTAGGGTTATTAGGTTCAAGAAAAACGGCTTTTTTCGCCATTTCTATGGCTTTTGGTAATTCCTCTAATTGTAAATAAATTGAGCCTAATTCATAAAAATTTATTGAATTTTGGTTATTTAAATTAATTGACTGCAGGTAATCAGCCTCCGCTTTTTTTAAATCACCCTTGACTGAGGAAATTCTTGCTCTCTGGCGATATAAACTGTCATCATTGTTGCTTAATTTCAAACCGTACTCCAGGGTTTCTTTGGCTTGTTCATAATTTTTTTCCAGCCAATAAATGTCAGCCAAGCCCTTATAAGCATCCAGATTGTAGCTGTCAATTTTTAAAATTTCAATATATTTTTTTTCAGCCGGTTCATATTTTTCCTGAAGCTTTAAATTTTCTGCTTCCCTGAATAATTTACTTATCCTTTGATCTTTATAAATTTTGTCTTTCAGTCTTAAATTTAATGCCCGAAAGCGATATTCTTCCTCAAGTTCAATAATTTTTTTCACAAATTCATTTAATTTGTCCATTATTTTTTTAAACCACGGCAGTGTCAAAACTTTAAGTCTATCAAACCCCGCCAAAAAATTTCTCTTCAATTTCTCTTCAATAATTTTTCTTTTGATTTCGCCTTGTTTGGCTTCCGGAGCATTCTCTACATCAATTAAGGCCATTTTATTAAATTTTTTTATTATAATAAAAATAATTATGGCCAAAGCAATAATAATGACAATTATTAAAATAATATTTAACATATAATTAACGACTGGCTAATATTTTTTGGTAATTAATAATTTCTCTTGTTAAGCCCTCGGTTGCTTGATTTAAATAAACCCGGGGGTCAATTAACGAGTGGTTTTTAAGAATACTCTTTTTTATAGTATTGGTAAAACTTACTCGCAAGGCCGTATCTAAATTAAATACGGTTATCCCTGATCTGACGGCTTTTTTTAAATCCTTAGTTGAAATTCCCGAGGCGCCATGGAGAATTAATGGAGTCTTGGGGCATAAATTTTTTATGGTTTTTATTCTTTCGAAATCTAAATTTTCTTTGCCTTTATATAAACCGTGAAGCGAACCGACGGAAACCGCCAAAGTATTCACCTGGGTTTTTTTAACAAATTCTCGAGCCTTCAAAGGATCGGTAAAAAATTTATTTTTATTTTCCTTAGTCTGTAATTTGATTAGCCCCTCTTTGCCCAAGATTGCCCCGACTTCGCCCTGAACTAAAACCTGATGTTTTTGCGCATATTGAACAATTTTTTTGGTCAAGTAAATATTTTGTTTAAATGGCAAAAGCGAACCATCGAAATGCACCGAAGAAAATCCGAGCTTGATGCATTTGGCTATGGTTTTTAAATCTTTCCCATGATCTAAGTGCAGGCTGACTAAACTTTTCGGATAATAATTATTGGCAAAAGTTTTAATTAAGAAAGAGATCGCTTCCGCGCCGGCATAATCCAAACTTTTGGGGGTGACTTGAATAATTAACGGCAGATGACTAAGGCTACTGGCTTGAATAATCGCTCGGCTGACTTCTAAATTAAAAGTATTAAAGGCGCCTAAGGCCTGTCTTTTGCCATGAAATTTACTTAAGGTTTTTTTAAGATGAATTAACATATTATTTTATAGCTTTTATTAGATTAAATAATTTATGGGCATCCAAGCTGGCCGTGCCGACCAGCAGTCCCTCAACGGCTTTTTTCTCCAAAAAATCCTTGACATTTGCCTCGTTGACGCTGCCGCCATAAATTAACCAAATGTTTTGTTTGATTAAACTGTCAATCTCTGGCCAATGGTTCTCATAAGCCAGGTCAAACAAAGCCTGACGGATAACCAAATGTGTGTGTTCTGCTTCTTCGGGACTGACTGCCTGGCCTGAGCCAATCACCCAGACTGGTTCGTAAGCAATAATTATTTGTTGAGTCGGTTTTAAGATTATTTCGCTTAAACTGGCCACCACCTGATTGGTAATTATGGAATCTTTGAGGCCCTCGCGCCTTTCTTCAAAGGTTTCACCGACGCAAATTATCGGAATTAAATCGTTAAAGAGAACGGTTTTAACTTTTTGGTTGACCATTTTATTTGATTCTTTCAGGTATTGTCGCCTTTCGGAATGGCCAATAATCACATATTTTACGCCTAGTTCTTTCAAAGTGGAGGCGGAAACCTCGCCGGTGTAAGCACCACTTTCAGCCCAAAAAACATCTTGGGCGCCAAGCTTGATTGGCATATTGCCCAGAGCTTCTTTGACTGATAAAAGCGCCGGGTAAGTCGGACAAATGACAAACTCCAAAAAACTGGCGACCCTGGCTTTTAATAAATTGCTTTTCATTTCTCTGGTCAAAGACAGGCTGGCACTAATCCCCAGATTCATTTTCCAATTAGCGATAAGATAATATTTTTTTGACATATGTTTAAAAAACTTAAAATTCAAAACTCAAAACTCAAAATTATTGTTAACCCATTCAGCGAGTAATTTTGTTTCTGAAAAACGCAATTCGTCGGATTGGCTGCCTAATAAAATTATTATTACTTTGGTAAAATCTTTTATTAAAAATTCACTGATCAGACAATTCCCCGCTTCTGTTGTTGAGCCAGTCTTGCCGTATAAAAAATTTATTGATTGCTCACCTAATAATTTATTGGTGCTGGTTATCGTCCTGGTTTGATTCTTTGGCCCAACCTTGATTAAATAAGTTTTTTTATTGAGGGCATCCTGGATATAGGGATTATTAAAGGCGATTTTCGCCAAGATTATCAAGTCAGAAACCGTGGACTGATTTTTTACCGCCAGCCCCGTGGCATCAAAAAATTCCGTATTGGTCATTCCCCATAATCTGGCTTGCTGGTTCATTCTTTCGACAAATTGACTTTCACTTAAGCCGGTGGTTCTGACCAAGGCCGAAACGGCCACATTGTCTGAAGCGATCAAAGCCGTATGGAAAAGATCCCGGACACTTAGTTGCTCATTAAGCTTCAGATATTTAGAACCGCTTTTTTGAAAATCTGCCGGCTCTAATAAAACCTGCTTCTCCCAGTCCGGCTGACTTTCCAGAAAAATTTCGGCGAACATTAATTTTGTCAGTGAAGCAATTGGTTTTTTCAAATCCTTATCTTTCTGCCAGAGGATGGTGTTGGTTTGTTGTTCAACCACCGCGCCGCTGGCGGCCGTTAAATCTTTTTCAAAAGTCAGACCAACCAAACGCGGGGTAGAAAAAATTTTATTTAAATAATAATTATTTTGGGTTAATGTCCCCAGGGTATTGTTGGTAAAAGTATAAGTCAGAAAAACCAGACTGATTAAAATATAAGATAATGATTCAAACATTTAGATATTTATTTTAACTTCCAAGCTCTCTTTTTGGTCAATTAATTTCTGCAAATTTTCATCGCTGTTCAATCTTTCATAACTAGGCAGTTCTTGGACATCGTTAATTCCTAAAAATTTGAGAAAGTCCAGGGTGACAAAATAAAAAGTCTGAGAATTTTTTTGGTCTTCTTTAATTTCAATCATTCCCCTAATCAGTAAATTTCTCAAAATTAAGCTGCAATTAATCCCCCGGATTTGTTCAATTTCCGCCTTGGTTATCGGCTGGCGATAAGCGATTATCGTTAGGGTCTCTAAAGCCGGCTTAGTTAATTCTCCCTTGTCTTCCTCGTGTAAAAATTTTTTCAGAGCCTCTCCGTCTGCCGGATTGGTGGTCAGCTGGATTTTTTCACCGCTTTGGCTTAAGTGAATGCCTGAGTCTTGCTGGTTGTATTTTTCTTTAATTAAACCAATGGCCGCTCTGATTTCCTCGGGCGGAATTTGTAAAAATTCCGCCAGACGCTTGACTGACAATTCCCGGCTAGAAACCAGGAGCAGTCCTTCGATTAAAGAAATTGTTTTATCCTGCATAATTTAAATTTTATTTATTTTTATCTCTTCAAATAAATTCTCCTGGTCGACTCTAATCACCCGCTGTTTAACTAGCTCCAAAACCGCCAGAAAGCTGACGATTAATTCGGTCCGATCCTGGGCCCGGCCAAGTAATTTTTTAAAGCCGATGGTTACGTTTCTGATGATTAAATTTTTTATAAATTCAATTTTTTCGGTTATATTCAAAGTCTTTTGGATAGCCGCTTTAGGCATTAATTCTAAAAATTTCAAATTATTTAAAACCTGTTGGAAAACCTCTTTTAATTTTTCACCGGTGATATTCAATGGCGGAATAAATTTAATCTCCCTGATAATCAAGGGGGTTTGCCGGCTAAATGCTTGTGGCTGGCCTTTGGCCAGTTTCTCTATTAATTTTGAAGCATCGTAATATTCTTTGTAAATTTTTAGCTGCTTTTCTAAAGTTATGCCTTCTTCTTCCTCAAAAACCAGGGCCGGCAGCAAACTGCGTGATTTAATCAAAATTAGCCTGGCGGCGATCGCCAAAAAGTCAGCCAGGTCCTCAACGGTCAAATTACTGGTAGTATTGAGATACTCTAAATATCTATTGGTTACGGCGGACAAGGAAATTTCATTGATTTTTAATTTTTCTTCTTCGATAAGCTTCAAAAGTAAATCCAAAGGCCCTTCAAATTTTTCCAGTTTAATTTGATACATTTTTATTTCTTTTTCTTCTTGGACTTCAGACCGTGTGGCTTTTTAAATTTTCTTATAATTCCAAAAATACCGATTTTTGGCTTTTCCAGATTTAAAAAGTCCTTTACCTTAACTCTTAGACTATGATTAAAGCTGGCTGAAGGAAAAACTGCCTCCTTTAATTTAACCACGCCTTTTTCCACGGTAATCGGCAACTTATAAAGTGAGCCAAAAGTATGAAAAGCGCCAGGCTTGCCTTTAAAAATCTTCGACATGGCCTTCTCTGAAACAATTTCCACTTTTTTGGCTTTTAAAAACTTCTTTAATTTGGACAAATCGAGCATTTTATCAGCCGTCAGCAGAATCAAGTGGAAATCTTTGTCGGCTTTGACCAATAAGCCCTTAACCACATTGCCTAATTTGGTCTTTAAAGTCTGCGAGGTGTCATAGGCAGTATAAACAGTTTTGTGTTCAACCACCTCATGCTTAACTTTGTTCTTTTTCAGATGATTTAATAAATTTTGTGGGATTTTCATATAATAATTTGCTGGGCCTGACTGGTCCCGCCTTCGGCTGGACCAGTCAGGCCCAAATATTTTTTATTATTTTAATGGTAATTTTTGTTGTTCGCCTAATAATTTTTTGGCTAAACGCCGCCCCGCGGCCGTTAATTCGATTTCTTTGATAAACCATTTGAACTGGGTGCGCTCGCCATAGCCGACCAGCAAGCCTTTATCAATTAGTCTTTCTAAGCTTTTGGTAATAATCTTAGTGAATATTTCCGGCTGCGGCCTGATCTTCTGAGCCAGATAAAACTTAACAAACTTCTGGCGATTGGTTTTGCGATTGCCCAAACTATTTATCAATATGTATTTTTGTAATTTAGATATTAGCATACGCTCACCTATCATGCATCACGTATCATCTTAGAGCGCTAAATTTGATACATAATACATGACTTTATGATAATTTGAATTTATTCACTTCCAAACTAAATTTATAACCCAAATAATCCGCGGCGGTCCGGCAATAAGTCATGCGATTAGTAAAGATTTCAAAATATTCCAGAATATCAATGAATTTCTGATCAAGGGTCAGGCTCAAACGAATAATTTTCTTATCAGGCATAATCGCCAGATGATTATCTACAACTGCATAATTCACCCGATCATGAATATCGGCTTTTATTTTTTCCATTTTCTTTGATAAAACCCGCGAACGATGGACATCTGATTTGTCAGCGATAATCGTGGCGGCCGCAATTTTATTCATAATTTTTACCTGTTCTTTGTCATGAGCGACAATTGCCTGCATAATATCAGTAATTTGTTCAACGTCCAAATCGCCGTGAAAAATCTGATGAAAAAGGATGGCGCTCCAATAATGATGGGCGCTGCGGCCAAGGAAATTTCCCATGTCATGGCAATAGCCGGCAATCTTCACGCTTTCGGTGTCCGTTTCATTAAATTTTAAATTTCTGGCAATTTTCCCAGCCCGATCCGAAACTATGCCGACGTGCCTGAAGCCATGGTCGGTATAACCCTGAATTTTCAAACTCTCAGCTGATTTTTCGATAAACTGATGAATCTGCGGATTTTTTCTAATGTTGTCGAAAGTTAACATCTTTATTTTATTCACTTTGTTAATACCACTCAACATGTCATTCCCGCGAAAGCGGGAATCCAGTTATTAATAACATTCTTCGCCTCTGGATTCCCGCTTTCGCGGGAATGAAAACGTTTTTGGTAAATGGAAATTATTTTTTTATTTCTATACCTAATTCATTTAATTGCTCCTTCTCCACTTCTGCCGGCGCACCCATCAGAGGGTCCCTGGCATCACCAGTTAAGGGAAAAGCAATCACTTCGCGGATATTTTTTTCAGCCTGAATGGTCGCGACTAAACGATCAATGCCAGGAGCAATCCCGCCATGTGGCGGCACGCCGTATTTAAAGGCAGTTAAAAGATGATTGAAATATTTTTTCTGTTTCTCGGTAAAACCGATTAATTCAAAAATTTTTTCTTGTAATTTTGGATCATGAATTCTGATCGCTCCACCGCCGACTTCAAAACCATTTAAAACTAAATCATGCTGATAAGAATGAACTTTTCCTGGATCTTTTTCTAATAAAGGAATGTCTTCTTCCTTGGGCATGGTAAACATATTATGAGATGGCGCCCAGCGGCTTTTTACTCCCACAAATTTTTCCTCTTCCTTGCTTTGATCTTTAAATAATGGAAAATTAATAATCCAAGCAAAGGCCAATTCATCTTTATCGTTTTTATCCTTTCTTAAGTCTGGTTTATCAGTTTTATATTTTTTCATCACTTCTTCATAATTTAGTCTTGGCCAGGGCTGACTGGCAATTTTTTTATCGGGAAAAATTTGTTTAACCATTTCCGTAAACATCTTTTCAACTAAATTCAATATTTCATCTTGAGTAATAAAACTCATTTCCAAATCCAGCTGGTAGAATTCGCCTGGTGAACGATCTGAGCGGGCGTCCTCGTCACGGAAACACGGCGCAATCTGAAAATATTTTTCAATGCCCGCCACCATTAAAAGTTGTTTATACTGCTGCGGGGCTTGCGGCAAGGCAAAAAACTTGCCTTGATGGACCCGCGACGGAACCAAATAATCACGCGCGCCTTCTGGTGAAGATTTGGTTAAGATCGGTGTCTGGATTTCCATAAAGCCTTCTTTGGTCAGATAATTTCTTAAATAATGAATAACCTGATGGCGCTTGATTAAATTATTTTTCATCCGCTCATGTCTTAAATCCAAATAACGGTATTTTAATCTCAACTCCTCATTCGCCTGGCGCTCTTCGTTGTCAATTTCAAAAGGCGGCGTTTCTGCTTCAGCTAAAATTTTTACTGATTTTGCCAAAACTTCCACTTCACCGGTTGGTAGATCTTTATTAATTTGTTTTTCCTGGCGTTTCTGAACCGCACCACTGATCTCCAAAACATATTCTGGTTTAATGTCTTTCATTAATTCTTGTGAAGCTTGATCTAATTCATTAGGAACCAAAACAATCTGAACAATGCCAGAACGATCGCGTAAATCAACAAAAACGATCTTGCCCATTTTGCGGACGACATTGACCCAGCCTTTTAATAAGACTTGTTCGTTGATTTTATTAATTGTTTGTATGTTATTTAGTTTCATATTTTTTGTTCTCATACCCAGGCAATGGTGCCTGGGCTACAAATTTACTATTGGGAGCGGCGCACCCTGCAAAATTTTTTCTTGGAGGCGGCGCACCCTGTGCCGCTTTACATTAATCTCTTACGGCCTAATTCTATTTATCATTCTCGGAAATGGAATCGTTTCGCGGACGTGCTGAATCCCGCAAATCCAAACAACAACCCGTTCCAAACCCAAACCAAATCCTGAATGCGGCACTGAACCGTATTTTCGTAAATCCAAATACCACTGAAATTCTTTAACTGGCAATTTATGTTCTTTGATTCTTTTTAATAATGTTTCATAATCATCTTCTCTTTGCGAACCGCCGATGATTTCGCCGTAACCCTCCGGTGCCAATAAATCATTATTCAAAGCAAATTTGCCTGTTGCATCTCGTTTCATGTAAAATGCTTTAACTTCAGCCGGGTATTTTTCCACAAATATCGGTAATTCATATTTCTTCGTTATCATTGTTTCATCATCACCGCCTAAATCATCTTTTTCTTTAATATCTGAACCCATTTTATTTAATTCTTTCACCACCTCTTGGTGAGTCTTTCTGATAAACGGCGCTTTGACTTTTTTTAATGGTTCAATGTCTCGTTCTAAAATTTCTAACTCTTTTTTATTTAAATTTAAGACTTTATTAACTATAAAACTTATTAACTGTTCCTGGATTTTCAGATTTTGCTCTTGATCACAAAAAGCCATTTCCGCATCCATCATCCAAAATTCAGTTAAATGTCTTCTGGTCTTGGATTTTTCTGCGCGAAAGACCGGACCAAAGTCAAAAACTTTGCCATGGGAAAAAATCGCCGCTTCAATATATAATTGCCCGCTTTGGGAAAGATAAGCCTTGTCTTCGTCAAAATAATTTATTTCAAAAAGTTCAGTCGTCCCTTCGCAGGCATTGGGCGTCAGAATCGGCGAATCAATTTTGATAAAACCTTCTTTATTTAAATATTCGTAAATGGCATTGATAATCGTATTTCTCACTCTTTGGATCGCCCATTGTTTTGGTGATCTTAACCATAAGTGGCGGTTATCTAATAAAAAGTCCGGGCCGTGTTCCTTCTTGCCAATCGGATATTCTTCGGCAACCTGAACGATTTTTAATTCTTTAACTTGAATTTCGTATTCTTCTTTTTTGGGATGTTTGGAAATAGTGCCACCAACTTCAACCGAGGTTTCCAAAGTAATTCTTCCACAGGCTGACCAGACCTCACTGCTTACGGCTTTTTTATCAACGATCGCTTGGATAAAGCCTGAGCCATCACGGATTTGCAGAAAATAAATACTGCCAGAGGAGCGTAAATTAAAAATCCAGCCAGAAATCCTTACCCCTTGGCCGGCAAAATTAGAAGCTTGGCTAATGAAGATTTTAGTCATAAATTTGTATTAATTATAAATTTTTTTTAATATTTTGTAAATCTTATAAATACTTGACAAAAATTTATATATATGCTATTATCTTACATTAAGAACATTAATAAAAACAATAACTAATCCAGACAATGGAGGATAACGTGTCAAACAAAAACATTACAGTGCAAGTTGCCTGCCTGCTTGCTTTCGTGACTTTCGTCTTCTGCACCATCATATCAGGCGGTCTGTCTGGCCACTTCGCCTACCTTGATGGGTTCGGAGAAGGCTATGACAAAGGCTATGGCGGAAATCGCCAATCAACCGCAATGGGAGATGCAGGACCTGGAAATTCACGAATCCACATCCTTTATGCTAAAGGATAGTACGGGTTGGTGGTTGGTCAGGTTTAACAGCATTAACGACACAATCAGAATTAGGGTTGCTGCCTGTGTTGCTGCCTGTCCGAATAACAGCCCTGAAAAATTTTGTAATTATGATTGTGACTTTTACAACGACCAATTACTTTGGCCGCCAACCGTAACTGCTTTGGACAAGCCCTTGTTGGATCCTCCGGAATTTGTCCTAAAGCTACTGGAAAACCGTCGACTAGAAAGGTTCCCCTTGGAGAAAATTCGCACCTTACTAACAACGGCCTTAACCAGCGCTACCGCTTGGCCGTGATCGCTTTCATTGAAGCAAAGATATTATTTACCTCCGACTTCCCTGATGAAGAAGGGATTAAAGAAGCTGCAAAACATGGTTTCAAATTAACGGAGGTGTGATCATGATCGGAAAAAAAATTCAAGTGAACCTCACGTCTAGAGGAACAACCTATGTGGATGGCGGTTACGAAATATCGAACGCCACCGAAGAAGGTTGTAATATTCTTGACGCAGGTATCAGTTATATCTGCCCGCACAGAACTGCTTGCGGATCTCTTTCGTCGAGGGAAGACGATTGCCCGCAATGCAAAAATGCTATTTAGTGGAAAATATCAGGCGCGCCCTACCACAGGTGCGCCTTTTTTTATTCTTGACAAAATAATATTGCTGTAATAAAATAAAAAATTATAGTTCTTTAACTTTCTTAAAACCAGCCCGCCAGGAGGTCAAAATGAATCAAAAATCAAGACTATCTCCAACAAAGTTATTTCCAATCGATCTCGGACAGCGCGAACTTGCCTATGCCCTGCCACCCAATCAACATGGTTTAAGAGTAGTAAATTTTCAAAACGGGGGTTATGGGGTGATGAATGAACACTTACAAATTATTACTAAAAAAAGATTTGATGATATTTGTCTCGAGAGAAACGGCATGATAAGGGCGTGGAAAAATGGCCAGGAAATCCAAATCAATTCTTCTGGAAAAATTATTAAATAAATGACCGAGCCGAAATACGCCATGGGCGCATTTCGGCTCGGTCTTATTTTTTTATTTTATATAACCCCCAGCTTGCAATTGCCAAAGCTTCTGATAAAGCCCGCCCTTTTTAAGTAACTGTTCATGTCTGCCCATTTGGACAACACTGCCTTTTTCTAAAACTAATATAAAATCCGCTTTCATCACGGTTGACAGACGATGCGCAATAATAATCGTCGTTTTATTTTTAATTAATTTTTCTAAAGACGTTTGAATTTCTCTTTCTATCGCTGAATCCAAAGACGAGGTGGCCTCGTCTAAAATTAAAATTGGCGCATTTCTCAAAACCGCCCGGGCAATGGAAACGCGCTGCTTTTCGCCGCCTGATAATCTAATGCCGCGTTCCCCGACTAAAGTTTGATAACCGTCTTTTAAAGATTTAATAAAATCAGCGATGCGCGCAAAATTAGCCGCCCGGCCGATCTCTCTAGTTGAAGCATTTACTTTTCCGTATCTAATATTATATTCAATAGTTTCGTTAAATAAGGCGGTTTCCTGCGGCACGATCACTAATTGTTTTCGAAGTGAATCTTGCTTAACTTGGTTGATATCCTGTCCGGCAATGAGAATCTGCCCGCTGGTTACATTATAAAAACGATACAATAATTTTATTAAAGTTGACTTGCCTACCCCCGAAGGCCCGACGATGGCTAGACTTTTTCCGGCCGGAACAAAAAAACTGACTTTTTTCAGAATTTCTTTACCATCTTCGTATTTGAAACTGACGTCTTTAAATTCAAGGGTCATCTTATTCCTGTTAATAATTAAATTTTTGGCCGTGGGAATATCCTTAATTTCGTTTCCCAACTTAAAATAGCCCATAATTGATTCTAGGTCAGTCAGCGACGTCCGAAAACGGCGATAAATATATTGGAAAGAAAACAGCGGAAAATAAACCCTGGCTAA
>Ga0214473_10003176_pt1 | contig 20012 bp, 13 predicted proteins | sample RVTome_7_FD_203509 | JGI IMG/M metagenome (GOLD analysis project Ga0214473, IMG submission 203509) | Soil microbial communities from uranium-contaminated site in the Upper Colorado River Basin, Wyoming, United States - RVT98D197 | ecosystem: Environmental > Terrestrial > Soil > Contaminated >... | reverse complement strand
TCAACGCGAGAATGGGCTGGAAGAGCCGCCAAATGACAGAGAGTGCGGACAAACGCAAGGACAAGAGGCGGGGCGCCGGTTCAGCCAAGGCCACGCGCCTCGGAAGCACATCGCCGACCATGACATGCAGAAACCAAATCGAAGGCAGGATGATGATGAGGCAGGGGACAAGCGGCAACTCCGTCACCCGGCACCACTTGGGAACAGCCCATATCGCGAGTATCAGCATAACTCCAAACGCCAACGATTTGAACAGGTCGGCCGCAAGGAGGACATCGCGTGACGACCGGGCCAGTTTCGCCCAGCGTCCTCTTGGGCGTTTCTCCTCGTCATCCGCATCCCCTGCCAGATCGACCAGCGCGCTCAACTGCAGCGCGCCCGCGCTGGTGAGATACATCACCAGCAGGAGAAGGCCCGCGACCACGACGGCAATGAGGGCCTCAATCATCGTCCCGCTCCCCCGCCGCGACGCGCGCACGGATCAAGCCGCCCGACGCGAGGTGCCGGTTCTCGGCACGCAACATGCGACGGTGCTCGTCGGGCTTGTGATGATCGTAGCCGAAGAGGTGCAGGCATCCGTGCACCGCCAACCGCAACAATTCGTCGCCAATTGTTCCGCCATGCTCAGCGATCCAACGTTTGCAGTGCGCATAGTTGCAATAAATCTCGCCGATGAGCTTCTCGGATTCTGTTCCCGGCATTTCGCCGGCGAGGGGAAATGAGAGGACATCCGTCGTCTTGTCCTTGCCCTTAAACCGCCGGTTGAGACGGCGCATCGTGACATCATCCACAATGATGACCTGCACGGTCCCACCGCCGTTCTCTTTCCGGATGATCTGCGTCAGCAGAAGCCGGATCTTTGACGCGGGCGCCCGCGCGCCGACCACATCGCGAACGATGCGCACGCCTGCGAGATCGCGTCGGGATGCGCCAGCCGTACCGCGTGCCCTGGAGTTATCGCTGAGGGGAGCCATCATACAGGCCGGCTACTGCTTCCCCGATGCGCGTGTCGGTGTGGAGGGAAAGCGGATCTGGGTGACGCCGTTGGGTGACGATCCTTCAACGTCATTGTCGTCTTCGTCGATTTCGTCGGCCGCCGAGGGATAGTCAATTCTTTGGTGAAAGACACCGATCAGGATCTTCAGAAATGCCTCTTCGATCTTGTGCAAATCGCGCAGAGTCAGATTGCACTCCTCGAATTGTCCGGCCAAGAACTTGTCGGTGATGACCTTTTGGATGGCGGCCTGCACACGTCCCGGCTTTGGGTCATCGAGGGTGCGCGTGACCGCCTCGACCGAGTCGGCCAGCATCAGGATGGCGGTCTCGCGCGTCTGCGGCTTCGGGCCGGGGTAGCGGTACTCTTCCTCCGGCACATCCTCATCCGGTGACTGCTTCTGCGCCTTATGATAGAAAAAGCTCATGACCGTGGTGCCATGGTGCTGTTCGATGAAGTCGATCACGCCATCAGGAAGATTGTGCTCAAGCGCCAATTCCTTCCCGCCTTTGACATGCCGTTCGAGGATGAGCGCGCTCATCGAAGGGGAGAGCTTGTCGTGTTTGTTCTTGGTATGGCGCATGTTCTCGACGAAGTACTCCGGCTTCTCCATCTTGCCGATGTCGTGATAATATGCCCCGACACGCGCCAAGAGCGCGTTGGCCCCGATGGCCTCTGCGGCAGACTCGGCGAGATTCCCGATCACGATCGAATGATGGTAGGTCCCGGGCGCCTCAAGCGACATACGCTTCAACAGCGGATGATTGAAATTCGACAATTCCAGGAGCGTCAGATCGGTCGTAAATCCAAACAGCGATTCAAACACCGGAAGGAGTCCAACACAAAGCACCGCCGAGGCGATGGCGTTGATCATCCCGTATCCAGCCGCCAGGAGGATACCCTCGGTCTCCGTGTACCTTAGCGATTCAATCACAACGATCGCCAAAAGGTACGCCAAAGAGCCATAGAGCGCAGGACGATAGAAGTCATAGCGCCGACGAACCGTGCGTACGCTATACGCCGACACCATCCCGACCGCCAACCCAACGACGAACACCGGGAAATTGAACCCGGTTGTGACCCCAATAAGAATCGAGAGGAAGACCGTCGACACTAAGGCGGTCCCCAAATCGACCAGCACGGTGACGAGAATTGCCGCCAGTGGGATGGGGATGAGGTACAGAATGGGCCAGCCCAGTTCCATCGCCACCCGCGAAGCCACCAACACCAAGATCCACAAGCCGGACAGCAACAGGATGACGGCTGTGCGCTTGAGGTAGCGCGGGCGAAAATGGTGGAAATGGAGAGCCATCCCGACCACGCAGAACACCGCGAACAGCGCCCTCCCGCCGATGGGCAGGAGATACCCGGCCACACTGTCCGAATCGCGACGTTCGGCTCGCAATTCTGCCAGCGCCCGGAGCCGCTCGGCATGCGCGGGTGTCACACGTTCGTTCTTGGCGACGATTCGCTCTCCGCGGTAAATGCGAACCTTGTACGGATGAATCTCATCAAGAAGTACTTGGCGGCGTTGTTCGGTGATTTCGTGTTCGTAGACCAGATTCGGCGTCAAGAGGCTGGTAATAACCGCAATCAGACGGTGCCTCTCCGAATCTTCCACGCCCGGAATCTCGGCCAACTCTACGTCGATACGGGTACGCGCCGCTGTACGATCAAGGATCTGATCGCGCTTCAGTGGCATCTCTCCGACTCCGGGTCGATCCACCATGACAAACGGACTCTCGCTGGATGGCAGGAAACGGCTGTCGGGGAATACGCCGGTGGTGTAAAGACGGCGCACCGCGTCTTCGGCGGTAAACCGCAACGCCAACCAGCCGCCGCCCGGACGCGGTGGCGTGAGGGTGTCGAGATCCCACCACGGGAATTCCTGCGCCAGTCGTTCCTTGCGAAGACTCGGGCTCATCGGAGACGCCGCCAGCCGCTCCGCGCGGTTGAAGAAATTACCCAGGGTGCGCTGGATGGAATCGGCGATCGCACGGTCGTAGCCAAGAATTGGTGGAGTCTCGCGCCGAATCTCGTCTTCTTCAGCGCGAATCTCGTCCAGCGACTTTAAGACCGGGAAATCGAAGGGCGCGATGATCTCCGCAGTGGCGATGTCGCCCACGCGCGGGAAATCGGGCGGAACAAAGAGTTCGGGGCGTGGGAAGAAGACGATCGAACACACGACAACGGCCATTCCCAACACGACATGAAACAATGTCTGGACCCGCCGATAATTGCGCGTATCCGCAAGATCCTCCAAGCGGGCGCGGGCGCGTGCCGTGATCGCCCGCTTGGTTCTGAGCAGAAAGTGAAACATATCCGGTCGTTACTCTTCGTCGTCCTCGTGAGTGGGAGCGGCGTTCGGTGATTGCAGGTCGTGGTTGCGACGCGCGCTGTCGTCCCGGCCTTCGTAACGCTCATACGCGCGAATGATCGCGCCCACGAGTTTGTGGCGGACGACATCGTTCTCCGTCAGATACACCATCCCGATCCCTTTGATCCCTTTCAGTATCTGGCAGGCGAGCGTCAGCCCCGACGTTGTGGGATGGGCGAGGTCGATCTGGGTCAGGTCACCCGTGACGACGGCCTTCGAGCGTTCACCCAAACGGGTGAGGAACATTTTCATCTGCCCAACGGTCGAGTTCTGCGCCTCATCCAATATCACGAATGCGCTGTTCAATGTCCGCCCGCGCATGAACGCCAAGGGAACGATCTCGATCGTGCCGTTGTCCATCAGACGGTGCATTTTGTCCATCGGCATCATGTCGTACAGCGCATCGTAAACGGGCCGCAGATACGGATCCACTTTCGCACGGATGTCACCGGGGAGAAACCCGAGAGACTCACCCGCCTCCACCGCAGGGCGCGCCAGAATGATCCGGCTGACGAGCTTCGCTTTCAATTCCGCCACGGCCATGGCAACCGCGAGATATGTCTTTCCCGTGCCGGCGGGTCCGACACAAATCGTGATATCGTAATTCTCGATCGTCTCGAGATAATTCTTCTGCCCAAGCGTCTTGGCAGTGATCTTCTGCCGTGCCCCCGGCACCCCGACGGCTTCCAGTTGGGCCGATGGACCATCGCTGCCATCCTCCACAACCGTGACCGCGTAATTCAAGTAACGCTCCGAAAGCTCGCCCGTCTTCTCGAGGTGCGAAAGCAGGTCAATAAACAGGCGTGCGACGGCATCGAGCTTTTCCGGTGGCCCGACCGCGACAACCTCATCGCCTCGGGCGGTTAGAGTGACTCCTAACCGCGCTTCGATCAGGGACAGAAAAACACTGTGCCGCCCGAAGAGGACACGCGGGTCGGTACCTTCGATGGAAATGATGCGCTGGGCGGGTCTACTCAAAGTGGATGCGCACAGAACGGCGTCTGGTTGGTGTCTCCCTCACGGAGACTGCCGTCTGTACAAACTGGGGGATGTTCGGTTCGGTTTGGCATCGCCCATTCACTCTTTCAACCGTAAACAACAACCCGCCGCAGGCGGGTCGCCTTTGTTTCATCGGTAGAAGGTGAGTGCAATATACGTAGCGCAGGTCCATTCACCGGGCGATTATTCCTTCTCGTCTCGTTGTCCACCGTAAGCAATACGGGTACAATAGGATACGGCAGTGCCCGTACTTGGCGGGGGCTGTTACGAAACTCACTCTCCGCAGTCTCGCGCCACGCCCACAAGCATGACGGTACGTATTGATCCGCCGTGGCGGACAACACCGGCATGAAGGCCCGTGGCACCGACTGAATCTTGTCTATGACATCTTGATCTGAATGCCCAGTTCGTCGAGTTGGTACTGCTCGATCTCCGATGGGCAAGAATCCATCAACGACTGGGCCTGGGTTGTCTTCGGGAATGCGATCACGTCGCGCAACGAGTCTGAATTCGTCATGATCGCGACAATTCGATCGAATCCCGGCGCGATCCCGCCGTGCGGCGGCGCGCCATACTCCAACGCCTCAAGCAGGAAGCCGAACATGCGTTTCGCGCGTTCATCGTCGATGCCGAGGGCATTCAGCACACGTCGTTGGATTTCGAGACGATGGTTGCGAATTCCGCCCGACGCCACCTCGGTTCCATTCAAGACAAGATCGTACTGATAGGCGCGGATGAACTCCCACGGATGTTCTGGAGTTCCGGGCGTGGCTGTTGTCGTAAACCCAGCTTCGAGCTTGGGCAAGTCATCGTCATACGGATGCGTGACGATGTTGTGCATCGCGTCGTAGCGTTTGGCATCGGCATTGTACTCGAAGAGCGGAAACTCCGTCACCCAGGCGAATGCAAACTTCCCCGTGTTGACCAGATTGAGCCGCTTGGCAATTTCGATACGCAACTTGCCCATCGCCGCCCAGCAGGTCTTGACGTCACCCGCGACAATCAAGACGGCATCTCCCACACGCGATTCGGTCGCGCCGGTGATGCGATCCAGCGCGTCAGGCGTGAGAAACTTTGTGATGGGCGACTTCACACCCTCCGCTGCATAGAGGATGTAAGCCAAGCCGGCCGCGCCCTGATCCTTGGCAATTTTCTCCAGTTCGGCGATCTGACTGCGTGAGAGCGTCGCCAAGGTTGGAGCGCGCAAGGCCGAGACACGTCCTCCCTTTGCGACAGTCTCTTCGAACACCCTGAACCCCGATTGTTTAACCGCCTCTGATATGTTCACAACCGGAAGATCGTAGCGCAGATCCGGTTTGTCCGATCCGTATGTGTCCATCGCCTGCAGATAGGTCAGACGTTGGAACGGCGCGATGACCTCGACCTTCAACACTTCCCTGAACAGGTGCTTCATCATCCCCTCGACGACGGCGAAGATGTCGTCCGGCGTGACAAAGGCCATTTCCATATCAATCTGTGTGTGTTCGGGCTGACGGTCGGCGCGCAGGTCTTCATCGCGCAGGCAGCGCGCCAATTGGAAGTACTTGTCAAATCCGGAAATCATCAGAATCTGCTTCATCAGTTGCGGCGACTGCGGCAGGGCGTAGAAACGTCCCTTGTGCACCCGCGACGGCACCACATAGTCACGCGCCCCTTCCGGCGTCGAACGCATCAGAAGCGGCGTTTCAATTTCATAGAACCCCTGGCCGTTCAGATAATTGCGCACGGCGATCGATGCCTGATGACGCACCCGCAACTTGTTCTGCAACGGCGGACGGCGCAGATCGAGATAGCGGTACTTAAGCCGCAAGTCTTCGGATGCGTTCGTGCTCTCGGAAATCTCGAAAGGCGGTGTCTTCGACTTGTTCAGGACGACCAGTCTTGTCACCGATATCTCAATCTCACCGGACGGAAGCTTCTTGTTAACTGTCCCATCCGGCCGTTTCTGAACTGTCCCTTCAACACCGATCACGGTTTCGGCGCGCAACGCCCCCGCCGTCTCCATCGTTGACGCGTCGAGGGTTTCGGGATGGAAGACGATCTGCGTGATCCCGTACCGGTCGCGCAGATCGATGAAGAACAGGCCCCCCAGATCACGCCAGTGCGCGACCCAGCCATTCAGGCGTATTGTCTGCCCGGCCTGCGCAGTCCGCAATTCGCCGCAGGTGTGGGTACGTTTGATATCTTCGATAATCAGCATCTGGAATTTCCTATTCCCTTATACCTCAAACAACTTGCGTACCCACGAATTGTAATCTGCACCGATTGTCGTCTGTTGAGCCCTATCCATAACGCGCAAGATGTACTGTTGATTCGCGATTTCATCATCGCCGATTACGATCACAGTGCGCGCCTTGGAACGATCAGCCTCTTTCATCTGAGCTTTCAGCCCGCGTCCCAGAAAATCTCGATCTGCCGAGAGACCGAGACTACGCAACTTGCCCAGAACTTCACCTGCTTGCGCCGCCGCCGCATCGCCAACAGTGCAGACAAACACGTCAAGTCGCTGAGCTTCAGGTTTGATCGAATCTGGTATCGAGGCGAGGACTCGTTCGAACCCGGCCGCAAACCCGACCGCCGGGGTTGGCGGCCCGCCCAAGATCTCGACTAATCCATCATAGCGCCCGCCGCCACAGATGGCATCCTGAGCGCCGATTCGCGTCGACTTGAATTCGTATGTTGTGCGTGTGTAGTAATCCAGACCGCGCACCAGACGCAGATCGACGGTGAATCCGATCTTCAACTGATCCAGACCCCGTTTGACCGTGCCAAAATGCGCACGGTCTTCATCAGTCAGAAACCCATCTATGGACGGCGCATTTTGGTGGATTCGCCGGCAGTTCTCGTTCTTGCAGTCGAAGATGCGCAACGGATTGGCGGTCGCGCGACGCTTACAGTCGGCGCAGATTGCGGCGAACACATCAGGGGCAGTGAGAAAAGCCCGAAGAGCGGCATCTAATTTACGTCGCGCATCGGGGCCGCCAATCGAGTTGATGACCAACTCGGATTCCCTGACGCCGAGTTCTTTCAAAATGCTGTCAGCCAGCGCGATCGTCTCAACATCCGCCTCAGGGCCTGCCGGTCCGATCAACTCGGCGCCGAACTGGTGAAACTGCCGCAGGCGTCCCTGCTGAGGACGTTCCGCCCGGAACATCGGGCCGATGTAGAAGAACTTCCATGCGGGCCGTTTCGCCCCGAGTGATTCCTCCAAATACGCACGCACAACCGACGGCGTCCCTTCCGGACGCAGTGTGACCGAACGGTCGCCGCGGTCGGTGAAGGTGTACATCTCCTTCTGGACAATGTCGGTTGACTCACCGGTGCCGCGTTCGAAGAGCTCGGTCGGCTCCATCACTGGGCATCGAATCTCGCCGAAGCCGAAGCGGCGCATGACATCTCGCACAATACCCTCAGCCCGCACCCATTGGGAGCCCTCCTCAGGCAAGAGATCAACCATTCCGGCCAATCGGCGAAATCCGGTATCGTTGGCCTTGCTGTTCATCAAGTCATCGCCCCCAAAAAGCCGCCGGGGAATTGGTCCAAACAACGCCCCGGCATCATGTAACTTCTCAATCTGATTCCCGGAGACAGCCCAAGTCAATTCGGAAAAAATGATGCCGGGAGAGCGCCCTGATTCATCTTTTCGCATACAAATCCTGTTTTCGTCGCGTATTGAAGTCAGGAAGAGGGGATCGCGCGAACAACAGCTCTCCTTGTGACATCTTAAGAGCAGGACAACGTAAAGAGCAGTGTTCATAGGGCCACAAGCCCGGAGGGAGAGGTGCGCATGGACCGGAAAGCAAGGCAACGTAAAGAGCTGTCTTCACCGGGCGCTAAGCCCAGAGGGAGAGGTGCGTATGAACCGGCCTATCCGACCTCAGAAGACGATCTGGCACCCGTTGTCGTTGCAACAACTGACGACCAATGAGTTCATCGCGGTGGTCAACCAGATCCTGGCGGGGCGGTATTCCCTGCTCCGTGACACCCTCAGGGGCGCTTCGGCGTCGACCGACCCGCGCCGGCTCCCGCCGTCCGTCGAACTCTGATCCCGGCCGGCTCCACGCCGGTCCCGCATGGTCCCTCACCCATGCGGCGCGATTCGCTGGCACGAAACAACCATAGGCGGTCATCCCGCCATCCTTTGCGATTGCCGCGCCTGCCGATCTGCTCTAAATTCGCGCGGTAAGCCAAAGGAGTCAGATGATGAACGCCTCAACCGTGCTGAAACATTTCCTGCTGCCCAGCATCCTTGTCCTTCTCTCGCTCGGAGCGTCCGGCGCCATCGTGCAAGCCGATGAGCCCCTGGCACCGACTGTTGCCACGTCGCAAGATGAGGCCGGCTGGGGGGAAATGACGCCCGAACGCCGCGCCGAGGCGATTGAGTATTCCAACTCACGCAATCTCTTTTACTTTTTTGAGTTCGTCTTTGGGGCGCTTATCTGGGTTGTGCTCCTGTTTAGCGGGCTGTCCGGTCGCATGCTCGGCTGGGCTGAGCGTGTGGTGAAGAATCGCGCGCTCATGCTATTCCTCTATCTGCTCGCCCTGATCGCCTTTGTTCAAATCGTTTCGTTGCCGCTGGAGTACTACTCCGGCTATCACCTGGAACACAAGTACGGCCTTTCCAACCAGACATTCGGCGCCTGGACATGGGATCTCCTCAAGGGGCTGGCTGTCGCCGTTGTGATAGTCACCCTGCTGGCCGCGATCGTCTATGCCATCATCCGACGCAACCCGCGCTCTTGGTGGGCATGGCTCGGCGTCGTTTCGGCGCCCCTGGTCATCTGCTTCGTGGTGATTGCGCCCATTGTGATCACGCCGATCTTCTACGAGACCAAGTCGATGGAGGAGACTCCGCTCCGGGCGCAGATTCTCGATCTGGCGGCGCAATCGGGCATCCCCGATTCTCGCGTCTTCGTGATGAACGCCTCGAAGGACACCAAGAAGCTAAGCGCCTACGTGACCGGATTGGGCAAGACCAAGAGGATCGTACTCTATGACAATCTGGTCGCAACGATGGACCCTTCCGAGGTCTTGTTCGTCGTCGGCCACGAGATGGGGCACTATCTGCTTCACCACGTCTGGATCGGATTGGCTGTCGCCGTCGTGTTCATCTTCGTCACCGCCTACCTCTCACACCTGGCGATGGCGCGGCTGATCGAGCGGTACAAGGCACGATTCGGATTTGACCGTCTCTCAAGTTTCGCCAGCATGCCGCTCATCGCCTTGAGTTTTTCGGTCATTGGTTTTGTCTTCTCGCCGTTGCAGAACGGCATCTCGCGCCACTTCGAGCATGAGGCCGACATCTTTGGCCTGCAAAAGACAGGCGATGGCGAGTCGGCCGCGGGCGCGTTCGAGAAACTTGCTTCCGCCAATCTCTCGAATCCCAATCCCTCTGCCATTATCAAGTTCTGGCTCTATGACCATCCGCCGCTGTCCGAACGCGTGACCTTCGCGCGTTCCTGGAAGTTCACCGGAGGGACGGTCAGCATCGCTCCGCCAAGTTCGGATTCCTTGTTGCTGTTTCCGGGCGAAAAGCATCTACGCAATGTCCGCCAATTGACATTCGGAGGCGAAAACGCTGAGGCGTACTTCAGCATGGACGGAGCCAAGCTCGTCCTGCAATCGACCCGGGACGGCTACCCGTGCGACCGGATTTACACGATGAATATCGATGGCAGCGATATGCGGCTGATCTCAACCGGCCAAGGCGTCACCACCTGCTCGTTCTGGGCGCCGGATGGCCGGCGGATCATCTACTGCTCGACGCATCTGGTCGAGGACTCCTGCCCGCCGAAGCCCTCGCACGGGCAGGGGTACGTTTGGTCGCTCTACCAGGGGTATGATGTGTTTTCCTGCAAACCCGACGGCAGCGATTTGAAGCGCCTTACCGAAACAGCCGGGTACGACGCCGAGGCCGTTTACTCCAACGACGGCTCGAAGATACTGTTCACGTCTGTCCGCGATGGTGACCTCGAGCTGTACACGATGAACGCAGACGGCTCCAATCCGACACGGCTGACGCATGAACTCGGTTATGACGGCGGCTCGTTCTACTCTTGGGACGACAAGATGATCTGCTACCGCGCCAGCCATCCGACCGATTCTGCCGAGGTCGCCGACTACAAGAAGCTGCTCGATCAGGGACTCATCCGCCCTGGTAAACTCGAACTGTGGGTTATGAACGCAGATAGGACAGGCAAACGTCAGGTCACCAACAACAGCGCCGCCAACTTCTGCCCCTTTTTCCATCCCGACGGCAAACGGCTCATCTTCGCCTCAAACATGAACGACCCCAAGAGGCGCAACTTCGATCTCTACATGATCAACATCGACGGTACCGGTCTTGAGCAGATCACCTTCAACGAGTCCTTCGACGGTTTCCCGATGTGGAACAAAGATGCAAGCAAGCTGGTCTTCGCCTCCAACCGCAATCAAGCCAAGCCGGGCGAGACGAACATCTTTATTGCGGACTGGGTGGACTAAAACCGGGGGCTCGACTGAGAAGAGGACACTAATGCACAGACCCATTCTTCGAGCAGGTTACGACTCAGCGTTGATATGCGAAGAAGGGCACGAGATAACTCGGGCTCTTTCACAAAACCCAGACAAGAACATAAAGCATTGCCCGAAATGTGGCAGACCCACGCTTTCGAGCTGTTTGGACTGTAGCAGCCCCATTCCTGGTATGTACATATCTCCCGGCAGAGTTGTGCACCCGTACGAGATTCCGAGGTATTGCCTGCAATGTGGAGCCGCCTATCCTTGGACCTCCGCCAGACTAAATGCGGCGAAGACATTGGTGCTAGAAATGGATGGACTCACTTCGGCCGAACAGGCCTCGCTCAGTCAAGGAATCGACGATTTAGTCAGAGAAACGGCTCAGGCCTCCACGGCCGTCGTCCGACTTAAGAAACTTGCCCCTAAGATGGGTAAGGAAGCTCTAGACATGCTGAGAAGCATTCTCTATGACATCGTCAGCGAGACAATGCGGAAGAGCCTGTGGCCATAGAAAACCTGTGCGGGTAAGCCCCTGGGCTGACTGCCACAGATCAATCAATGCCTCACCGTCATCGCCGCCGTAAACTCATTCAGATTCGGCGCGCGGTCCAGATTCCCAATCGCCTCGATCACCCGATTCTGCTGTGACATGTTCATCACATCCGAGGTCAGCGCGCGGAACTTCTCTTCGAGATCGGCATTGGTCATCGGATTGGCGGGATACCCCTTTGGGAACTCGACTTCCTTCTCGACCGTCTTGCCGTCACTGGTCGTGATCGACACACCGGAGAGCTTCTTCGCGGGGAACTGCTTTTCGTAACCCGGATCGGCGACCACTTCGATCTTCTGCAAGAGCGTCTGCAACTTCGGATCATGGATGCGCTCGTGCGTGAATTGCAAAGGCGTAATCATACGATCCATGATCGCCGCGCCAATCACATAAGGCAGCGAGTGATCGGCAGTTTCTTTGGTCTCGGGATGGTACTTGGTCGGATCGGCGAGGATGTCTTTGGCGCGAGCGATTGTTCGTACCACCACTTTCGTCACCTTATCCGCCTTGATGTCATGTGTTTTGACCAGATCGAGTGCCGCCGAAATCGGCGAATGCGTGAGCGCCTCAGTCGGGAAGGCCTTGTAGGCGCAGTTTCCGATCCGCCATGACTTGCCCAAGCCCTCGGTCAACTTCGTCATGTCCCAATCCGGGCCGAGCAGCTGGCAGAAGCCCTCCTTGCCTTCCATGATGAGTTCGGTGCCGATGTATCCATGACGCGCCAAACGTGCCGCGAATACTCCTGAGGCAGCCGCCATCGGGTCGACCGTGTTTTTCATCATCGTCAGCTTGCCTGCCGCGACAGCGCCCATGGTCATGTTGTGGCAGGTCGAGATCCCGACCGCATTGACAATCTGTTCGACATCGAGTCCCATCATGAAGCCGGCAACAACCGGCGAGGCAATCTGCGTCAGCGACGCGTGATGCCAGCCGCGCTCACGTATTCCGGGCACACCGAACTCGCAGAGGCGCATCTCGAGTTCATAGGCCAGAACGATCCCGGCGATCACCTCCTGCCCGGTGCGGTTGTAGGGCTCGGCAATCGAGGTGGCAATCGGAATGAGATCGGAAGGATGTGAGGGATCGGCTTCCCAATAAATATCGTTGTAGTCCATCACGCGGACGGCCAGTGAATTGATCAGCGTCGCGAAATAGGCGCTGGTCTTCTCACCGGACGACCAGATCGTGCACTTGTTGTTTCCGCCGAAGTCCGTGATCACCTTGCGCATGATTTGCACGTCTTCGTGGTGGAACCCGCCCAGCGCGCATCCGCACGAATCCAGAAGAAATCGCTTGGCATGCACCACCGATTCGGGATCAATCTGTTCAAACTTGAGTTGGGCGGCGAACTCCGCCCAGATTCGGGAAATGCTCTTTTTCTGATCTGCCATGCCGTGCCTCAGCCGTTCCTTTCGGTCATCAAGGAATGCCGATGATGCGAGAAAATCGGGCGGGAATCAAGACAGACAGTAAGACGATTGCAGCGTAGGGGTGGGTCTGAGACCCGCTTCTGCCCGTATGCAACCAAGAAGGGCCGGTCTCAGACCGGCTTCTACAATCACATGTCTGGTTCAGCTAATGAGCGCCGTTGCCGTTTTCCAAGAGCCCGTCGCGCATGTGCAGGACGCGTTCCGATCTCATGGGCAGTTTGGGATCATGCGTGATAATCATGATCGTGTGACCGGCCTTCCAGAGTTCTTCGAACAAATCGACGATCTCCAGCCCGGAGGCGGTATCGAGATTGCCGGTGGGTTCGTCGGCGAGGATTAGGTCCGGATTGTTGACCAAGGCCCGCGCTATCGCCACGCGCTGCATCTGCCCGCCCGACAGCTCGGTCGGCTTATGATGAAGACGGTCCCCCAGTCCCACTCGCGTGAGCACGTCGGTGGCGCGTCTGCGTCGTTCCGATGTTCCGACGCCGCAGAACACCATCGGCAATTCGACATTCTCCAACGCCGATAGGTAGGGAAGAAGATTGAAGTTCTGAAACACAAAGCCGATATGCTGGTTGCGGATCTCGGCCAGGCGGTTCAGCGTGAGTTTGTTGACGGTCTCATTGCCGAAGATATACTGTCCCTCCGACGGTACATCGAGACAGCCGATGATATTCATCATCGTCGACTTGCCCGATCCTGACGGTCCTACGAGCGTAAGGAACTCGCCCTTGCGCACCTTTAGGTCAACGCCGCGTAACGCCTCAACCTTGATCTTTCCGGTGTCGTAGACTTTCCACACCCTGTGCAGTTCGATGATATTGCCGTTGCCATTCGCGTTCATGTCTTGTCTGCCTCATTCGTGGGGACGCGATGATTCGCGCCCCTACTCGTACCTCAATGTCTCAGCCGGATTCAATCCTGCCGCCTTGCGCGCCGGGAAGTAACCCGAAATGATTCCGATCACTCCAAGAATCGACACCGTGATTAAACCGATGGGCATGGAGATCGTCGGATTGCCCAGCCATGACATTGTCGATTCCGTATCGCGGGGAATCAACGTGAGCAAGTCGCACAACAGTTGCGAGACATAGATGCCGATCGCGCCGCCGGAGAAGCAGATGATCAGCGCCTCCAGCAGAAACGTGTTGTGAATCAGCCGCGGCTTGGCGCCCAACGCCATCTTGATACCTATTTCCTTGGTTCGCTCCTTGATCACGACGTACATGATGTTGGCCACGCCGACCCCGGCGATCAGAAGGGTCATCGCGCCGATGATCCCCATGAAGATCTGCATGCCGATCATCATCTTCATCATTTCCTGACGGCCTTCGATCGTATCCCAAATCGACAACGCCTGCTCGTCGGCGGGATCAAACTTGTACTTCGATCCCAGCACGTGATAGAGACGCTGCTCAACAAGCTTGTTGAGCTGGTCCGATTGCGGCATGATGACCAAGTTGCTGAGGTACTTGTTGCCGAAGATCGCAGAGAATGTCGTCGCTGGGATCGACCCCTTGTCGACATCAGGCCCGCCGTACATGCCCATCTGTTGCTTGTCGGTGCTGACGCCAATGACTGTAAAGGGCATACCGGACAGTTGCACGGTCTTGCCGACCGGGTCTTCCTCGCCGAATAGGCGTTTGGCGAGCTTGTGGCCGAGAAAGAGGACCCGGCGCTTCGTGTCCATGTCGGTCTTGTTGATGTAACGTCCGCCATTCAGGGGATTGTGCGCGCGAATCTGCTGATACGAGGGATACTCTCCGCACACATGCTCCGAGAGCACCTTGCGTCCATAAACAAGATCGATGCCCCAGCGCGAATACTCGGCTCCGACTTCTGCCACTTCCGGGATGCTTTGCTTAATGAGATCCAGGTCCTCGGGCAGAAACCGCACACGCCGTCCACGGGGAAGACCTTGATACGGGACCGATGACTGCCCTCCCCAGATGACCATGATGTTCTCGCCCATCCCGCGTTGGTTGCGGTCCAACTGTGTCTTTAGCCCCTCCCCAAATGCCAGAAGCAACAGGATCGACATCGTGCCCCAAACGATGGCAGCGACCGTCAATGCCGCGCGCTTCTTCTGCTTGCGGAAGTCGGCCAAGAAATACTTGAGGAATTGGACCAGATTCATGTCAGTGTACCGCCATCCTGAGTCGCGCCGTTCTTTGGCGCGACTCAGGATCTTTTTCTTTTACAGCCGCAACGCCTCAATGGGATTGCAGCGTGACGCGCGCCTAGCCGGGAAGAACCCGGCAATCATGCCGATCAGCCCCAGCACCACGATGGTGACCACTGCCACAGATGCCGAGATGGTCGGAACGCCAATGTAATCCTCGACACCGAAACTGGGTACCAAAGCGACAACTATGGCCGCGAAGGCAAAGCCGAAGATGCCGCCGATCGCAGTCAGGAACAGCGTTTCGAACACAAACTGACTCATGATAAACCGGGGTTTGGCGCCGAGAGCCATCTTGATGCCAATCTCCTTGGTGCGCTCCTCGACCACCACATTCATGATATTCGATATCGAAATGCCGCCGACGATGAGCGTAAACGCGCCAATGACGCCGAGGAATGCGCGAAAAGCGAGGAAGAACGCGCCGAAAAACTTCTCGTTCTCGGTCGTGTCCCACATTGCGAGGGCCTCGCGGTCATCCTTGTCGAACTTGTACTTGGCGCCGAGAGTCTTGTACACACCGGAGATCACTGACTCGGTGTCGCGTGGGTCCTTGGCGCGAAAGACCACGTTGTTGACATACTCGACACCATACATGGCGCGAAAGGTCGAGGTGGGAATGAATGCCATGCGGACATCGCGGCCCTGATACGACGAATCCTGATTCTTGGGGATCATCACGCCGATGACGGTAAAGGGCGTGCCGTTGACCAGAATGATGCGCCCGACCGCCTCATCCTCACCGAAGAGATCGGTCTTCAGTTCCGGACCGATGAAAATGACACGCCTCTTGTTCTCATAATCCTGATCGTTGAGCCAGCGTGATCCCTCCTGCGCGATGATGTTTCGCATCGTGCCATATTCGGGCCAACACCCGACAACGCGCACCAACTTTTCCAATGTCCCGACGCGCACCTTCACATCACCGCGTCCATACTCCGGAGAGACCTCGCCGATGCCCTGCACGTTGGCCTTCAGGAGCGAGGCATCTTCCTCGCGGAAGCGGATCACCCGATTCTTGGGGAGTCCCTGGAAGACCTTCGAAGTGCGGCCCGGCCACATGATTACAATGTATTCACCCATGCCGCGGACCGCTTTCTGCTGGCGGGCGTGGATGCCTTTCCCGAATGCGAGAAGCAGGACCACCGACGCCGTACCCCACAGGATGCCGAACACCGTGAGTGCGGTGCGCATCTTTTGCGACCGGATGTCGCGTAACAAAGAAGTGAGGAAAACCCGGATAGCCATGGCGTCCTATGCCGCGCGGAAGCTCGCAGGACTACTTGATTTCCTTGGGCGGACGTTCGATCACTTCCGCGCCCTGTTCAAGACCCGCCAGAATCTCGACTTGCAGTCCATCCGAAAGCCCGGTTGTGATCAAAATCTCTTTGGCTTCATCCGGATTCTCGGTGTTGGGAACTTCGACATACGCGGAATCCTCTCGGAACGTGACCAATCGCTCCGGCAGGACGAGCACGGAATCCTTGCGGTTGATCACAATCTCGGCGTTGGCCGAGTATCCGGCGCGCAATTGAGTGCCGGCGGCGACCTCGTCGAGATGAATCTCAACGTCAAACAGGACCGTGTTGTCCTCTTTGCGCGCCTTGGGAGAGATCATATGGAGCTTGCCGGTCACTTTCGCATCCGGCAACGCGCCGATCTTGATGTCAACTGGCATGCCAACGCTCAGCTTGCCGACGTCGATCTCATCGACCGTGCCCTTGAAGAGCAGCCGTTCCATCGACGCCAACGTCAGCAACGCGGTTCCCTCTTGGAACGATGTCAGCGGCACGACCGGATCGCCCTGATTGACGTGCCGCGCCAGCACCGTCCCCGAGATCGGTGAGCGCAGAATTGACTCGACGGCTTTATTGGCGATCGTTGTCTTGCCCGATTCGATTAGGGAGAGTTTTTCCTCGGCGAGCTTGCGGCGCAGATCGCCTTCATCCAACCGCTGACGGGCCTTTTCATATTCTTGATCGGAGATGTGTTTTTTGGCCAGCATCTCCTGAGAGCGGTTGAAATCGCGCAAGGCATTGTCATACTCGACCGCAGCCAACTGGACGTTCCGCTTGGCCTCCGCATACTCCAATGGCGTTGGATCGGGGGCTACTTCGATCAACGGATCACCAATGCTGACCGAATCGCCGATCTCGATGTAAATTTTCTCGACGAGTCCGGAAATCTTCGATTTGATCGCGATTTCATTGTCGGGTTCGATGCGGCCGATGGCGAGCGCTTTGTCGACGATGGTGCCACGGTCGACCTTAACAAGCTTGAAGGAGGCGTCGGTGTGCCCGGCGCGGTTCTGGATGATGAAGATCAAGCCGGCAACAAAAACGATTCCGATCAAGCCCAGACCAATCTTCTTGACCATGGGTAACTCCCCGTCAGGCAGTTTGTACGGTAGTGCCACGGTCGTAGGACGGCCGTAGGCCAACAACTCTGCTACTACGGGTGTGGAAAGAAAAGGTTTCGGCGGTCGGGTTCCCTGGGGCGGCCCCGCGCTCAGGGGGCGGCGCTCGGTTTCCGCGCCACCACACGCTGCGTCCGGGGATCAACGTACACAACTTCGTAGTCCAGCAGTCGCGCGCCGACGGCCGGCAGAACCCACCCGGCGTCCTGGATATCATCCGGATCGAGAATCACAGACGGGATCCCCGCGGTGTCGGCGCATTCGAGATAATGAAGTGCGTGGTAGAACTTATGGAGGTCGCCGCTGACTTTGTTGGTGCGCGCCAGAAGCATACGCACGGCTTCCTGCCCGCGGACGTCGAAGTTGTCAATCTCCTCGAACACGAAGTCCAACGGCGCCGAGACAACCGACCCCGACGGAATCATAGTCGCCAGCCTCCTGTTGTCCTCGGCGACGTCCTGCTTGCCTGTCGTTGCCAGAATGACGTCCGCATACAGACTGTGCATAAGAAAGGCGCCCCACAATACGAGCCCGAGGGCAGCGTAACGCGGCCATCGATTGACCCGCGTGGAAAGCCATGCGGATGTGGCTTGAGCTATGACCACGGCAAAGAATGGATAGAGAGTCACGGTGTAGGAGATGGTCTTTCTCTGCGCGACCATCCCCAGTCCGGCGACGACGGCCAGAGTGTAGATCACCAGCGGTGAGAGCCGTGGACGTTGCGTTTTGAGATGGAAGGCAAGCGCTCCCAGAAACAAGAGCGTGGAAAAAATCACGTCCGTTTTGCGAAACAGGCGCTTGTGCTCATCGATCAGCCGGGCAAATGGCCCGTACCAGGCCGTTGCGGACGGGTGCAGGGCCGGGTTCTCATGGAGTTGGAGTTGGAGCAGCGTCCAGTGCCCCACGATGTCCCAGAAATAGAGCGCCGCCAAGGCCAGCGACAGCGGCACAAAGACCAAGAGCGAGCGACGCTTCCCCCAAAACCACAACAGCACAATCCCCGCTCCGATGAACAAGAGACCGTTCAGGTGCACGAGAGGTGAAATTCCTGCAAACACAGCCCCGAGGACGAGGTCGCGTCGACGGTCCGTCGCGAGAAATCGCGTCAGCCAGTGATAAGACGCAAACCCGCAGGCGGCCTGCAAGATCTCCGGACGGTAGAGATTGATGTAGCGAAAATCGAGAGGGGTCAGAAGCAGAAACAGGCATCCCAAGCGCCAGGTCAGGCCGGATTGCTCCGTTGCCCTTGAACGCAGGTGGCAGATGAGAACCCAAACCAGAACCGCGCCGGCCACTATTGACAAGATACGCAAGCTCCAGACATGCCACCCGAAGATCACGATCGTCAAGGCCCCGAGATAGATGAACAGCTTGTGCGCCATGAGGACTCGGTCTTCGTAGTGCGCGAGGCCCGTAAACAGAGCCGATCGCGCGACTCCCTCATGGGCGACTCTATATGCCAGCTCGCCGAACCACGGCTCGTCGATGTGAACGCTTTGATCGGGAATGGAGATGAGATAGAGAATCGCGACCACGATCAGCGCCACATCCAGCCCGCGTCTGACGGCGGCGATCCGGTGGTCAGAGGTCGGTGGGGGTGAGATCATGCCGTGCTGGATCGCGTCTTACGTTACGAGCCGCCCGATTAGTTCACCGACACGGGTCATCCCCTTCGAGGTCAGATAAGCGGCCAGTTCGTCGGCCACGCGGATGGGGGCATCGGGCATGCGGAAGTTCGCGGTTCCGACCTGAACGGCGCGGGCGCCAACGATGAGAAATTCGGCGGCGTCCGTACCCGAAGTGATTCCACCGATTCCAATGACCGGTATCCGCACGGCCTTTACGATTTTGAGAACACAGGCGAGCGCAACCGGCTTGACTGACGGTCCCGACAATCCGCCGGTCACATTGGACAGACGCGGCTTGAATGTGTTGTAATTCACCGCCAAGCCGACCAGTGTGTTGATTGCCGAGATTGCATCGGCTCCGGCGCGTTCAGCGGCCCGTGCCAGGGCGGCGATATCATTCGTGTTTGGCGTGACTTTCACGATGAGGGGAGTCTTGGTTACGGCGCGCACTTTGGCGACGCACTCCTTGACCCAGGCCGGATCCGAGCCGTTGTCAATTCCACGATCGACGTTTGGACACGACAGATTCATTTCCAGCATGTCGATGCCGTCTTCGCGCGACAATCTCGTGGCCATCGCAACGTAATCGTCCTGAATGTGCCCAACAATGTTAACGATCACCCGCGTTTTCATTTCCCGCAGGCGCGGCAGTTCCTCGGCGATAAACGCCTCCACACCTTTGTTCTGCAGCCCGATGGCGTTGAGCATTCCGCCGGCGGTCTCGCAAGTGCGCGGATAGGGGTGGCCCGAACGTGGCTCCAACGAGACCGACTTGGTCACCATCGCGCCGAGCTTGGTGGTGTCGCACCACTGCGAGACCTCTTCGCCGGTCCCGGCGGTGCCGGAAGCGGTCCAAATCGGCGTGATAAAATGAATCCCGGCGATCTCAACCGACAGATCGACAGACACTGCCTTGGTCGACTTGGCATTCATCA
>Ga0214473_10003175_pt1 | contig 20013 bp, 15 predicted proteins | sample RVTome_7_FD_203509 | JGI IMG/M metagenome (GOLD analysis project Ga0214473, IMG submission 203509) | Soil microbial communities from uranium-contaminated site in the Upper Colorado River Basin, Wyoming, United States - RVT98D197 | ecosystem: Environmental > Terrestrial > Soil > Contaminated >... | reverse complement strand
CACCGCCCCGTCTCCTGCGCGCGCCTTCGTCGAGGCGTGGGTGGCGGGCTGGGCCTTCTTCGTGCCGCTCCTCCGCTGGCTCACCCACACGATGACCACGTTCTCGACCCTCTCCTGGCCCCTGGCCGTGCTCGTCCTCCTGCTTCTGTCCGCGTACCTGGCGCTCTTCTGGGGGGCCGTCGCGTGGCTCGTGGCGGCGCTCGGCTCGTCGACCGGACAGCGGGCGCTCTGGCTCGCGCCCGCCTTCTGGGTGGCGGGGGAGCTGGCGCGGACGCACCTCCTGGGGGGGTTTCCCTGGGGCCTCCTGGGTTACGTGCCCTACCGCCGTCTCGGGATCATCCAGGTGGCCGCGTGGACGGGGGTCTACGGAGTGTCGGCGCTCCTCATGCTCGTGAACGCCGCCGTCGCGTGGACCTTGATCCGCCGCACGCCGCGGGCCGTCGCCGTGAGCGCGGTGGTCGGTGCCCTGAGCCTGGGCGGGGTACTGGCGCTCGCCGGGGGCGTCGGTCCCGCACCGGCCGAAGCCCCTGTCCGGGTCGCCCTGGTCCAAGGGAACATCGAGCAGGCGATCAAGTGGAACCGTGCGTTCCAGCAGGAGACCCTCCGCATCTACGCCCAGTTGACGCGCGAGGCGGCGCCGGAAAGCCGACTCGTCGTGTGGCCCGAGGCGGCCGTACCGGCATACGTCCGCCACGAGCCGTGGGTGCTCGCGTGGCTGGCGGCGCTCGCGCGGGACGTCGAGCGCCCCCTGCTCGTCGGGGCGCCGGATGCGGTCGTCGACGGTGGTCGCGCCACCCGGTACCTGAACAGCGCGTTCCTGGTGCGCGATCGAGGCATCGAGGCCCGCTATGATAAAATGCACCTCGTGCCGTTCGGGGAGTACGTGCCCCTGAAGCGGCTGTTGTTCTTCGTGGAGGCGATTGCGGCCGAAATCGGCGACTTCACTCCTGGTCGGGAGGCGGTGGTTTTCCCGCTCGACGGCGCGCCGTTCGGAACCGTTATCTGCTACGAGGTCATCTTCCCCGGTCTCGTCCGTCGCTTCGTCTCGGAGGGCGCGCGGTTCATGGTCAACATCACCAACGACGCCTGGTTCGGCGACTCGGGCGGCCCTCTCCAGCATCTGGCGATCGTACCCCTCCGGGCGGTCGAGAACGGGGTCGCGATCGTGCGGGCGGCGAACACGGGGGTCTCCGCGCTGGTCTCGCCCCGCGGCGAGATCGGGCCGACGCTCGGCCTCTTTCGCCGGGGAGTCCTGAGCGTGGACGTGCCGCTCTCCCGTAGCCGGACCTTCTACACTCGGTACGGCGACCTTTTCGCCTATGCCATGAGCGCGGTGACGGCCGCGGCCCTCGTGGCCGGCGTCCTGGCCCGACGACGGAGCTGAGCGATGCTCGGGGAGCTTCGACGCGACTTCACGGAGCTGGAGCGGCGACTGGACGATCTTCGGGGGCATCTTTGACCTCCCTCAGAAGGAGGGCCGTCTGGCGGAGATCGACCGGGAGATGGGCGCGCCCACGTTCTGGGACGACGCCAGGCAGGCACAGGCGCTCATCCGCGAGCGCAATGAGCTGAGCCGGCTCGTCGATCGGACCGGCGCGCTCCAGGCCGAGCTCTCCGAGCTCCGCCTCCTCTGGGAGATGGCGTCGGAGGAGGGGAACGAGGCGTTCGAGCCCGAGATCCAGGACGGCCTCCGGCGCCTCCGCCAGGAGTTCCACGACTTCGAGCTCACCGTCGTCCTCTCCGGCGAGCACGACCGGAAGACCGCGATCATGTCGATCCATGCCGGCGCGGGAGGCACCGAGTCCCAGGACTGGGCCCAGATGCTGCTCCGGATGTACACGCGCTGGGCCGAGCGGCGGGGGTACAAGGTCGAGATCGTCGACCTCCTGCCGGGTGACGAGGCCGGGATCAAGTCCGCGACCATCACGCTCGGCGGCGACTACGCCTACGGCTACCTCAAGGGCGAGACCGGGGTCCACCGGCTGGTGCGCATCTCGCCGTTCGACGCGGCGCGCCGGCGTCACACCTCGTTCGCCTCGGTCTCGGTGATCCCGGAGGTCGAGGACGTCGAGGTCGTGGTCAAGGACGACGAGATCCGGGTCGACGTGTTTCGGTCGTCCGGGCCCGGCGGGCAGGGGGTCAACACGGCGGATTCGGCGGTGCGCCTGACGCACCTCCCGACCGGGATCGTTGTCTCCTGCCAGAACGAGCGCTCGCAACTCCGGAACCGCGACACCGCGCTGCGGGTGCTGCGGGCCCGCCTCTATCAGCTCGCCGACCAGAAACGCAAGGCCGAGCTGGAGCAGCTGACGGGCGACAAGAAGGAGATCGCCTTCGGCAGCCAGATCCGCTCGTATATCTTCGCCCCGTACCAGCTGATCAAGGACCACCGCGCGAACCTCGAGATCGGCAGCGTAGACGCGGTGATGGACGGCGAAATCGACCCGTTCATCGAGGCCTACCTCTTCTCCGCCCGCCGATGATGACCGGACACCCGGCACGCCCATCACCCGAGACCCCACGGCTGCCCGCCGGTGAGCTGGCCCGGCGCCGCTACGAGAAGCTCCAGCGCCTCCGGGCGGCCGGCCTCGACCCGTTCGGCGCGCGCTATCCGGTCTCGCACTGGGCGGCGCCGCTCCACGCCCGCTGGGACGCGGCCGGCGAGGAGGAGCTCCGGGCCGCCGGGTCCGCCAGCCTGGCGGGCCGGGTCCTGTCGCTCAGGCATCACGGGAAGTCCTGCTTTGCCCACCTCGTGGACGGGAGCGGCCGGATCCAGCTCTACGCGCGTGCCGACGTCCTGGGGGACGCCTACGCGGGCTTCACCGACCTCGATGTCGGCGACTTCGTGGGCGTGCAGGGCGAGCTGTTCCGGACGCGGACCGGCGAGCTGACGGTGCAGGCGAGAGCCTGGACGCTCCTGACCAAGTCGCTGCGCCCACTGCCGGAGAAGTGGCACGGGCTCAAGGACGTCGAGACACGGTACCGGCAGCGGTACGTCGACCTGGTGGTGAACCCCGGGGTGCGCGAGGTCTTCCGGCTCCGGACCCGGCTGATCCAGACGGTCCGGGCGTTCCTGGACGCGCGGGGCTTCATCGAGGTGGAGACGCCGACCATGCAGGCGGTCCCCGGCGGCGCCGCGGCCCGCCCGTTCCAGACCCACCACAACGCGCTCGACCTCGAACTCTACCTCCGCATCGCGCTCGAGCTCCACCTCAAGCGCCTCGTGGTCGGTGGGTTCGACCGGGTCTACGAGATCGGCCGGATCTTCCGCAACGAGGGGATCTCGACCGAGCACAACCCCGAGTTCACGATGCTGGAGTTCTACCAGGCCTACGCCGACTACGGCGACCTGATGGAGCTGACGGAGGCGCTCTTCGTCGAGCTGGCCCGGGCGCTCACGGGGGACCTGGCGCTCACCTTCCAGGGGCAGCGGATCGATCTCGCGCCGCCCTGGCGGCGCCTGCCGTACCTGGATGCGGTCGCCGACGCGCTCGGGCTCACGCGCGAGGCGCTCTCGGACCGCGAGCGGGTGCACAGGCGCGGGTGGGAGGCTGCCGACCGCCTGGACAAGGACGCCGGGGCGTGGGGCTGGGGGGCCGGCACCCCGACGTACCAGATGTGGAAGGACGTGTTCGAGGCGTTCGTGGAGCCGGGCCTCGTCCAGCCGACCTTCGTGGTCGACTTCCCCATCGAGCTGTCGCCGCTCGCCCGCCAGAAGCGGGAGGACCCGCGACTCGTCGACCGCTTCGAGCTCTTCGCTGCCCGCATGGAGCTGGCGAACGCGTACTCGGAGCTGAGCGACCCGATGGAGCAGCGTCGACGCTTCGAGGCGCAGCTCCTCGCCCGGGAGGCGGGGGACGAGGAGGCGCACCGGCTCGACGAGGACTTCATCCGCGCCCTCGAGTACGGCCTCCCGCCGACCGCCGGCGAGGGGGTCGGCATCGACCGGCTGGTCATGCTCTTCGCCGACCGCGCGTCGATCCGCGACGTGATCCTGTTCCCGCTCCTCCGCCCGGAGGCCCCGGCCGGGGAGCCGGACGCGGAGACCGATGGGTAGGTGGGTGGTTCCCGGCGGGGGCGGCCTGCCCTTCGAGCTCTTCATCGGGCTCCGGTACCTGCGCTCGAAGGGGCGACGCGGGTTCCTGTCGCTGCTGACGCTGATCGCCATGGCGGGCATGGCGCTCGGCGTGATGGCCCTGATCGTCGTCCTCGCCGTGATGTCCGGGTTCGAGGAGGAGCTCCGCGGCAAGATCCTGGGGACGACGGCGCACATCCTGGTGATGGACGTCGCTGGCCGGGGGATCGAGGACGCCGACCGGATCGTCCCGCTGATTCGCGCGCACCGGGAGGTCCGCACGGCCTCGCCGTTCGTGCTGCAGCAGGTGATGCTGGCGCACGAGCCCGCGGCGACGGGCGTCGTGCTGCGTGGCATCGATCCCGAGACGGGCCGCGCGGAACTCGAACGCCGCGTGAAGCAGGGGAGCCTGGACGGCCTGGCAGGGCCCGAGCCGGGCATCGCCCTCGGGCGGGAGCTGGCGCGCTCGCTCGGCGTCTTCGTGGGGGACACGCTGACCGCGATCTCGCCCCAGGGCACCGTCACCGCCGTCGGCACGATCCCCAAGATGCGCCAGTTCCGGGTCGTCGCGATCTTCGAGATCGGTCTCTACGAGTACGACTCGGCCCTGGCCTACACGTCTCTCGAGACCGCCCGGCAGTTCGCGGACCTCGGCGGGCGGGTGTCGGGGATCGAGATCCGGGTGAAGGATGTCTACGAGGCCCGGCGCGTCGCCGGGGACCTCGCGAAGACGCTGGGGTTCCCCTACTGGACGCGGGACTGGACGGACATGAACCGGAACCTCTTCTCTGCGATCCGGCTCGAGAAGCTGGTCATGTTCGTCATCCTGACGCTGATCATCTGCGTGGCCGCGTTCGCCATCATCAGCCACCTGATCCTGATGGTGGCGGAGAAGCGGCGCGAGATCGGCGTGCTCCGGGCGCTGGGGGCGAGCACGCGGAGCGTCATGCTGGTCTTCATGGCAGAGGGCGTGCTGATCGGGGTCGTGGGGACCCTGGTCGGCGTGGTCCTCGGCGTCGCCATCGGCGTGATCCAGGAAACCTACCACATCGTCAAGATCCCCGGGGACGTCTACCAGCTCTCCGAGCTGCCGATGCGGATGCACACCCCGGATCTGGTCGCGATCGCCCTCTCGGCGCTGGTCCTGTCGTTCCTCGCCACGCTCTACCCCTCCCGGCAGGCAGCGCGGCTGGATCCCGTCGAGGTGCTCCGCTATGAGTGACGGCCCGGCGGGGATCGCGGCGGCGGACGCGGGCCCAGGCCGACCGCCCCTGGCGATCGCGGAGGGGGTGGAGAAAGAGTACCGGGGGAGGACCGAGGCGCTCCGCGTGCTCAAGGGGGTCAACCTGACCGTCCACGAGGGCGAGCTCGTGGCGATCGTCGGGGCGTCCGGGGTCGGCAAGTCGACGCTGCTCCACCTCCTCGGCGCGCTTGATCGGCCGACGGCCGGCCGCGTCACCTTCCGGGGCGAGGACCTGTTCGCCCGTACCGACGCCGAGCTGTGCCGGTTCCGACGGCACGAGGTGGGGTTCGTCTTCCAGCTCTACAACCTGCTCGCGGAGTTCTCCGCGCTGGAGAACGCCATGCTGCCCGCGCTGATCCAACGGCGCTCGGCCGCCGAGGCCGAGCGGCTCGCGCTCGAGGCGCTCCGCGACGTGGGGCTCAGCGAGCGCGTGGCACACCGGCCGGGCGAGCTGTCCGGCGGCGAGCAACAGCGCGTGGCGCTGGCCCGCGCCCTGGTCGGCCGTCCCGCGATGATCGTCGCCGACGAACCGACCGGGAACCTCGATCCCAAGACGAGCGAGGGCGTGTTCGAGCTGTTCGCGCGCCTCCAGGCTGAGCGGGGACTCACGTTCGTGATCGCCACCCACAACCTGGAACTGGCCCGTCGCGCCGACCGGCTGGTGCGCCTGGTGGATGGGCGCGCCGTCGTGGAGGCCTGATCCCGGAAGGAGAATTTCTTGGTGAAGTCGCTTGGTGGGCCTCCCGGCGCATGTATAATGTCAGGTGAGCGGACTCAGGGGCCACACCCGGGCGGCTTCGGCGACCGGGGCGGGGCGAGCAACCGACGAGCGGGGCGGAGGGGAACCGTGTTTGAACGCTTCACTGAGCGGGCGCGACGGGTCATCATCTTGGCGAGGGAAGAGGCGGGTCGGTTCCGCCACGACTTCGTGGGAACCGAGCACGTCCTCCTGGGCCTCATCCGGGACGGCGAAGGGATCGCCACGGCGGTCCTCCAGCGGCTCGGTCTCAGACTCGAGACCGTGAAGGCGGAGGTGGAGCGCGCCTTGGGGGGGTTTCCCAAGACCCTCACGTTCGGCGAGGTGCCCTTCACGCCGCAGGCCAAGCGCGTCCTGGAGCTCTCCATCGAGGAGGCGCGCCAGCTCGGGCACAACTACATCGGCACCGAGCACCTCCTCCTGGGCGTCATGAAGGAGGGCCAGTCCATCGCCGCCAAGATCCTGGAGTCGCTGGGCGCGCGGCTGGACGAGGTGCGGCAGGAGACCCTGTCCCTCCTCGGCGACCAGTACTACCCGCGGCCGAAGAAGCGCAGCCAGACGCCGGTCCTGGACGAGTTCGCGCGGGACCTGACGCAGTTCGCACGCGAGGGGAAGCTCGACCCGGTCATCGGACGCGAGATGGAGATCGAGCGGGTGATCCAGATCCTCTCGCGGCGGACGAAGAACAATCCCGTCCTCATCGGTGAGCCCGGGGTCGGCAAGACGGCGATCGTCGAGGGCCTCGCCCAGAAGATCGTCACCCACGACGTGCCGGACGTCCTGGCGGCGAAGCGCCTCCTCCAGCTCGATCTCGGGGCCCTCGTGGCCGGCACCAAGTACCGCGGCCAGTTCGAGGAGCGCCTCAAGGCGGTGATGAAGGAGATCCGCCAGTCAGAAAACGTGATCCTGTTTCTCGACGAGCTCCACACCCTCATCGGCGCGGGGGCGGCGGAGGGCGCGATCGACGCCTCGAACATGCTGAAGCCGGCGCTCAGCCGCGGCGAGATCCAGTGCATCGGCGCCACGACCCTGGACGAGTACCGGAAGCACATCGAGAAGGACGGCGCGCTCGAGCGCCGGTTCCAGCCCATCCTTGTCCGGGCGCCCTCCGCCCAGGAGTCCGTCGAGATCATCAAGGGCCTCCGGCCGAAGTACGAGGCCCACCACCGGGTCAAGATCACGGACCAGGCGATCGACGCGGCGGTCAAGCTCGCCGACCGGCACATCACGGAGCGCCAGCTGCCCGACAAGGCGATCGACGTGATCGACGAGGCGGCCAGCCGCACGCGGCTCCAGTCGATGACCCCACCCGCCGAGCTCAAGGAGCTCGACAAGGAGATCGAGCGGGTCGTCCGCGAGAAGGACATGTTCCTCGAGGCCCAGGAGTTCGAGAAGGCGGCGTCGCTCCGCGAGAAGGAGAAGGTGCTGCGCGGCCGCGACGAGGAGCTGAAACGCGAGTGGGAGAAGAACAAGGGCCGCCACCCGTCGGTCGTGGGCGAGGAGGACGTCGAGTTCATCGTGTCGCGGTGGACCGGCATCCCGCTGTCGCGGCTGGAGGAGAAGGAGTCGGCGAAGCTGGCGCGCATGGAGGAGGTGCTCCACAGGCGCATCCTGGGGCAGGAGCCCGCGATCCGTGCCGTGTCGCGGGCCATTCGGCGGTCGCGGGCCGGGCTGAAAGACGCGAAGCGGCCGGTCGGCTCCTTCATATTCCTGGGTCCGACCGGCGTGGGGAAGACCGAGCTGGCCCGTGCCCTCGCCGAGTTCCTCTTCGGGGACGAGAACGCCCTGATCCGCATCGACATGTCGGAGTACATGGAGAAGTTCTCCGTGTCCCGGCTCCTCGGGGCGCCGCCGGGCTACGTGGGGTACGAGGAGGGCGGCTACCTCACCGAGAAGGTGCGGCGGCGGCCGTACTCCGTCGTCCTGTTCGACGAGATCGAGAAGGCGCACCCGGACGTGTTCAACATGCTCCTGCAGGTGCTCGACGACGGCCGCCTGACGGACTCGCTCGGCCACGTCGTGGACTTCAAGAACGCGATCCTGATCATGACCTCCAACCTGGGCACGCAGCTCATCGGCAAGCGCACCAGCCCGGGCTTCCTCTCGGAGTCGGCCGACGACACGTACGATCGGATGCGGGAGCGCGTGCTCGATGAGCTCAAGCGCGCGTTCCGGCCCGAGTTCCTCAACCGGATCGACGAGGTCATCGTGTTCCACTCGCTCAGCGAGGACCACATCAAGGGGATCGTCCAGCTCATGATCAACCGGGTGAACAAGCAGCTCGAGGAGCGGCTGATCCAGATCGAGCTCACCCCCGAGGCCGAGGACTTCCTGATCCGCAAGGGGTTCGATCCCACGTACGGCGCGCGGCAGCTTCGACGCACGATCCAGAAGCACATCGAGGATCTCCTGGCCGAGGCCATCGTCGGCGGCCAGGTCCAGGACGGCGCACGCATCGAGGTGCGGGCGAACGGGGAGAGTCTCACCCTCGTCCCGGTGACCGAGCCGTCGCTGAACCTGGCGTAGTGCCGACTCACCGCGCCCCGGATCGACCGCCGCCGCCCGGCCTCGGGGCGGCGTGGCGGCCGTCGGGGCCAGAGCGCCGGCCGAGGGCGCCGCGACCGTATCGGGGGGTCCGTCTCTCCGGTTTTTTGGCGCTGTTCCTGCTCTCTTGGGTCCCGCTTGGCGTCGCCCAGGAGCGGCCCACGCCCCCCCCACCGGCCGTCCGGGACGTCGCCGTCGAGGGGAACCGGCGCATCCAGGCCGCCGTCGTGCTGAACCGCGTGCAGACCAAGATCGGCGACCCGTTCTCGCCCGCGGCGTTGCGCGAGGACGTCCGGGGCATCTTCGCTCTCGGCTTCTTCGACGACGTGCAGGTGCGCGTCGAGGAGTTCGAGGGGGGCGTGCGAGTCATCTTCGTGGTCGTCGAGCGGCCGCTCTTGCGCGAGGTGGCCTTCGAGGGGAACCGCGAGGTGAAGCTCGAGGAGCTGCAGGAAAAGGCAGTGCTCCGGACCGGGATCGTCTACAACCCGGTGGAGGTGCAGCGGGCCGAGCAGGCGATCCGACTGAAGTACGAAGAGGAAGGGTTCTTCGGCGCGACGATCACGCCGCGCACCGAGCGGACGCCCGAGGGGGATCTGCGGGTGGTCTTCCGGATCGAGGAGGGGCGGAAGCTCTACATCGACCGCATCGTCATCGAGGGCAACCAGACGCTCTCGGCGCGCCAGATCAAGGGGGCCATGCAAACCCAGGAGCGCTTCCTGTGGGTGCTGCCGTTCTCCAAGGTCCAGCGCAAGGTCTTCGAGGACGATGCGGAGCGCATCCTGAACCTCTATGCGGACAACGGGTTCATCCAGGCTCGGGTCGAGTCCCACGAGATCCTCCCGGACATCGAGCGGGGAAAGATCATGCTCCGGACGCGGGTCATCGAGGGGCCGCAGTTCCGCATCGGCAGTGTCGGCATCCTCGGCAACGAGGTCCTGACCGAAGCGGACATCCGCAAGCTGATCACGCTCAAGGAGGGCGATGTCTTCAACCGGAGCGCGATCCGCGCGATGGCCCGCGACATCACCGACCGGTACTCGGCCATCGGCCGGGCGCGCGCCGAGATCACCCCGACGACGGACGTGCAGAACGACACGCGGCGGGTGGACGTGGTCCTGACGATCCGGGAGGGCGCCGAGATCTACGTCGAGCGGATCAACATCACGGGCAACACGCGGAGCTCCGAGAAGGTGCTTCGGCGCGAGCTCCGGGTCGTCGAGGGCGAACTCTTCACCCACCAGAAGCTGGTACGGAGTCGCCAGCGGCTGTTCAACCTCGGCTACTTCGACGAGGTGAACGCGTCGGTCGAGTCGGGTTCGACCCCGGACCGGGTCGTCGTCAACGTCGACGTCAAGGAGCGGGCGACGGGCATCTTCAGCATCGGCGCCGGCTACAGTTCGCTGGACGGCATCTTCGGGGTCCTGGACGTCACCCAGCGGAACCTCTTCGGGCGCGGCCAGGAGGTCTTCTTGCGGGTCCGGTTCGGCGCGAAGAGCCAGCTCGGCCTGGTCGGGTTCACGGAGCCGTACCTCTTCGACATCCCGCTTCGCGCGGGAGTCGACTTCTACGAGCGGGAGCGGGAGTTCGACGACTTCACGGAGGAGCGCCTCGGCGGCGACCTCCGCGCGAGCTACCCGCTCACGGAGTACGTGACCCTGTCGAGCGTCTACCGCCTGGAGAACGTGAAGATCGGCGACGTCGCCGATGACGCAACGGACGACCTCAAGAAGGAAGCGGGCACGAAGCTCAACTCGGTCATCGAGTTCACCCTGGCCCGCGACACGCGAGACAACATCTTCGAGCCGACGCGCGGCAGTCGCCACGTCATCGACGTGAACTTCGCCGGCCTCGGCGGCGACACCCGCTTCTACCGCGTCGTCGGCGAGACCGTGTGGTTCTTCCCGCTCCCGGTCCTCGACCTGGTGTGGGCGGCGCGCGGGCTAAGCGGCTACGCCCGGGGCTGGGGCGGCGAGGAGGTCCCGATTTTCGAGCGCTTCTTCCTCGGCGGCGCGACGTCGCTCCGCGGGCAGCGGACCCGCTCCGTGGGGCCGAAGGACGCGAAGGGCGAGGGCATCGGGGGGACGTCGGAGGTCTTGTTCAGCACGGAGCTCCTCATCCCGGTCTTCCCCCGGTTCCGGTTCGCGCTCTTCTTCGACGCCGGTAACGCCTACGGCTTCGGCACCGATTTCGACCCGACCGACCTCCGCCTGGGCGCGGGAGTCGGCCTCCGGTTCTTCTCTCCGCTCGGGCCGTTGCGACTCGACGTCGGATACAACCTCGACCGGGAGCCGGGCGAGAAGGCGTATCAGATCCATTTCAGCGTGGGGTCGTCGTTCTGATCGAGGCGCGGTGACGGGAGGTGCCGTGATGCGAACGTGTCGACTGCTCGTGGCGAGTGTGGTCGCGCTCGGGCTCGCGATGGAGGCCCAGGCAGCCGGAACCCGGATGGGCTTCGTCGACGTGCAGAAGGTCCTGGTGAAGTCCGTCGCGGGCGCCGCGGCCCGGGAGCAGCTCGAGCGCGAGAAGGCCACGATGCAGAAAGACGTGGACGCCCGCCGGGCGGAGGTCGAGAAGCTGCGCGAGGAGCTCGAGAAGAAGGGGCTGGTGCTCTCCGCCGACGCCAAGCGGGAGAAGGAGGAGAGCCTCCAGCGGCGGGTCCGGGACCTGCGGCGGCTCGTGGACGACTTCCAAAAGGAGCTCGAGCGGAAGGAGCAGGGACTGACCCAGAGGATCCTCCAGGACTTGACGACTGTCATCGATCGGGTCGGCAAGGAGAAGGGTTACCTCCTGATCCTGGAGAAGCGGGGCGCTAGCGTGATCTACGGGGATCCCGAAGCGGACCTGACCGACGAGATCATCAAGGTGTACGACTTCGAGAAGGCGAAGGAGAAGAAGTAGCGTGACCCGTGAGGGGGCGCGGCGCGGGATGTCCGCCCCGATGCCGGATAGCCCCACGCTCGGAGAGCTCGCGCGCCTGGTCGGGGGCGAGCTCCGGGGCGACGCGGACCTCGCCATCCGGGGGATCGCCGGCCTCGCCGAGGCGCAGCCGGGGGATCTGAGCTTCGTCGCCGGGGCGCGGTATCTCGACGAGGTCGAGGCGAGCCGCGCCTCGGCCTTCGTCGTCCCCGTTGGGCTCGACCTGCCGGGACGCCCCATGATCCGCGTGGCACAGCCGCACCTGGCCGTCGCGAGCATCATGCGCGCGTTCCATCCGGAGCCGACACCCTCGCCGGGGATTCACGCCACGGCGGTCGTCGACGACTCCGCCCGCGTCTCCCCACGGGCGACGGTGCTCGCGTTCGCGGTCGTGGGGCCGGAGAGCGTGGTCGAGGCGCACGCCGTGCTCCATCCCCACGTCGTCGTCGGGGAGCGCTGCCGCGTGGGCGAGCGGAGCGTTCTCCATGCGCACGTCGTGCTGCGCTCAGACGTCGACGTCGGCTGCGACGTGGTGATCCACGCCGGCTCCGTGCTGGGCTCGGACGGGTTCGGGTACGTATTCGACGGCACCCGGCACGCGAAGATCCCCCAGGTCGGACGCGTCGTGATCGAGGACGAGGTCGAGATCGGCGCGAACGTCGCGATCGACCGCGCCATGCTCGGCCAGACGGTGATCGGCCGCGGGACCAAGATCGACAACCTGGTGCAGATCGGCCACAATACCGTTGTCGGGTCGCACGCGATCATCGTCGCCCAGACCGGCATCTCGGGCTCGTGCCGCGTCGGCCACGGCGCCGTGCTGGGGGGGCAGGTGGGCCTCGCCGATCACGTGGCGATCGGCGACCGCGCCCAGGTAGGATCGCAGTCGGGGGTGGCGCGCGACGTCCCGGCCGGCACCGCGGTGCTGGGCTCCCCCGCCCGACCCGCCGCGGAGGCCAAGCGCGCCATGGTCGCGTTCGGGCGCCTGCCGGAGCTCCTCCGCCAGGTTCGGACGCTGACGCGACGCGTGGCCGACCTCGAGCGGCGGGTGGGCGGCGGGGAGGGCTGACGTGGCGGACCGGAGGCCCGCGGGCGGCGCCGAGATCCACCCGGGATAGGGCGCGGGAGCGCGGAAGGCGTGAAGCGAGAGCAGAAGCGGATGCGGGCGGGCGTGGTCGGCGCGGGGCACATGGGGCAGTACCACATCCTGGTCTACGCCGAGCTCTGGGACGTCGAGCTGGTCGGCCTCGTGGACGTCGACGCCAGCAAGGTCGCGCGTCTCGCCGCGCAGTACGACACGCAAGCGTTCACGGACTACCGGGAGCTTTTCCGGAAGGTGGACGTCGTCTCGATCGCCGTCCCGACGCCCCTCCACTTTCAGGTGGCGCGCGACTTCATGGAGGCCGGGATCGGCGTCCTCGTCGAGAAGCCCCTCACCCCGACCCTCGAGGAGGCGCGCGAGCTGTTCCGGCTTGCCCGCGAGAGGAACGTCGTGCTCCACGTGGGTCACGTGGAGCGCTTCAACGGCGCCGTCCAGGAGCTCCGGAAGATCGTGGTCAACCCGATCCTCGTCGAGTCCCGTCGCCTCGGCCCGTTCGTGCCGCGCGTCCAGCACGATACGGTGGTCATGGACCTCATGATCCACGATATCGACATCGTGCTGGGCCTGGTCGATGCGGAGATCCGCCGCGTGATCGTGGCCGGCGCGCGCGTCCACTCGGCGCAGGCCGACGTGGCCAGCGTCCAGATCGTGTTCGAGAACGGGACGATCGCCAACATCACGGCGAGCCGCGCCACCGAACAGAAGATCCGGACCCTCGCGATCACCCAGCCGGACGCGTACATCTTCCTCAACTACACCGACCAGGACATCCAGATTCACCGGCGCGCGGCCTCCGAGTACATCCTGAACCGCGAGTCCATCCGGTACCGGCAGGAGTCCTTCGTCGAGCACCTCTTCGTGCACAAGGAAAACCCCCTCAAGCTGGAAATCCTGCACCTCCTGAACGCTGTGCGCGAGGCCCAGCGCACGGGTCGGGCTGACGCGAGCGAGCACGACGACGTGCGCTCGCTCGCCGTCGCGCTCGCCATCGAGCGGATGATCCGGGAGGGCCAGACCTCCATCGACTGGCCGCCTTACTGACATGAACCGGCGGGGGCCTCGACGGCCCCCTCCGGGGCCTCCCCCCGGAGGGGTCGCGGCGGCCGGCTACTCGCCCTGCGGGTGGCCGCCCGGAGTGGAACACGACGTCCAGACCGGCCATGCCTGAGCGCGAGACCAATTTGCCGAGCCTGGGGCTGGTCGGCGGCGAAGGCGGCCTCCCCGTCCTGATGGCCCGCCAGGCGCGGAGCTCGGGATGGCGGATCGTGGCCTTCGCGCTCGGTGAGATCGGGAGCCTCGCGGAGCTCGCTCACCGCGTCGTGCCGTGCCGCCTGGGCGAGGTCGGCGCGATCTTTGCGGTCCTGGCGCAGGAAGAGATCCGCCACGTGGTGCTGGCGGGCCGTGTGAGGAAGGAGGCGCTGTTCCACGGCGGCATCCCGCTCGACGGCTCCGCGCGCGCGCTGGTCGAGCGGAGCCGCGACTGGACCGATGACGGTCTCCTCCAGACGGCGACGGAGGCCTTGGCCGCGATGGGAATTGAGCTGCTGGACCAGCGGCGGTTCCTCGGGCCCTTCCTGGCGCCGGCCGGCCTCGTCGCGGGACCGGCGCCCGGGGCGCGCGTCGAGGCCGACATCGCCTGCGGCATCCTGGTGGCGCGGGACGTGGCGCGGCATGGTATCGGTCAGACGGTTGTCGTCCGCGCAGGGACGGTGGTCGCGGTCGAAGCCCTCGAAGGGACGGATGAGACCATCCGTCGCGGGCTGGCCCTCGCCGGCCCCGGGGCGGTCGTCGTGAAGGCCACGCGGCCGGGGCACGACTACCGGTTCGACGTGCCGGTCGTCGGAGCGACGACGCTCGCGCGCTGTGCCGAGGGCCGGGCGGCGGCAGTGGCGCTGGAGGCCGGCCGGGTCGCGCTCCTCGATCGCGAGGCGATCGAGACGGCCGCCGCCGAGGCCGGCATCAGCGTGGTCGGCATTGACGGAGACGCGGCTCCGCGCTGACCTGATGCTGGTCGCCGGAGAAGCCTCCGGCGACCTTCACGGGGCCACGCTTGCCCGCGCGCTCACGTCGCTCGAACCGGGTATCGCGCTCGTCGGGATGGGCGGGTCGCGCATGGAGGCGGCGGGCGTCCGGCTCCTCCACGGGATCGACCGCGCGGGCGTCGTCGGCGGGACCGAAGTGCTGGGCCGGCTGCCCGCCCTCGTCCGGATCCTCCGCGACCTGGGGCACCGCCTCGCCGAGCTGCGTCCGCGCGCGCTGGTGCTGATCGACTTCCCGGAGTTCAATCTCCGCCTCGCGCGCCGCGCCCGCGCCGAAAGGATCCCGGTCGTGTACTTCATGGCGCCGCAGGTCTGGGCCTGGCGCCGCGGCCGGCTCCAGACGATGGCGCGCGACGTGACGCGTGTCCTCGCGGTCTTCCCGTTCGAGGTGGGCCTCTACCAGGACGCCGGCGTCCCGGTGGACTTTGTCGGCCATCCGCTCCTCGACGTGCTTCCCCCGATCGCCCGGGCGGCCGCCCGGGCGGGCCTCGCAGCGGAGGACGAGCAACTGGTCGGTCTCCTGCCGGGAAGCCGGGTGGCGGAGGTCCAGCGACACCTCGGGGTGCTGCTCGGCGCCGCGCAGAAGATCCTGGGCCGCGAGTCCCGCGTCCGCTTCGCCCTGCCACTCGCCGCGACCATCCGGGCGGCGGACGTGGAGGGGTCGATCCGCGACACCGGGCTCGCCGTCCAGGTGCTTCGCGGCGAGGCCTACCGCGTGATGGCCGGCGCGGACCTGCTGCTGCTCGCGTCCGGCACGGCAACCCTGGAGGCGGCGTGCTACGGAACGCCGATGGTCGTGCTCTACCGCCTGTCCAGGCTGTCCTACGCGCTCGCGCGCCTGCTCGTCCGCGGCGTTTCCCACATCAGCCTGCCGAATATCATCGCGGGCCGCGGTGTGGTCCCCGAGCTGATCCAGGGTCAAGCGACGCCGGCGCGGCTCGCCCGCGCCGCGCTCGCGCTCCTCCGTGACGGGGAGGCACGCGCCCGCCAGCAGGCCGTCCTGCGCGAGGTCCGCGCACGCCTGGGGCAGAGCGGGGCGGGGGAGCGGGCGGCACGCGCCGTGCTCCGGGAGTCGACCCACGGGGTCCGCGCCTGACCGTCGGGGACTCGGGCCGGCACCGCGGCTCGGGTGGCGCGATCGCGTCGTCGTCGCGCTGCTCGCCGGGCTCGGCCGCGGCGTGGCGCGCCTCCTCGGGGCCACGCTCACGCTGGTCGAGGTGAATCGCGCGCCGGTCGAGCGTTTGTGGGACGCTGGAACCCCGGTGATCTACGCGGTCTGGCATGGACGCATGCTCATGCTGCCGTACCTTTACGGCGACGCCCGCCACGTCCACGTTCTGGCGAGCCGGTCACGCGACGGGGAGCTGTTGAGCCGGTTCGCCCGCGGCTTCGGTTTCCGGGTGATCCGGGGTTCGTCCTCGCGCGGCGCCGCGACGGCGCTCCGGTGCCTCGGCCGCCTCCTGACCGAGGACCGCGTGGAGGTCGCCGTCGCCCCCGACGGCCCGCGAGGGCCGCGGCACGTCGCGCACCCGGGCGCGGTCATTCTGGCGAGGCTCGCCGGGGCGCCGATCGTGCCGGTCGGCTTCGGGGCCTCGCGAGGCACGGCCCTCGGTTCCTGGGACGCGTGCCTCGTCCCGCACCCCTTCGCGCGTGCCGCCGTGGTGTTCGGCGACCCCATCAGGGTACCGCCGGACGCCGATCGCGCGGCGCTCGAGCGCTGCCGGAAGGACCTGGAGGCGGCGCTCCGGCGCGTGACCGAGGAGGCCGACCGCGTGGCCGGCGCCGCCCGTGTACCGGCTCTATAGCGTCCTGCTGGGCCTGGCTGCCCTCGGCTACCTGCCGGTCTTCCTCTGGCGGAAGGTCTGGCGGGCCGGCCATCCTCTGAACCTTTCGGGCCGCTTCGGCTTCGTTCCGCTGACGCCCGGCCCCGAGCGCTTCTGGGTGCACGCGGTGTCGGTCGGCGAGGTCATGGCCGCCGTGCCACTGGTGCGGGCGCTCCGGGCCCGATGGCCGGCGACGGAGATCGCGGTGTCGACGGTCACCGCAACGGGCGCGACCATGGCGCGGACGCGCCTCCCGGAGGCGTCGGCCACCTTCACGTTCCCGATCGACCTCCACGGGCCGACCCGCCGCACGGTCGCCCGGGTCCGACCGCGGTGCTTCATCGCGCTCGAGACCGAGATCTGGCCGAACCTCCTTCACGCCCTCGCGGACGCCGGGATTCCGGCGGTGCTCGCGAACGGGCGGATTTCCGACCGATCGTTCCGCCGGTATGCCCGCGTGCGGGCCCTCTTCGGGCGCGTGCTCGCGGAGGTCACGCTGTTCCTGATGCAGTCCGACGAGGATGCGCGGCGGATCGTCAGCCTCGGGGCGCCGGCGGACCGCGTCCTTGTGACTGGCAATCTCAAGATGGAGCACCCGACGGGCGCGAGCGGACCGGCCCGCGACTGGAAGGGCCTGCTCGGCCTCCAGCCGTCCGATCGCGTCTGGATCGCGGGGAGCACGCACCCCGGCGAGGAAGGCCCCGTCCTGGACGCGTTCGTGGCCGTGCGGGCGCGTGTCCCGTCCCTCAAGCTGATCCTGGCTCCCCGCCACCCGGAGCGGGTGGACGAGGTGGAGGCTCTAGCACGAGCGCGGGGCCTCGACCCGGTTCGACGGAGCCGGCTCGGGACCCGGCCGGCCGAAGCGCTCGTCCTGCTCGACACCATCGGGGAGCTGGCGGAACTCTACCGGGTGGGGGACGTGATCTTCGTCGGGGGGAGCCTGGTCCCTGCGGGAGGCCACAACGTGATCGAGCCCGCCCGCGAGGGGAAGGCGGTCCTCTTCGGTCCGCACATGACGAACTTCCGGGATGCCGCGGCGCTCCTCCTCGAGGCGCGGGGCGCGGTCGAGCTCCCCGGCGCCGCCGCGCTCGCGCCGACGGTTCTCGGTCTCGTCCAGGACGCGGTCGCGCGCGGATCGCTCGGCGAGGCCGCCCGGGGCGCCGTCACGGCCCACCAGGGCGCCTGCCGACGGACGGTCGAGGCAATCGCCCGCGTCCTCCGCGACACCGATGGCGGCGACGCGGCGACGCTATAATGACGGCGTGCTCACGGGCACGCGGCGAGCGCGGCTCACGGGCGCGTGGCAGAACGGCCTGCCCGCCCCACTCGGGACGGTCCTCCTGGCGGCGGCGCTCTGTTATCGGGGTGGGCTCGCCCTCCATCGGGTCGCGTATGCCCTCGGTCTCCTCCGCACACGACGGCTTCCGTGCCGCGTCGTGGCGGTGGGCAATCTCACGGTCGGTGGGACGGGGAAGACACCGGTCGTCGAGCTCGTCGCGCGGACGCTGGCTGGCCAGGGTCACCGCGTCGCGATCCTGAGCCGCGGTTACGGCGGTCGCACGCCGGGGCCGGTCGGCGTCGTGTCCGACGGCGAGCGCCTGCTCCTGGGTCCCGCGGAGGCGGGCGACGAGCCCGTCCTCCTGGCGCGGCGGCTCTCCGACGTGCCCGGCGGAGTCCCCGTGGTGGTCGGGCGCGACCGATTCCGCGCCGGCGTCTCTGCCCTCGCGCGCTTCGACCTCGACGTGGTCATCCTCGACGACGGCTTCCAGCACCGTCGCCTCCACAAGGACGTGGAGATCCTCTGCCTCGACGCCAGGGCCCCGTGGGGGCACGGCGGGCTCCTGCCCCGCGGGAGTCTCAGAGAGCCGCCCGCCGCCGCTCGCCGCGCGCACCTCCTCGTCGTGACGCACGTGGAGGCCTCGCGCGACCTCCGGGCACTCGAGGCGGAGCTCGCGCGGCGCGCCCCGGGCGCCCCGATCGCGCGGGCCTCGTACGAGGCAACTGGGGTGCGTCACCTCGCGTCGGGCGAGAGACGGCCGCTCGATGTCCTCCGGCAGGTGCCCGTCCTCGCGTTCGCCGGCATCGCCGTGCCGGCCAACCTGACCGAGACCCTTGCCGGGTGCGGGATCGTCCCCCGGGCCTTCGTCCCGTTCCCGGACCACCACCCATACCAACCGGCGGACCTCGCGCGACTCGAGCACGAGGCCCGCACCGTCGGGGCGGAGATCCTCCTCACGACCGAGAAGGACGCGGTCCGTCTCCCGGCGTCGGTCGCGCTTGCGGTCTGGGCCGTCGAGGTCCGGCTCGCGCTCACGGATCCCGGCGGCGTCTGGTGGCAGACGCTGACGGCGGGTCTCGGGGACCGGTGAGGCCGCCCGTCCCACTCGCCGATGTCCGCCGGGTGCTGGTCCGGTGCCCGAACTGGCTCGGCGACACCGTCATGGCCGTGCCGACGCTCCAGGCGTTGAGAGGTGCGGCGCCCGCGGCCGAGATCTGGTGCCGGGGTCCATGGGTGGCGGCGCTCCTGGAGGAGGAGCCGGCCGTCGACCGGCGGCTTCCGTGGGAGAGCGGGTGGCGGGCGTCCCTCCGCGCGGCCGCCGAGCTCAGGGCGGCGCAGGTGGATCTAGCCGTCATCCTGCCCAACTCCTTTGCCACGGCGCTCGGGGTCCTGGCCGCGGGGATCCGGTGGCGTGTCGGCTATGCCGGTGACGGTCGCGCCGGGCTCTTGACGCACGCGGTCCCGCCCGTGCGGGCACCCCTCCACCAGGTGGACGCCTACCTTCGACTTCTCGGGCCGCTGGGCATCCAGCCGGCCAGGCGCGCGCCGACGCTCCGCGTGACGCCGCATCGGCGCGAAGAGGCGCGCCGGCTCCTCGCGCGGGTGGGCCTGGCGCCGGGCGAGCCGGCCGTGGGCATCCAGCTCGGCGCCGCGTTCGGGCCGTCGAAGCTCTGGCCGCCCGACCGCCTCGCGGCGCTGGCGACGCGATTCGCCGAGCGCGGGGTGCCGAGCGTCTTCCTGGGCGGACCCGGAGCGGTGCCGCTCCTCCAGGCCGTCGAGGGGGCGCTCGGGAAGCCGCCGCTCCACCTGGTTGGGCAGGACCATCCGGCCGTGCTCCCGGCGCTCCTCGCGGAGTTCGGCGCGCTCGTCGCGCCCGACAGCGGCCCGGCGCACGTGGGGGCGGCGGTCGGGATCCCGGTCGTGGCGCTCTTCGGCCCGACCGATCCCCGACTCACCGCGCCGCTCGGTGAGCGCCAAGCCGCGCTCTGGCAGAGGCCGCCCTGCGCGCCTTGCTTCCAGCCGCGCTGCCCGATCGACCACCGCTGCATGCGGGCACTTGCCGTCGATGACGTCGTCCGGGCCGTCCTGGAGCGCCTGCCCCGCCCATTGGGCCCCCCAAGGCAATGAGGCCGCTCCGCGTTCTCCACGTGGTCGCCAACCGATGGTGGACGGGCAGTGGCGACCCGGCCCTCGACCTCGCCCGCGCGCTCCGCGCCCGCGGCCACGTCGTCCTGT
>Ga0214473_10003174_pt1 | contig 20013 bp, 14 predicted proteins | sample RVTome_7_FD_203509 | JGI IMG/M metagenome (GOLD analysis project Ga0214473, IMG submission 203509) | Soil microbial communities from uranium-contaminated site in the Upper Colorado River Basin, Wyoming, United States - RVT98D197 | ecosystem: Environmental > Terrestrial > Soil > Contaminated >... | reverse complement strand
CCCGCAAGCTCATTTCGATAATGCCCTTTCCAGCCATAATCCCCTCCCTTGAGAAAGAGGAAATTATAGCTTTGCATTAGGACATTTCTACTTTGGCCAAATAGGACATTATCATTTTGGCGGAACATATCTTCCGAGGCGTTTTGTCCTCAATGCATTTCTACTTGCCACTTTTTTATTATTTTTTATATACTTGAGCTGTTTAAATGCTATATAGGAGGCTGTATATGAGAAAAAACATGCGGGGATCAGGGGTAAAGTTCGGGTCTGTATTTTTATTTGTGCTTCTCCTGGGGTTTGCTTTAATAGGTTGCAAGGAAAAAACGGAGGCTCCTGCCCCGCAAGCCGGGCCGCAGATTGAGACGAAAAAAGGCTCGTTCGACTCCACAAAGGTGAACAAGGACTTAAAAGGCGGTAGTATCCGAGCTTTTAAGCGTACGGGAGGAAAAATGGTTTTTGACGGCTGGGCCGCTGATTTGCGGGAAGGGGCCCCGGCTTCATCGGTTATTGTAGTTAGACCCGGAAAGGGCCAGCTCCCGGTTGAGGCGAAGATGGGCCTCAAGCGGCTGGATGTGGCCAAGAAATTCAATGCTCCGGAGTTGACCAATTCCGGCTGGAGCCTTACAGTCCCGGAAAGCCTCCTCGGGCCGGGAAAGCACAAATTGCATTTCTATGCCGTCCTCGCGGACGGCACTCTTGTCCCGATCGGGGGGCGCGAAGTAGAGATAAAATAAGTATTTAATCACTCATAAAGTAAATTAGGAAAAGGGCCGCGAATTCGGCCCTTTTTTATGCCTTCTAATCGAATCCTCTCCCACGAAAAATTCTGCTTGACAAGCCAAATATAAACACCTACCATGGGTTGTATTGTAAAAGTTTCGGTTGTATTTCTAAGGAGGGCAAATGAAAATATCGGCATTTTTGTTGACGGGAAACGGCCAATCCCTTGAGAAAAAAACAAAAATGACCGTGCAGCGAAGGGTTGCAAGTATCCTGCTTTTATGCTTTTTGGGCGGGCTGATATCGTGCGCCTCTTCTCCCAGAGAGAATGATGTCCTTGCGCGGGCGGTGCAGTTCAAGGAGAGGGGGAAAGCCCCCGCCGATATCGCCGGCCTGCGTGAAAAAAGTCTGCCTTTATCGGATTACAAGATCGGCCCCGAGGACCTCCTGGAGATAGAGGTATTCCAGGTGGGAGAGATGAAGACCCTTGCAAGAGTAAGTGCCAGGGGCGATATTCGCGTCCCGCTTGCCGGCAGGATAAAGGCCTCCGGGATGACCGTGGCCGGGCTTGAAGCCGACATTTCGGAAAGGCTCCGGACGTATATAGCCGACCCCCTCGTGAGTGTCTTCATACGGGAGTACCGGAGCCAGAGGATCACCGTAATAGGGGAAATAAAAGAGCCGCACACGTATATGGCGGCAGGGCAGAAGTTTCTTCTGGATATTATATCCGAGGCCGGGGGCCTCACGGACCAGGCCTCGAGCATCTGCTATGTCCAGAGGGGAATTGGAGATGGAGAAGAAAAAGAAATATATCTGATCGACCTGAACGAGCTTTTGCTAAACGGCAGGACCGAATTGAACATACCTCTCGAATCGGGCGATGTGGTCCATATACCCCGGGCCGGGGTCTTTTTTGTGGACGGGGCCGTTGAAAGCCCGGGTTATTTCAAGATAGAGAACAGGACCACGCTTACACAGGCCCTGAGCATGGCAAAAGGCTTGAAATACGAGGCGTCCCGGAACAGGGTCCGCGTTTACAGGGAAAAAGGAGGCGGCGAACGGGAGGTATTGGAGGCCGATTATGACTCCATCCTGAAGGGCGAGGTCCCCGATTTGGAAATTGAGGACAGAGACATAATAATCGTTTCGAAAAACGGGATGAAGGAATTCATAAAGGGGCTTACGAGCACCCTTAATCTGGGCATATTGTCCGTCGGAAAAAACTACTGACAGGGGAACGATGTGAACGCAAAAAATGAGTCCAACAGCGAACTCCAGATCTATAGCCCGGGTCAATTGGCTGTGCCCGGAGAGGAAAAAGAGCTTGGAATCGAAATTGGCGAAAATGCCCATCTGAGGGACTATTTCAACCTGTTCCTGAGAAGAAAAATGGTATTCCTGATCGTTTTCATAGGCGTGGTCACAACTGTCACCATAGCCACGTTCCTCAAGAAGCCCATCTATAAGTCAACGGTTACCATCAAAATCGACAGGGAAAATCCCAATATATTGAGCTTCAAGGATATATACCAGATAGAAAGGCTCGACCTCGATTATTACCAGACCCAGTACAGGATACTTAAAAGCAGGAATATCGGAAAGCGGGTTATTAGAAGCCTGGACCTCGAAAGGCATGAGGAATTCGCGCCCAAGAATGCAGGTTTTTTTTCCATGGGGAGCATTTTTGGTTTTCTGTCCTCAAAGAAAAAAGGGACTGAGGCGAAACCCAGTCTTGAGGACGGGATAAAGACAGGCATTATCGGTGCTTTCATCAACAGGGTAGAAGTCACCCCGCTACAGAAATCCCAGCTTGTGAACGTAAGCTTCACGGCTTACAATCCCGCGCTCACCGAAAAAGCCGCAAACGCCATAGCCGACGCCTATATAAATTTCAATATTGAGAGCAAGTACGAAGCAAGCCAGCAGGCAAGGAAATGGCTTGAGGAGCAGATCGGGATAATGAAGGCAAAGGTCGAGGTCTCGGAGGAGAGGCTTAACCATTACTCGGCCGGCAATGAAATGATATTCATTGACGAGAAAGAGGACAGGCAAAGCCTGCTCAATAAGAAGCTCGCCCATGCATCCGAGGCGCTGGACCAGGCCGTTGGAGAAAGGATAAGCAAGGAATCCCTTTACAGGGAGATAAAGGAATCGGGTCCTGACAACCAGGTCATCCTGGGGAGCCCTCTGATACAAAAGTTGAAAGAGGAATACTCCACTTTGGAATCGGAATACAACAACCAGCTCAAGATGTATACGGCGGAATATCCAAAAATGAAGATGATGAAAAACCAGCTCGATACCCTGATGAGGGCGATAGAGCAGGAAAAGAAAGGGATAATAAGGTCGGTCGAGGCCGACTACGGGGCCGCCTTGAAAAGGGAGAAGGAGCTTGCAAAAATTTTCAACAAACAGAAAAAGGAGCTGCTTGATTTCCAGGAGAAGACGGTGCAGTACCAGATATTAAAGAGAGAAGTGGACACGAACAAAGAACTCTATAACAATCTCCTGCAGAGACTGAAGGAGATTGGAGTTTCGGCCACCATGACCGCCACAAATATCCAGGTGCTTGACAGGGCGATACTGCCGAAGGCGCCCTCGTCTCCCCGGAAGAATAAAAATATTTTTTGGGCCATGCTTTTCGGCCTCCTGGCCGGGACCGGGACGGTGTTTTTTGTCGAGTATCTGGACAACACGGTAAAAGACACTCAGGAGACGGAGAAAAGGATGCGCCTGTCCACGCTGGGGCTCATCCCGCTCGAGAAGAATTGCGAGACCAACGAGCTGGCAAGGATTTCACATACCCAGATAAAGAGCCCTCTTGCCGAGTCCTTTCGCTCAATAGGCACTTTCCTCCTCCTTTCATCCGCCGAAAAACCGCCCAAGACCGTTCTCGTTACAAGCGCAAAGGAGAAAGAGGGAAAGAGCACGATAGCCTGCAACAGCGCGATAGTGATGGCAAGCCAGCTTGGCAAGGGCGTCATAATAGATGCCGATTTAAGGGCACCCAACCTGCACCGCCGTCTCGAGGCGGATAATGAGGTGGGCCTTTCAACATATCTTTCGGGGAATATGGGCTTGGAGGGCCTCATCAAGCCCACGCCTATTGAGGACTTGTATATTATCACCTCCGGTCCCATACCGCCCAACCCCGCGGAACTCCTGTGGTCATCGCGGATGAGGGAGCTTATTGATGAGTTGAACAAGAGGTTCAATTTTACGATAATCGATTCGCCCCCTGTGCTCGGCATGACGGACAGCGTGTATCTCAGCAGATTCGCGGACGGGGTCATCATAGTGGTAAAGGCCGGCAGCACCCCGAAAAATGCGCTTTTGGAGACCAAGAAGATTCTGGGAAACGTGAACGCAAAAATCCTTGGGATTGTGCTGAACGGGATCAGGGAGAACGATATGAATTACGGCTATTATTCATACTATTACTCGACCTACTATAAAGATAAAGATGCCGGCACGGCATGAAAAAAAACTCCTCATTGCCCTGGTAATCCTTTGTAGCTTTTTTATCCTGTACAGGTTCTGGGCGGAGGGATTCGCAGACCTGAGCTCGACAGAGCCGTCCAAAATAAGCTTTGCGTTAAAGGCCGCTCCCGGGAACGCGGCCCTTTTTTACCGGCTGGGCAGGATAGAGCATTATTACCACGCCAAGCCCGATCTCAAAAAGGCCATCGGGTTTTACACCGGGTCGCTCGGCTTAAACCCGTTTAATCCGGAAGGGCATTACGATCTGGGGCTCGCCCTGGCGGCGGCGGGGGATCGTGAGAGTGCCATCCGGGCCATGGGGAATGCCTATCTGCTTAATCCAATGGATGCCCGGCATATATGGAATATTGCTGTTTTTTTTCTCACAACCACGGGAGATATGGATTACGCCGCGCCCTATTTCAAAAAATACCTGGAGCTTGACCCCCGCACCCAGTCCAGGGCATTCGATTTATTTCTTCTGATGAAGGTTCCCTCCGATTACGTCGCTTCAAAAGTCCTTGGCCCGAACGAGCGGCTGCATTCGAAGTATCTGGATTACCTGATAGGCCATGGACGGGCCGAAGAGGCGCTCGCTCTCTGGGCCCAAGGCTACCCATCCGCAAAGGACGAGAGGATCAGTCTCCGGCTTTGCGAACTCCTGATAGGAAATCGGAAATACGGCGAGGCAATCTCTGTATGGGAGAAAATAGAATCTGATCCTTCACGCGGGCCCTTATCGAATCCCGGTTTTGAAAAAAATTCAAAAAGGGCCTGCTTCGATTGGCTTATAGAAGAGGTCAAGGGTGTCTCGGTCTCAAGGGATATGAGGCTCTCGACTGAAGGCGCCCATAGCCTTCTGATTTCTTTCGAAGGCGAAAACGCAGGGGTGCGGGTACGACAGGTCGTCCTCCTCAAACCCGGGGCTGAGTATGCGCTCAAAGCCGATATCCGGACGGACGGGATTACGACGACCGACGGCCTTTATGCCCTGGTTTCGGGGCGCGATTGCGAGGACCTGCGCCAATCCTCGCGCGTGTTCACAGGCACAAACCCCTGGACGCCCGTCGAGATCAGGTTCCGCATGCCTGCCGGATGCAGGGCCGCCGAGGTCGAGTTCAGAAGAGATGTATCAAGCAAGTTCAATAACCGGATCGAAGGCCGTGCCTGGCTGGACGGGGTCAGCCTGAAGGAGATTCGCAATTGAGCCGGCACTCCACCCTTCCTTTCCTTGTTGCAGTTTCGGTCCTCATGTTCGGGTCTGTCGAGCCCTGGGCTTTTGCCGTCAGCGCTTCGGTTACGGTCGCGGGGTTTAATTTTCTTGCCATAAGAGATTGGTCCGGCCTGCGGCAGATGCAGGGCAGCATCAGGCTCCTCTCGTTTGCTTTTGCCGGGTTCTTTTCCATCTGCTTTTTGCAATTGGTCCCGCTTCCCCTCTCAGTATTGAAAGTACTCTCTCCCGCAAAGTACCAGCTATGCGCCCAAATTGGCGTTATGGGGGCAAGCGGTATAAGCTTTTATAATTACGATTCCCTGAATGCAACATTGAGGCTTGCCGTATACGCGATGGTCTTCCTTCTGGCCCTGAACGCGGGAAAGGACAGGGCGGGCGCGCTAAGGACCATAAAAATCCTCGTTCTGTTCGGCTTTCTGCTTGCCCTGTTTGCAATAATCCAGGAGGCCACGTGGAACGGCAAGATTTACTGGTTCAGGAGCCTCTCTCACGGAAGGGTCCCCTTCGGTCCCTTCGCGAACAGGAACCATTTCGCCGGTTTCATCGGGATGCTCATCCCGCTCGGAATGGGCCTTGGGCTTGAGATAAGGAGGACGGAAGAGACCCTTATCTATCTCTTTTTCAGCCTTATCATGGCTCTGTCGCTTTTCTATTCCCTATCAAGAGGCGGGATAATAAGTCTTTCCATTTCAACAGTCTTCTTTTTATTTCTTGCCATAATGAGGAAAATATCAGGCAAATCAAAAAGAATACTCTATATCGGATTATTTCTATCTTTGCTCCTGAGCCTTCTTCTCTATCTCGGCATTGAGCCAATATTGGCTCGTTTCGCCGAAATGGGAATATCAGACGAAGGCAGGCTCATGGTCTGGAAGGCGGCAATAAAAGCCATAAAGGATTATCCGCTCATGGGGACAGGCATTGGCAGCTTCAGATATATTTACCCTATTTACAATCCAGGCATGCAGATGAAATTCCTCTATGCCCATAACGATTACCTGCAGCTTCTGGTTGAAACCGGGTTTGCGGGGACGCTCTTCGCGGGCCTTTTCCTGATTACGGTCCTGGCCGGTATACTTCGCTGTTACAGGAATGGGAATGCATCATTCTTGATGGCCGGGTTGACGAGTTCGCTCCTCTATATCTCGGTGCACAGTCTTTTCGATTTCAATCTGCATATTCCCTCAAATGCCGTCACGCTCTCGGTAGTACTTGGCCTTCTGGTCGCCTTCAGCAACGATGAGGGCCGGATATGAATGTGACCTCGCAAACAGGATTTTCTTGTTTCCCATATCACTGTGCGATCGAAAATGTAAATACACGCAGTGAATGGTATTGTTTAAGTGCTTCAAATAGGCGTAAAAAGTCGATTTTCTACCGCTTAATTGTGAAATGGGTTATTTATTTGCCGGGACACTTCCAGGGTATTGACAACCAGAGGTTGCGATAATATAATTTGCAAAGCTCTCACCTATAAGGCCGTCTTAGGAGCAGGTAGCCCGTATATAGCGCGGGCATAAATTCGTGGCGTTTTAAAAATGATTAGCCATGATTTCAAGAATTTGAGGCTGAAAACGAGGCCTGTGGCGGCAGCCTGCCCGAAATTCAGTTTTTCAATACAGAGTCCTTTCTAAATATCCCTGATCACCTTTCGGACCCGGCGATATGACAGCGGGACCATAAAAAATGCACAAACCTTATCTAACGCAAAAAAACTGATGGAGGCAGCTATGGAAAAGACCGTGAAAATCGGGGACAAGTTGGTCGGCCACGGGAGGGCAATGTATGTAATTGCCGAGGTGGGGATAAACCATAACGGCTCGGTGGATACGGCGAAAAGACTGATAGATGCCGCCATTTTCAGCGGCTGCGACTCGGTTAAATTCCAGAAGCGCACAATCGAGGTCGTTTATCCTCCCGAGGAGCTTGCAAAACCCAGGGAAACCCCTTTCGGAACCACAAATGGCGAGATGAAAAGAAGGCTGGAATTCGGCTATCGGGAATATGCCGAAATTGACCGATACTGCCGCGAAAGGGGTATCCACTGGTTCGCCTCTTGCTGGGACGAGGCTTCAGTGGACTTTATCGAGCGGTTCGGAACGCCATGCTACAAGATAGCCTCCGCTTGCCTGACTGACGACAACCTCCTAAGGTACCATCGCCAGAAGGGCAGGCCTATTATCCTTTCGACCGGCATGAGCGGCATGGCCCAGATAGAGCATGCAGTGGAAATACTTGGACAGGAGGACCTTATCCTTCTGCATTGCACTTCCACTTATCCCTCAAAGCCCGCGGAACTGAACCTACGGGGCATTTTCAGCCTGAGGCAAAGGTTCCCGGGCATACCTGTGGGGTATTCCGGACATGAGATAGGCCTGGCCACATCGGTCGCAACGGCGGCCCTGGGGGCCTGTGTAGTGGAGCGCCACATCACCCTGGACCGGGCCATGTGGGGCAGCGACCAAGCCGCATCCGTAGAGCCCCATGGTTTCAGCAGGATGGTAAGGGATATCAGAATCGTGGAGCAGGCCATGGGAGACGGCAACATAAGGATTCTTGAGTCGGAGTTGCCCATAATGGAGAAGCTCCGCAGAGTGAAATAGGCGGACCCACGATATCCCCCATGAGAGCGGGTTTCATAGGATACCGCAATTTCGCCGGCAGGCTGATGGGGCTCTTTCAGGAGACCGGCCGAGTACGGGAATTCCTGTTCTACCATCCGGAAAAGGCGCTCGAAGGGGTAACCTTTACAAACAGCTTCAGGGACATATATGACTGCGACTTCGTGGTGATTGCATCGCCTGACATTACGCATGGCACATACCTGAGGCGCCTTGCCGACTACGGCGGTTACATCTTCTGCGAAAAGATACCGGTCACGGATAGGGCCGATCTCATTTTTCTTAAATCGCACAGGAGCCCCCGGCTTTATTTCAATTTCAATCTCAGAAAGAGCATTCTCTGCGATATCCTCCGCCAAAAAGGCGAGAAGACGCTTTATATCAGTCACAGAATGGGCCACGGGTTTGCCCTGAGGCCGGAATATGCCGTCGGATGGAGGAGCAGTGCCCATTGGGCCCCCCTCGGCGTCTTCCAGCTGAGCGGCATTCACTTTTTTGACTTGCTGGTATACTGTTTCGGGAGGCCCTCAGACCGCCGGATTACATGCAGGACTCTTTCCCCTTATGGAGACTCGGTTGACAACTTCGGAATGAGCATGCGGTTCGAGGGCGGCCCGACGGCTGATATGTTCTTCAGCTATACGTGTCCCTTTCAGTACAAGCTGGACGTGATAACTACAGAGGAGTTGATAGAGTACGATGGGCGGGAGTTCGCCATAAGGGGCCCCCGTGAGACTTTTAACGACGACGGTCTGTTTGCCGGCCCGCCTGTAATTACCAGCATTATGGCCGATGTGTTCGGGGATTCGCTCAAAAATTCAGTCAAGTACTTCCTTGATGTTGCGGAATCGGGCGGAGATTTCGTGGAGGCCTCGGAAGGGCGCGACCTGCTTTCCACTGAGCTCTTTTTGGAGGTTCTCGACGAAACCGGACGGAGAAGAGGTGAGCATGACATACAAAATGAAAAGCTCAAACAGCATTGATTTCATGAGGGAGGCCGGGGTTGACCTGGCGTCCATAAGGAACGAACTCATGAGAGCGGGCGGCAATAACCCCGCCTTGCTCGCCAAAATTCTCTGCAACATGGAGAAGCTTATCGGGACGCATGAGATGGACTGGATTACGCGGAACGGCTCCCGCGGGCTCGCCGAATACGTCGTGCAGAGATATAAATTCAAGACTTACCCGGCGATGAAAAAGCTGGAGGGTTTCCCGCTGCACCTCCTGATAGAGCCGACCTCCATCTGCAATCTCCGCTGCAAGATGTGTTTTCAGGCCGACCAGAGTTTCAGGACGGCGGAATACTGGGGAAGGATAGACGTTGAATTCTTCAAGCACCTCGTGGACCAGGCGGTGGAGAACGGCTGCAAATTTCTTACGCTGGCATCGAGGGGGGAGCCCACCCTCCACGGGCGTCTGGGCGAGATGCTCCGGTATTGCAAGGGCAAATTTATGGAACTGAAGATAAACACCAATGCGACGCGGCTCGGAGAGGACCTGTCCCGCGAGATACTCGAGGCGGGAGTGGATATTCTCGTCTTCTCCGTGGATTCCTATTTCAAGGAAGAGTACGAGAGCATCCGTGTTGGCGCAAGGTTTGAGGAAGTGCTGGGCAACATAAAAAGATTCTGTGAGCTCAAGCGCTCGAAACCCGAATACATAAAAACAGAGGCGAGGGTCTCAGGGGTATATCTCGGGCAGTCCAGGACCAGGTTCGCCGATTTCTGGAAGGAGATCGTGGAGACCGTTACCCTTACGGATGCAGTGCCGCGTTGGAACACTTATGAGAACGAAATAATGGATTTCTCAATCCCGTGCAGTCTTCCCTGGGAGAGGATGTACGTCTGGCATGACGGCGCCTGCAACCCCTGCGACTTCGATTACAAGAGCACGCTAAAGGTCGGAGACGCTACTCGCCTTCCCCTCGTGGACATCTGGCGGGGAGGAGCGTACCAGAAGCTCCGCGAAATGTTTCTGGAGGGCAAGCGCCATAGCATGAGCCCCTGCAACAAGTGCAACGTCTACTGAGGCCGCAGGCCCGCCTTTCAGGAGAAATTGGAACCTCATGGAGACCCTGGCAATAATTCCAGCCCGGGGGGGCTCGAAGAGGCTGCCCCGAAAGAACTTGCTTCCTATAGCCGGGCAGCCGCTTATAGCCCATACTATCGGCCATGCGCTAAGGTCGGGGGCTGTCGCCCGGGTGGTAGTTTCCACCGATGACGAGGAAATAGCAGAGGTAAGCAGGCGGCACGGGGCGGAGGTCATAATGCGGCCGCCGGAGCTGGCTACGGATGCGGCATCGTCCATACCGGCCCTGAAGCACGCGCTCCAAATTATAGAAATGGCCGAAAACTACCGCCCGGACCTGGTCGTCTTCCTCCAGTGCACGTCCCCGATCAGGAAAGAAGGCGATATCGAGAGGGCCGTAGAGGCCTTCGCCGCCGGAAATGCCGACTGCATATTTTCCGCCTGCCGTTTCAAAGACTATATTTGGCGGCCCGTTCCCGGCGGGGTGGCCTCAGTGAATTTCGATTACATGAAGAAGTGGTGGAGAGGACAGGACTTCCCGCCCCAGTTCCGCTCAAATGGCTCGATGTTCATTTACAGGGCGGATGCTCTGAAAAAGGCTGAGAGCATATTTTTCGGAAGGCTCGCCATTTACGAAATGGAGTACCTGAGCTCCTTTCAGATCGATACCCCTGAGGACTTCGAATTGTGCAAGAGTATATTCGAAATCATTAAAGGACAGGCGCTTTGAAAAAGGTCCTCCTTATGGATATCGACGGCGTCCTCACCGATGGCACTGTATATATCGACTCTCGGGGGAACGAGACAAAGAGGCTCTCATTTGACGATATCGACGCCATTTTCGAGATCAAGAGGGCAGGGATGAAAATAGGCTTCATAAGCGGTGAAAAGAACGGCTTTTCGGAATATATAGAGAGGCGTTTCTCGCCGGATTATTTCGAAAGCGGGTGCAAGGACAAGCTGGGCTATTTCAGGGCTTTGGAGGAAAAAGAGGGACTCGACCGCTCTAAAGTGTGCTATGTGGGCGATTCCATAAAGGACCTGGAGCTCCTCGAATATCTCGATCTCAGTTTCGCTCCTTCGGATGCCGTGAGCGAGGCGAGGCGGGCGGCCAAACGGGTCCTCTCAGCCGGAAGGGGCAACGGGGTGGTCAGGGAAATCGCGGGGCTAATATTATCAGAGGACACTATGGACTTTAATTCAGGAGGGCAGGAAAAGGCCATGCCCAGAGATATTAAGGCGGTGGCGATAATCCCCGCCTTGGACGGACCGGGGGGCATTCCTCACAGGTATATGAAACTCCTTGTGGGCAAGCCTCTTATAAACTATTCCATTGAGACTTGCATGGAGACGCCGGGCATTAGCAGGGTCGCGGTCTGCACGGATAGCGTCGACATTGCGGAGGCCGCACGCGCGTACGGGGCGGTCGAGCTGATCGATATGCCTGGAAAGCTCGGTGAGAACGGGGGTCGTGCGGAAGAAATAATTGCACACTCTGTTAGAAGCATTGAGGGCAGGGGACTTGAATTCGATTCGGTGCTTTTTGTGCAGAGCACATTTCCGCTTACAGAGCGCTCCGACCTGGAGACGCTTCTCGAAAGGATTAAGGAGGGATTTGACAGCGCCGCTTTCTATACGGAGGACTACGGGTACTTTTTTGACGAAATCACCAGGTTGCCGGTGCGCATGCGGGCGGCAAGAAAAAGGGAGGCCGGAAACGCCTGGGCGTTCCTGAAGGAAGGCTTCCTGGCGAGGAAGGAAAAAACTTTCGGCCGGATAGGCCTCAGCAGGCTTGATGCACCTAAGGACATTGAGATAAATTCTGAATTGCACCTTCACATGGCCGAACGGGTCTTACAGCTCCGGGAAAGGAAAAGGAGGCGTCTGTATTGGAAAGCCAGGGCCGCGGGCCCCAATGAGCCGGATTTCGAAGCAAGCTACTGGGGCGAGGTCCTCGATCCCGACGGAAACCGGAGGGACCGGACGCTTGAAAAGGAACAGCGCATCGCTGACGTCAGGGAGGAACTGGAATACATTAACTCTCTCCCGCCAGGGAGAATACTGGACATAGGGTGCGGCATGGGGGACCTGCTCTCGGCTGTCGCGGAGGGCTGGGAAAAGCACGGGCTCGAGGTATCTGAGCTTGCGGCCAGAGAAGCTTCGAAACATGGGAACATATTCCTTGGGCCCCTGAAAAGCGCCCCGTACAGGGAAGAATACTTCGCCCTTGTCGTGATGAACCATGTGATAGAGCACCTTGAACACCCCGATGAGGAGATTTCGAGGGTCAGGGCCGTCCTGAAGCTTCAAGGGAAGCTCGTCATAAGCACTCCCGATTTCGACGGGGCAATGGCGAGGAGATATGAAGGGAGATATCGCCTGCTGAACGACAGGACGCATATCTCCCTCTTTTCCCGTGTCTCTCTCCGGCACTTCCTGGAGGACCACGGCTTCGAGGTGGAGAGGGAATCATTTCCGTTCTTTGAAACACGGCATTTCACGCGGGAGAACCTTCTCAGGCTGATGGACACGGACGGGATATCGCCGCCCTTCTGGGGAAGCTTCATGACCTTTTACTGCGTGAAGAAATGATCGGCATCGGAAGGAGAGAGTGGCGATGAAAAGGGTCCTTTTTCTGATCAAGAATATCCGCGACCAGCGTTATGGGATCCTGTGTCTTGCGGCATACCTAAAGGAGCGGGGTCATGTGCTCGATTATGTCCATGTCAGGGATGGAGAAAGCCTGCCTCAAGTAATGCGCAAAATAGAAGAGTTCGCGCCCGATTACCTTGCCGTAACAGCCATGAGCGGAGAGATAAAAGTGCTCCTTTCCATTCTTAAAGGGGTAAAAGGGACGTACCCGGGCCTTTATACCATCCTGGGGGGGCCTCACGCCACGTTCTCTCCTGATGTTCTGAAGGAGCCCGTCATCGACGCCATATGCCGGGGAGAGGGAGAGCCGGCCTTTGCGGAATTCCTCGAAAGGCATCCTTCGGGCGACTATCTCCCGGTGCGGAATTTCAGTTTCAAAAAAGGCGGGAAAGTAATACACAACCCGTTAAGGCCTCTGGGCGATATAGATGGTTTCCCCATACCCGACTATGACTTCCTCCCCAGGCAGGTGGCCGAAAAAATAGTCGTCTTCGTGAGCCGGAGCTGCATTTTCAGCTGCGCCTATTGCTTCAACAAGGAATACAGGGAAATGTACAGGAAAGCGGGCCAGAAGCAAACCTACCGCTACATGTCTGTCGGACGCGCGTTGAGGGAGCTTGTCCATTTGAGGGAAAAATATTTCGGCAAATTCAAATATTTCTATTTCCAGGACGATGTGTTCCCCACCAAGAGAGAGTGGCTCAAGGAATTTTCCGAACGCTACCGCAGGGAAGTAGGGGTCCCCTTTCATGTGGGCCTGAACCCCGCCCTTATAAAAGAAGAGTCCATCGCCCTCCTTAAAAAAGCAGGATGCTTCAGCATGAATCTCGCTATTGAGAGCGGGAGCCCGCGCGTGAGAGAGATAATGAACAGGCCGCCAATGAGAAATGAGGACCTCATAAAGGCATGCCGGACTGTAAGAAGACACGGCATATACATAGATACACAGAATATTATCATGTCGCCCACGGAAACACTTGAGGAGGCAAAGCAGACATTGGAGCTGAATATGGCATGCGGGGTCAATAACGGCGTGATCGGCAAGTTCCAGCCTTACCCTGGCACAAGGATGGCAAAATTTGCGATTGAAAAGGGGCTTTTGGAAGAGAATGACATATTAGAGAAACTGCCCGAGGACTACCACTGGGAAAGCGTGCTGAAATTTGACGAAAAAGAGTCCGTGCAGATGGATAACCTCCTGCACCTTTTTTCTTTCACCATAAAGTACCCTTTTATGAAGCGGATTGTGTACGCGGTCCTCCCTTACAGGTGGGACCGTCTCTTCCACCGCATAGACGACCAATTCTGGATGACCCACACCCACCGGGCGATGGAGGCAAAGCATAAGATAAACTTGATCGACGAGCTGAGAATGCACTTTTTGTTCCTGAAGAGATTGTTCATCCCCAAAAAGAAATGTGAGTTCGTTTACTGATCGCTTGTCCCTCATTAGATCTAAGAATACATTGCGGATTATTTTCTTATGATGAACAACTCGCTGCCCCTCGATATTGAGTCTGCCAGGGCCTGCGGGCTGAAAAAATGGCGGGACGGATTTTTCTGGCCCGTTTCCTACGACAATTACGCGCGGATAGAGACGGAAATTAAAAAAGCATTTAACGGGCTTATAGGCGGGAATATCGGCAACGGCATGGATGAACTCCTATTGGCGGGCTATAAACTCTTTCTGGAATTCAGCGCCTTTCTGTATTCGCTCAAGGTATTGAAAGAATTAGATGAAGTGAAAATAAGGCCCCTTTGCGGGAGCACTTCCGTTAACTATAAGGGGATAACCGAGGACGGCGTCCCCTTGAGAAGAAGATTGCCTGTCCCATCGCCGCCGCCCAAATTAAATCTGGCCGGGAGAGTAAAGTCCAGGCTCGGACTGGCCAGGGCGCGCATGCGCCTCGGCGGGAGGGCCGGCGGTTTCCTGACGGGGGCCTTAGACGGCAGGCATTACATTACGGACCGCTCATTCCTGAACGGCCTTATCCCCGAGTATATTTTGAAAGAGCTCCATGGGAAAATTGCGCTGAGGAACTCCTGGCAATGGTACTCCGGGCAAAACGGGACAGCTTCAGGAGCTGGGAAGGAAAAAATAGTCCGGCTTGCGGATTCTGTTCTCGAAAAAATAATTCCAATCGCCTCCGGCCATGGCCTTGAGCTTACTAACCGGCAAATAATCTACCTGCGCTCAATTTCGGAAGAATTCCTTGCCGCGACCGATCGCTGCCTTGAGGCGATTAAGGATTATATCTCCAGGCTCAGGCCCGCCAACCTGCTTATCGGGAGCGGCGGGAACCAGCTTGCCAGGATGCTCTCCGCCGCGGTCCGGTCGAACGGGGGCAAGGTCATCGGGTTCAAGCACGGCGAGCCGATATATCATATGTGGGACTATAATTCATGGCTGGATCTGGCGGTGGCTGATATATTTATCACCCACACGGAGCCTTCGGCAAGGGCTCTGGAGAAAGTGTTCACTGCCTATCCAGCCCCCGGGGGCAGGGACGTGCATTGCAGGGGGATGCAGACGCATGCGTTCTTTGACCTCTGGCGGCGTGAATCCAAGAAGCCTCTCCCAGGCAAGATAGAGCGCGTGATGATCGTGGCCAAGGGCCTTCAGTATGACAACAAAATCTCCCAGGGCATTGCCTTCCCCGAGCTGGTCCAACTGGACTGGGAATTGAGCATAATTGACATCATGAGAAAGGCAGACTGCAAAGTACTCTATAAGTGCCATCCCGATGGCGATTTGAGCGCCCATGCGGAGGGCCTCTTCGGCACAGATGTCACAGTCGTCCTTGAGCCTTTCGCCCACGTCCTGGACAGGGCCGACTGCTTCGTCTTTTATCACACTATGACAACCACCCTCGGCGAGGCACTGTGCACCAATAAGCCTGTTATCTACATAGACGGGGGTTGGGAACCGTGGATGCCCGAAACCCTGGTGCCCTTTTCCAAACGCTGCAGGGTCGTACCCGCGAGGTTCGATGACCGGAACCGCCTCTTGATTGATGAGGAGCGATTCCTTGAGGCCCTGGCCCTGAAGCCTTCCAGGCCGGATATGGAGTTCGCGTCTGCATACATGTTTCCCATGAATGCGGAAGTATGAGAGGCATTACCGGTGAAGACCGAAATATCCGGAGCCATTAGGGCATGAGGGTTCTTGTCATCTGCAGTAAATACGGGCCCGAGTATTCGGGACCGGGCCACCGCGCGCACAGCATGTATAAAAGGCTCAGGGTCAAATATGGCGTCAGCTGCTCCGTACTCGCGAATTCAATCGAGTTCAGCGATAACGATATCTATGATTATGAAGGGGTCAGCGTCCGCAGAGTGGGACAGAAAATCGGAGCCCTGGCCCCCGGGGGCGTTTTTTCAAAGGCAGTGAACCATTTTATATATCTGGCCAATTATCTATACCAGGGATACGAGACCCTGAAGGTCCTCCGGGAGGGGAGGTATGACCTGGTCCACACGTTCGGAAGTTCGATTTCCGTTAACGTGGGAGCCTTATATTCTAAATACAAGAATCTTCCCTTGCTCAGGGAAGTATGCAACAACGGGACCCATCCGGAGCCATTTCTCCCTCTCAGGCTGAACAAGGTGATCAGGTACAGGTTTGGGGAGAGGGCGCGCGTGGTGGCGATCTCGAGAAGGATAGGCGATTTCTGCAGAGAAGCCGGCGTACCCGAAAACAGGCTCTGGGAACGTCCAAACCCGGTGGACGAGGGCAGGTTTTCCCCGGGGGGCCCGGACAAACCGGCCCTAAGGAAAAGGCTTATAAAATTTGGCCGGGACGACATTGTTCTTCTCTACCTCGCCAAGTTCTCGCCGGGCAAAAACCAGGCATTCCTCGTTGATGTCCTGAAGCGTCTTAATGAGAAATACAAACTGCTCCTGGCGGGTCCGGTAGTTACGGGAGGGCAGTTCGGCGAAAGAGACAGAGAATATTATTCAAATCTGATCCGGAGGTTGGAGGACGAGGGCCTCTGTGACCGGGTGCAAGTGGTAAAGGGTTATATCAAAAATCCCCAGGACTATATAAAGCTTGCGAACGTCTATGTCTTTCCCACCCTGTTTGAGGCCCTGGGCACGCCCATGCTGGAGTCCATAGCCTGCGGGGTCCCCGTGGTTGCCAGCAGGATAGAGGGAGTGACGGACTGTTGGATAAGAGAGGGACGAAGCGGGTTTGTATGCGGGCTTGAGCCCGGAATTTTCGCTGAATGCGTTGAGAGAGCCGCATTGATAGAAGGCTCGGTCCTTGAAACGGAAGCCCGGGAGCTTCTTCAGAGGGCCTCTTCTGCAGTAATAGACGAGGAATACTACAGGATCATGCACAGGCTGAGGATTGCCGGTTAATTATTTGTTTTCGCGGGATACCTTTTAAATGTGCGGATTTGCGGGGGTAATATCCAAGGGCAGGAGGCCTGTCCCTAAGGGACTCGTTGAAAAAATGGGGGCCGATATTTTCCATAGGGGCCCCGATGACCACGGGTACTGGTTCAGCCACTGGTGTGGCCTGAGCTTCAGGCGACTGGCTATTATCGATCTCTCAGACGGCGGACATCAGCCCATGCCGGACCTGACTGGAAGGTATATCATAGTTTACAACGGCGAACTCTATAACTGTTCTGGCCTTAGGAAAGCACTGCAGTCAGAGGGAGTCGCCTTCCGTTCCTCCTCGGATACGGAAGTAGTATTGCAGGCCTATATAAGATGGGGTCGGGAATGTCTGGGAAGATTTCTCGGTATGTTCGCCTTCCTGATAATCGATACGCGGGCCGGAGAGGTCTTTGCAGCCAGGGACCACCTGGGGATAAAGCCTTTATACTACAGCCAAGACAAAGATTATTTTTACGTGTCCAGCGAGATAAAGTCATTGCGCCATGTAATGAGATTCGAGATCAACCCTAACGTCCTCTACGAACAATTTTTCTTTAATTACGTGGCCGGTCCGTCAACTCCCTTCAAAAATATACACAAATGTCTCCCGGGAATGTTCATGACCTTCGCCCGGAATGGCCCGGTCAAGCAGCAAATATACTATGACGTGACGAAATCGCTGAATTCGCCCGGAATTGCCCGCGAAAGTGAATTTTTGCCGAGGATTGAGGCGGCAATAAAGGAGAGTATCCTCAGCCATACAATGAGCGATGTGGGTTTCAATGTTCAGTTAAGCGGAGGCGTGGACTCCAGCTACATCACTGCCATTCTGGCGAAACATCTTGGATTTGATATTGAGACCTTTTCAATCTCCGTTAATGATGAGGAGTGCGACGAATCCGAATACCAGCGCATGGTATCCAGGCTGTTTTCGACCCGACATCACGAGATAAGGGTAAACGATTTAATGCTGGCCGATTCACTTGAGAAGGCAACCTGGCATATGGACATTCCAGTGGTCCATTTGGGCAGCGTCTTCCTTATGCTCCTTTGCCGGCAGTCGGGAACACGTTCAAGGGTAATCTTGACGGGTGAAGGAGCAGACGAGCTTTTCGGCGGGTACAGCCGATATCTTTTGAGCGGCCGAAACCTTCTTGCAGATAAAATGAAACCGGAATGGCTGAAAATTAAGTCGAACGGCAACTCTTCTCTCAGGGCGGTGGAATCCCAGTTCTATTTTGAGAAGCGGCAGATGATGGAGTATTTCAAGGACCTGCCTCAAGAGTTGGCCTACCGCATTGGGGCCGCACGATCTCAAAGCCGGTACAGGTCCCAAATGCTGGCGCATGACCAGAAGTGCTACCTGGTTTCGCTTCTGGAGCGGCAGGACAAAATGAGCATGGCTTCTTCGGTTGAGGCGCGCGTACCCTTTTGCAACCACGTGTTGTTCGAGATGGTGAATCCCGTTTCCGAAAGACTGAAATTCAGGGGGAACATGCCCAAATATATTCTGAAGAAGCTGGGTGAAAAATATCTTGACAGGTCATTGCTGTATCGAAGGAAAAACGGCCTGAATCTTCCCATTAACCGCTGGATGAGCCGGAATCCCCTATCGGAAAGGCTGGATATCCTGACGGACAGGACGGCCCGTGAAAGGGGATTTTACAACATGGGAAAAATAGAGAATGCCATCTCTCGGCAAAGAGCGGGCACGGGGCAAAACGCGAAGTGCCTTTTCCCGATACTCCTCTTTGAAACATGGATGAGGATGTTCATTGACAATCCGTTCAGCTACAAAGCCTGAAAACAGCCGGAAGTTTAAAATGGATACCGGCCGGGCAGTACATATGAGCCAGGCCCTTTCCTGGCGGGTTCATCCTTTCCTGGCGGGGACATTGTATCTCTCCGGCTATGTGCAGGAGAAAAAGAGCCTGATGAGCCCCGAGGAGCTTGCAGTCTCGCTGGACCGCTCTGTGCAAATTAAAGGCATTGAACATTTTTTGAGAGGCTTATACGGCAATTTCGGACTGATCTATGAGACCCCTGAATACGTCATAGCTGTAGCCGACCGGGTAAGGAGCGTTCCCGTTTTTTACCGTGAGGCGCCTTTCAGTATCTCGGCTTTGCCCGGAAGCCTGTTGCGCCAGTCCAGGCAGAGAATAGATCTGACTGCATGTTCCGAGTTCCTTCTGGCCGGCTATGTGACCGGCAAAGATACCCTCTTTGAAGAAATCAAGCAGCTTCAGGCCGGCGAATTCATGCACTGGTCGCGGGGGCAACTAACTGCCAGGCGTTATTACTCCTACCCGTCGGATGAGGTCTGGGAAGACAGGCCGGAATCGGACGCCATCGAGGAACTCGATGCGGTACACAAGGAGGTATTTGGTCGAATAATCGGCTCTCTCGAAGGAAGGGCCGTAATGGTGCCCTTGAGCGGTGGCCTTGATTCGCGCCTGGTGGTGGCGATGCTCAGGCGCCTAAAATACGACAATGTCTCATGTTTCGCGTTCGGTAAGGCGGGCCACTGGGAAGTCGAAACGAGCCGGCGCGTGGCTCAAAAGTTATGCTGCAAATGGATGTACTTCCCATATAATCATGCAAAATGGAAGAACTGGTTTGGATCAAAGGAGTATGAGGAATACTTTGGGCGGGTCGATAATTTTTTTTCCTTGCCGCCTCTCCTTGAATGGCCGTCTGTGCTGCAAATAAGCAAAGAAGCCCGGAAAGACCTGGTTTTTATGCCTGGGCATACGGGGGACTACATCAGCGGCGGGCATTTGCTCTATTTGTTTGAGGGCGGATTCGAGCTCTCCGCGGACCACCTTTTCAGAGCGATTCTTCAGCGGCACTTTACACTATGGAGCTATGAAAACCTGCTCAGGGATTGCT
>Ga0214473_10003173_pt1 | contig 20021 bp, 13 predicted proteins | sample RVTome_7_FD_203509 | JGI IMG/M metagenome (GOLD analysis project Ga0214473, IMG submission 203509) | Soil microbial communities from uranium-contaminated site in the Upper Colorado River Basin, Wyoming, United States - RVT98D197 | ecosystem: Environmental > Terrestrial > Soil > Contaminated >... | reverse complement strand
TAAAAGGCGATAAGATGGCAATGAAGGTTAAAGAACTAATGCCGTACGCGTTTGCCCTAAGGCATGGAAACAAACTTCTGTGACCTAAGAAAACGATGTGCGATGAGCGACTAGCGATCAGCGATTAAACCCGCAAAATCTGAATGAAATGCAAGAATGAATCCGGGCTTGGACACTTGGGTTTAGATGTTGCACTTTTTATTGCCATTCTTCACTCGGCATTCTTAATTCAAAAGCTGGAGCGGAAATGAGTTTGAAAGTCGTCGAGCTAAACGATTTTGATCCGCCTTTGCTTCAAAAGTTGATCGGACTTCAAAATGAAGCCTTTGGGCCGCTGGGGCTGGACAAGGGGACTCTGCCGATCATGATCAGGTACGGCAGAGTTTTTGTTTTGGAAGAAGATTCAAATGTGATCGGCAGCGCTGAACTTATGAGGGAATGGTCCGAGGCAAACAGCCTATTCTTGGTGGGTTTTTCCATTGGAAAGAGGCATCGGGGGAAAGGCCTTGGAAAGGTCTTCCTGCAAGAGGTGTTGAAAAGGGTCCGTTCAGAGGGTTCCCGCTTGCGACTGACGGTTTCGGCGAAAAACAAGGCCGCCGTTAATCTCTATGAAGGCCTTGGTTTTAAGGAAATTGAGTTTTGCAGAGATGAGTATGGTCCGGGTGAAGACCGGCTGTTGATGGAACTCAGATGGCAGTAGCTAGCAAGAATTCTGTAGTTGCCCGATTCACCCGCCTGCCATAGCCTATCACATGGGCTTGCTGTTTTGCTGTGTATGAAGTTGAAGTATGGGCACAGCGACCAGGCTAAGAGACTGGCGGCGGCGGGCAGGTCGGGCCAACAAAGCAGGTCAAAGCTAAACTAATCGCTCCATAAATGGAGCAACTACCTTGGTTTAAGCGGTGTTTTTAGCAATCTGTCAACGCCAGGTAAATGGAATGAATACGGAGAGCTTGGAAAAGGATGAACGAAGAATTTAGATCCGGTTTTGTGGGTATAATCGGCCGTCCCAATGTGGGCAAGTCAACTCTGCTTAATAGTTTTGTTAAGCAAAAAATCGCGATAATATCAGATAAACCTCAGACTACTCGCCATAGAATCCGATGTATAGTTAACCAACCCAAAGCCCAGATTGTTTTTGTGGACACGCCGGGATTTCACAAGCCCAAGGATTCCCTTGGAGAACATTTGAACCGGGCTGTTAGGAATACATTTAAAGAGGTGGATGCGATTATTTTCGTTGTTGATGCTTCCGAAGAGATCGGAAGAGGCGATTCTTATATCGCCAACGAATTGCGGATGATTAAGACACCAATAATCCTGGCTCTTAATAAAACCGACAAGATCAATAAGTCCAAATTGGCGGTCCAGCTTGAAACGGGAGCCCGGTTGAGTGATTTTGAGAAGATAATTCCGATTTCGGCCAAGAAAGAAGAGAATATCGAGCAACTCTTGGCTCTCATCGTTGATTTGCTACCGCCGGGTCCAAAATATTACCCGGACGAGATGACGACGGATCAGCCCGAAGCGATGGTTATCGCCGAGTTTATCCGGGAAAAGGTTTTGAACTTGACGAGAGAAGAAGTTCCTCATAGTGTTGCGGTGGAAGTTGAAGAGATCAAGCCTCGTAAAGGCAAGGATCTGATCGATGTTTCCGCTGTCGTCTATGTCGAGCGCGACTCTCAAAAGGGCATCTTGATCGGTAAGCGCGGCGTGATGCTTAAGGAAATCGGGCGGAAAGCGCGCCTTGATGTTGAAAACCTTCTGGGAAGTCACATCAATTTGCAGCTGCGCATTAAGATGAAGAAAAACTGGCGGCGCGACGAAAAAGCCCTACGCCAATTTGGCTATAGCTAGGACAATTGTCCTCAATGCAAATTTCAAAATGCAAATTTTTAAAACCTTGAAGGAATTCACTTTTTCATTTTGATTGCGTTTTTTTAGGCGGTGAATATCGTATTCTGATATACTTTCTTCTGTAATCAATTTCGTATTGGTAAAGTGCGGCTTGCGATCTAACTAGGAGGAATTTTCATGACATCGGACGAGCTAGCAAAAAGCATTGATTCGGCCCTGTTAAAACCGGATGCAACAGTTGATGATGTCCATAAGACTTGCATGAAGGCCCTCGAGTTCAATTTTGCCGCTGTTTTTGTTAATCCCTGCTATATTTCGATAGCGAGCAGTCTATTGCGCGGTTCTTCCGTCAAAGCAGGTGCTGCAATCGGATTTCCGCTGGGAGCAAGCACAACTTCGGTAAAAAGACTGGAGGCCGAAGATGCAATCGGGCGGGGCGCCAGAGAAATTGATATGGTTATGAATATCGGAGCGCTAAAGTCGGGCCAACTGGACGTGGTCCAACGCGAACTTCGCTCAGTTGTGGAGCTTGTGAGGCAAAAAGAAGTTGAAGAAAGCGCCGGAACGATCTTGTTAAAAGTCATAATTGAAACGTGCTATCTAACAGACACAGAGAAGAAAACGGCTTGCAGGTTAGTCGAGGAGGCGGGGGCGGACTTCGTGAAGACTTCAACCGGATTTGGTCCTTCGGGGGCTACCGCTTATGATGTAAAGCTTCTTAGGGCTTCCGTCGGTCCGGCTGTCGCAGTCAAAGCGTCCGGCGGAATTCGCAATCTTGAGCAGGCGATCGCTTTTCTCGATGCCGGCGCGTCGCGCATCGGAACAAGTGCAGGTGCCAAGATAGTCACTGATTTTATAGCTGAGAATACACAAAAGGTGAAAGCCAGATAGGTTTTAAAGTCAATGCAAAATGCCCTTCGCCAAAGCACTCAGGACAGGCAAAATGCAAATTTTGAAAACCTCAAGACAAACCATTTTGGATTTTTCGTTAAAAAACTAGGTGCATATTATGCAGTTTGGAACTATCGAAGTTGTCGGCTAATTAGAAAAAGTGAGGGGCTGAATTATGAGCAATTACAAGACGGAAGGTATTGTTCTTAAATCAATAAAACTAGGGGAAGCCGATAAGATAATAACAATTTTTTCCAGCTCCAGGGGAAAAGTCAGCGCGGTAGCCAAGGGGATAAGAAAGACAAAGAGTAAGTTCGGGGCCAGATTAGAACCTTTCAGCTACGTGGATCTCATGCTTTACGATGGCCGCAACCTCGACATTGTTACGCAAGTTGAGCTTATTAAATCTTTTCAAGAAATCCGGGAGGATTTGGACAAAGTCGTGTACGGTGCCGCCATGCTTGATCTTTTGGAAAAAATCTCGCCTCTAGAAGAAAAAGATGAAAAAGTTTTTGAGCTCACTTTAGCAGCATTGAGGGCTTTATCGGCATCTTCCGGCAACATTCCTCTGATTTTGGCCGCATTCGATCTTCAATTAATGTCCATAGCGGGATTTCGTCCCAATGTTTCCAATTGCGTGATTTGCAGTGAAATGACCTCTTCCTTTAAGGGACAGGCCATTTTTAGTTGCGAGTGGGGCGGAATACTCTGTGACAAGTGTGGTCTTTCAGACATAGATGCCTTTTCAATTAGCAGGATGACGCTCGAGGTATTAAGCGAGATTTTAAAGAGAGACTTTGAGGAAATTCCGGGAATTGAGGTTTCACAAGATATTGAGAAAGAGCTGCTTGCGCTGACAAACAGATACGTGAAATATTACTTGCAGGCGCGGCTCAAGAGCAGGGAGTATCTTGTCCGAAACACGGACCTTAATGAGATGGGCAAAGAATTATTGGGACACCCTTGATGACCATAGGCCGGTCAACGGAAATCAAAGATTAAATATCAAAAATCAAATATACAGACAAAAAATCAAAAATGGAGAGTCTCAAGTTTGACGAACCTAAGGAAAACTCAAAATTACTGTGCACGCTGGGTGATGGTGGACCTAAGAAAGTCAAACTCAACAAAAGAGACAGCATGTTCTGCTGATTGCATAGGATTTTTGACTTTTGATTTGACATTTTGACTTTTGACTTTTGATTTTTGATTTGATTCTGGTCGTTCAGCCGTTTTTGAAGGCCATAGTATCTAGAGTTTTTTTGTTATTGCTAGCTGGAGGGGTGGAAGGTATGGCAGCACCGCGCCATGAGAAAAAATGGATTGATAAGTCGATCAGCATTCTTTCTCTCTTGATTGAAATAGCCGAAGTTGCAATCGCTGTTGCGATGATGATTCTAATTTTTCTTGGACTTGCCTATCTGTTTCGGGTTTTTGTCAGTGGTCTAGGGGATCACTTTTTTCTAAACTCTGCGGAGATTCATCATCACCTCGATGTTGTGCTTACTCTCTTCATCGTAATTGAGCTTGTGAGAATCACTTTTGCCTACCTGACGGGACAGAAGATCTGGGCAATTGTTGCAGAAACCGCTTTCATTGCCTTGGGCCGAAAGATTATTCTATTTGAATACAAGTCATATGGCATTATGGGTGCAATTTCTTTGGCAATTTTGACAATCGTGGTGGTTCTTGCTTATTATGTTGTACAACAACCGAAGATTGCTGGTGAGGCTATGAAGGAGAGTAGTAGTTAAAGAGAGTATTTCAGCGAGCCGGACAGAGGTGGAAAGCCGGCATACTTGCTCTGACGAAGGCGCTCCCGAGCGACGAAGAAACCCAAATAGCTAATGGCAGATAGCTAATGGCAGATGGTAAAAGACCGCAAGTTGCGGAATGGGCTTTTAGACCGCAAAGCGAGCGTGCTTTCAGCCGGTTTTGGGGAGTAAAACTCACTGGAACACTGAGAGCCCTCTGGCTTGCCGTCAACACAGGTGAGTCGAAGGGAAACAGGGTGGAACCGCGGGAGAAATCCTACAGCTGTTGAAAGCAGACCTCTCGTCCCTGAAGCGTTGTATTTGCATTTAGGGCGGGAGGATTTTTGTTTGGTCGTCGAACGCCGAACGCCCAATGTCGAATGCAAAACCTTGTCCCTTGGTTTTTTCGTTCGACGTTCGTCATTGGTCGTGAAGCGAGGTTTTAACCTTTGTGTTCTTAGGTTTTTCGTTCGACGTTCGTCATTGGTCGTGAAGCGAGGTTTTAACCTTTGTGTTCTTAGGTTTTTCGTTCGACGTTCGTCATTGGTCGTGAAGCGAGGTTTTAAAGCGAGGTTTCAATTGAACTTTCAGGAACTTATACTTTCGCTGCAAAAATACTGGGCCGAATATGGGTGCATCCTTGGCCAGCCTTATGATATTGAAGTCGGGGCCGGGACTTTCAATCCCCACACTTTCTTGAGGGCTTTGGGGCCTGAACCCTGGAAAGTTGCTTATGTCGAACCATCCCGCAGGCCGACCGACGGCCGCTACGGCGAAAATCCCAACCGGTTGCAGCATTACTATCAATATCAGGTAATCCTCAAACCCTCACCCGATGACGTGCAGGATATCTACCTAAAAAGCCTGGAAAAAATAGGCATCGACCCCAAGATGCATGACATAAGATTTGTTGAGGATGATTGGGAATCGCCCACTTTGGGAGCCTGGGGGCTTGGTTGGGAAGTCTGGCTCGACGGCATGGAAATAACTCAGTTCACCTATTTTCAACAAGTAGGTGGTCTGGAACTCAAGCCGATTTGCGCGGAATTGACATACGGGCTCGAGAGAATCGCCATGTATATCCAGGAAAAAGACAATGTCTATGATTTGGAGTGGGTTGAGGGCGTTGCCTACAGAGATGTCCACCACCGGGGAGAAGTCGAGTGGTCTACTTATAATTTCGAGCTCGCCGATGTGAAAATGTTATTCGAGCTCTTTGATGATTTTGAACACGAATCAAAGGCCGTTTCAAAAAAAGGCCTCATACTTCCCGCCTACGATTACGTTTTGAAATGCTCTCATGTGTTTAATCTCCTGGATGCCCGTGGAGCAATAAGCGTAACCGAGCGCACGAGGTTCATAGCAAGGGTGCGGAGCATGGCCAGAACTGTGGCTGAGTCATATTTGAGCCAAAGAGAAGAAATGGGATTTCCACTTTGCAAAAGTCAAAATGCAAAATTTTAAACCAAAAAAAGACAAAGGCGGAGAATTTGTCTCCGCGCCCTAAAATAATGTAGCGTCGGGGCTTGTCTCCGACTGGCAGGTGTGAGTAGGGCGCGGTCCCCGAACGCGCCGCTTTTTTGATATGCAAATCGAGATGTGATCTCTTGGTTTGTTCGGGGAACAAACCCTACAGGGGTAGTCTCTAGAACAAATAACCGCGGCTGGTCCAGAGGCTCCTTAAGCGGGAAACGTCAGTCGCAGATCGCTAGTCGAAAGTCGAGGTTGTCTTGCCAAAGGATCTTGTTTTTGAAATAGGAACTGAAGAAATGCCGGCAGCGGCCGTTGATTTGGGTATTAAGCAGCTTAAGGATAATGCAGAGAAGCTGCTGACCGAAAATCGCCTTTCATATGGTGAGATCGAGACGATGGGTACACCGCGCAGATTAGTGCTTCTCGTATCGGAACTGGCCGAAAAGCAAGACGAATTTGTCCGGGAGGTCAAGGGACCGGCCAAAAAGGTAGCTTACTCCGACGCAGGCGAGCCGACAGTCGCCGCAGTGGGATTTGCGCGTTCTCAAGGCGTAGATGTAAGTGAGTTGGTCATCAAAGACGTGGAGCAGCGTGAATATGTTTTTGCTCTGGTAAGAGAGAAAGGCCGTCTCGCGGTCCAGGTGCTTAGCAGTTTGCTCCCCGGATTGCTGCTGTCGATTTCTTTCAAGAAGGCAATGCGTTGGAATACTGATGACATTCAGTTTGTCAGGCCCATAAGATGGATTCTGGCACTATTCGGAGACTCAATAGTTAGGTTTTCCGTAAGCGATCTGCAATCGGATAATCTGACCTGGGGACACAGGTTCTTGGCAACGAACCCGATCAAGGTTGAAACAACCGGTCAGTACATGTCCGCGATTGAGAGCGGCAAAGTCATCGTTGATCACATCAGGCGGGCGAAGAACATCGGGGATCAGATAGAAGCGGCTGTTAAGGAATCCGGCGGAACGGCCGTTATTCACCCGCAGACCTTTAATGAGGTCGTAAACTTGGTTGAATTCCCTCACGCAATTTGCGGTAGTTTTTCCCGAGACTATGTGACCATTCCCAGAGATGTCCTGGTGACAGCCATGGAATCGCACCAGCGCTATTTCCCCGTCGAGAGCAAGGATGGCTCTTTGCTGCCTTACTTTGTCGTGGTTCACAACGGTGATTCAAACCACAACGAGATTATTAGGCGAGGTCATGAAAGAGTTCTAAGAGCTCGCCTGGCCGATGCCAAGTTCTTCTTTGAAGAGGATCAAAAAGAGCCTCTCGCCGGCAAAGTTGAAAAACTCAAAGGAGTTGTCTTTCAAGCGAAGCTGGGGACTGTTTTTGACAAGGTCGAGCGGGTCAAAGAACTTGCCGGACTTATCGCGCAGGAGCTGTCGGCCGAAGAAAGCGTTCTTACTGATGCAAAGAGAGCCGCCTATCTGAGCAAGGCCGATTTAGTAACCGAGATGGTTGTAGAATTTCCTACGTTGCAGGGTGTTATGGGTAGGGAATACGCATTGTTGTCCGGTGAGAAGGAGACAGTGGCGAGAGCGATTTTTGAACATTATCTTCCTCGCTCGGCGGATGATATTCTGCCGGAAAGCATCGGGGGAAAAATCCTAAGTATTGCCGATAAGATCGACTCGATAGTCGGTTGTTTTTCTGTCGGGTTGCTGCCTACCGGGTCAGAAGATCCTTACTCTCTGAGGAGGCAAGCACAGGGCATAATTAACATTATTCTTGAAAATGAATTCCGGCTCTCATTGTCGGGACTATTTGCCTCTTCGTACAATCTCTACAAAAAAGCAGGATTGGACTTGCGTTCGGAAGATGAGATAAAGACGGATTTGGAGGACTTTTTTAGAGGTAGGCTTCGAAATCAGTTTCTAAACGAAGGTTTCAGTTTTGACATCGTAGACGCGGTGCTCGCGTGCGATGCAGGCGCTGCATCGGACCTACGGGAGAGAATAGCTTCCGTTGCACGTTTTCGCGAAACCCCGCAGATCGATGACTTACTCACCGCTTTTAACAGGTGCAATAACCTGGCAAAGTTGGGTCTTGGCACTGACGTCAGCCGGACTCTCCTGCAAGAGAAGGAAGAAAAAGAGCTATTTGAACTGATTCAGAAAGTTGCACCCCTTGTGGAAGGCAATGTGGCGGATAAACGCTACGGCGAAGCAATGAGTAATCTAGCGTCCCTGAGACCCGTGGTCGACAAGCTCTTCGATGAAGTCCTGATCATGGCTGAAGATGAAAGAATCAGAGAAAACAGATTGATTCTCTTAAATAGATGCGTGAAATACTTCCTGAAAGTGGCGGATTTTTCAAAATTGGTTGTGCCTGGTAGCTAAAGACAAGTGAAAGAAGGAACTTTTAGGATGGAGATAGAATAAGAAGTCCGATGTCTCCTGTCCGATGTCCAATGTCAAAGATCATAAAGCTTGCGGCCTAGGACATCGAACCTTGGGGACTGTTGATAAACGATCTTATGAACGGCATTGCGAGCGAAGCGAAGCAATCTCTGCTGGTAACGGGATCGCCGCGTCGGCCTGGGGCCTCCTCGCGATGACGAAACAGGGCATTCTGGGCCTTTCTCAACAAGCCCCGATGTCCAATGTCAAAGATCATAAAGCTTGTGGCTTGGGACATTGGACCTTGGACCTTGGACTTAGGACATGAACATAGGCTTTGATGTTCAGATTTGCAATTCCTGCAGACTTGTTTTTCTGTAAAAGACTATTAATTATCTTTAATAGGGAGGTATTGTGGTGAGTGAAGAAAAAGAGGTCTTGGATGATATGTCGGAAGAGCCGGGAGCCGAAATGAAAAGTGCTCCGTTATCCGGCTTGGAAACGGAAGGTGTCTCGTCAAGGAGTGGTGAAATGACCGAGCCGATGTCAACAGCAAGAAAATATGTCTATCATTTTAGCGAAGGCAACGCACAAATGAAGGATCTTCTGGGAGGGAAGGGAGCAAATCTTTGTGAGATGACAAGGCTGGGTTTTCCGGTTCCGCCGGGCTTTGTTATTTCCACTGAGGCCTGCGTGGCCTACATAAAGGAGAATGACTATCCGCCCGGGCTGGAAGAGCAAATTGAAAAGTATTTGATTGAACTTGAAGAAGAAACGGGAAAAAAACTTGGCGATCCGAAGGACCCGCTGCTGGTTTCAGTTCGCTCCGGCGCGAAATTCTCTATGCCGGGCATGATGGATACAGTTCTCAACCTGGGTTTAAATGATGTAAGCGTGAAGGGAATCGCCGAGGAGACCGGCAATGAGAGATTCGCGTATGATTCGTATCGCCGCTTCATTCAGATGTTTGGGGAAATCGTTCTTGGCGCGCACAAAGACGGGTTTGAAAAAGCTCTAAAAGAAATGAGAGACAAGAGAGACGTGCACAACGACGCCGAACTCACATCTGAAGATTTGCTGCAAATTGTCGAGACATTCAAGTCCATTGTGAAGAAAGAAACGGGAAAAACCTTTCCGGTAAACCCCCGGGAGCAACTCGATCTGGCAATACGAGCGGTCTTCGGCTCATGGGACAATCGGCGAGCCAGGGACTACCGTCGTCTTTACAAAATTCCCGACAGTCTGGGCACGGCTGTTAACGTCCAGACTATGGTCTTTGGAAACAAGGGCGGTACATCCGCGACAGGTGTGGCTTTTACCCGTGATCCGGCCACCGGCGAAGAAGTTGCTTATGGAGATTTTCTCGTCAATGCTCAGGGAGAAGATGTGGTTGCCGGAATAAGAAATACGGAACCCATTGCCAACATGGAACGGGAATTCCCCGAATCATATAGGCAGCTCACGGAGATAATGCAGAAGTTGGAGAACCACTATCGGGATATGTGCGACATCGAATTCACGATTGAGAAAAATGAACTCTGGATGCTGCAGACCAGAACTGGAAAACGGACTGCGCGCGCGGCGTTGAAAATAGCCGTTGATATGGTAGGAGAAGGCTTGATTTCGAAAAAGGAAGCGGTCAAGCGCATAGAGCCCGATCAGCTTGATCAGCTTCTTCATCCTCAGCTTGACCCAAGTGTAAAGGTCAATGTACTCACTACAGGCTTGAATGCTTCCCCGGGCGCGGCCACCGGAAAGGTGGTTTTGGACGCCGACAGGGCTGAAGAGATGGGCAAGAATGGTCAGAATGTGATTCTGACCAGTTGGGAGACTACGCCTGATGACCTACACGGCATGATCGAGGCTCGGGGCATATTGACGAGTCACGGAGGCAAAACAAGTCATGCTGCTGTTGTGGCCAGAGGAATGGGAAAGCCGTGTGTTTGCGGTGCCGGTGCGATAAAGATCGATCTGGCGACAAAAACATTCAAAGTTGATGATACGGTGGTCAAAGAAGGCGATATTATCAGTATCGACGGCACTTCCGGCCGCGTCGTCTTAGGGGAAGTTCCCCTTGTTCCGCCGACTCCGAGTGAGGATTTTCAGAAGATACTATTGTGGGCCGACGAGATACGGCGTCTCGGTGTACGAGCCAACGCGGATACTCCGGAAGACGCGGCGAAAGCCCGTGAATTCGGCGCCCAAGGAATTGGTCTTTGCAGGACGGAGCATATGTTTCTTGGGGATAGACTGCCGATAGTCCAGCAGATGATCTTAGCGGAAAACGACGATCAGCGAGAAAAGGCTCTGGGCAGATTGCTCTCGGTGCAGAAATCGGATTTTGTCGGCATTTTCAAAGCGATGGACGGTCTCCCGGTTACTATCCGCTTACTCGATCCGCCTCTGCACGAATTTCTCCCCAATATCACTGACCTCAAAGTAGAGATGACGAGGTTGGAATGCACGAATGGCGACTCAAATGAGATTGCCGAGAAGAAGAAACTGCTTCACAGTGTCGAGCGGATGGTTGAAGCCAATCCCATGCTTGGTTTGAGAGGATGCCGCCTGGGCATCACCTTCCCCGGGATATACCAAATGCAAGTCAGGGCGATAATAGAAGCCGCCTGCGAAGTCAAGGGAGAGGGCGGAGATCCGAGAGTAGAAATTATGATTCCGCTTGTTGCTCTTGCCAGTGAGCTCGCACCGCTGCGCGAAGAGACGACCAAGATCGCCGACGAGATTATCGCGCGTGAAGGCGGCAATCTGGATTACAAAGTCGGAACAATGATCGAGCTTCCACGGGCGTGTGTGACAGCTGATGAAGTTGCGAAATATGCCGACTTCTTCTCATTCGGCACGAATGATCTGACTCAAACGACATTCGGCTTTAGCAGAGACGACATCGAATCAAAATTCTTGCCAAGGTATCTGGAGCGGAAAATACTGGCGACGAATCCTTTCGAGACACTGGATTCCGGGGTCGAAAAGCTGGTTGGAATCGCTTGCAGCCTAGGCCGTGAGACAAATCCGGGTTTGAAGCTGGGAATCTGCGGTGAGCACGGAGGAGACCCCGACTCAGTAAGATTCTGCCACAAGATCGGACTAACATATGTGAGCTGCTCGCCATACCGAGTTCCGCTAGCGCGACTGGCTGCCGCCCAAGCCGTGATTGAGGAAGAAAGTAAGTAGGTCCGAAGTCCAAGGTCCGAGGTCCGAAGTCAAGGCGAAGGCCGGAAACCGGAAGTCCGAGGTCCAAAGTGTGTCTGAAGTTCGAGTCGAGCATCGGATGTCAAGTGGTACGACGCGGCAATTGGCCCCTGCTGTCATCATCCGGCTGGACCGGATGATCCAGGAAAAGCGGCAATCCGGGAGAAACGACAAAAGTAGCGTCGGGGCTGAACATACGGGTATGGCTCACCGGCAATCGAAAAAGGCGGAGGATAAACCTCCGCGCTACAAAAAAACAGAATGCAGCTTGGTTTTGGATTTTTCAATTTTCTTGGTCTGGAGGCTGACAGCGATGTTAATCTTAGCAATCAACGGTAGTCCTGATAAGAGTGGAAATACGGCTTTCCTCTTAAGCCGGGTACTCGAGGAAGCGAAAGCAAACGGCGCCAAGGTGGACATGGTTCACGTGGTTGACGCCTTGGAAGATCAGGATAAACCGTATTGTGACGCCTGCTCCAGTCCGTGCAACCGAAGTTGCATTGATGGGACCAATCTTGAGCAGGTTTTCAATCTGCTGGAAAAAGCGGACGGTCTTGTGTTGGGTAGTCCGGTTTACTTTGGCACGGTTTCCGCACAGATGAAGGCTTTTTGGGACAAGAGCAGGTGCGTAAGGACTGAAAAGATCCTGATCGGCAAAGTCGGGGGAGCGGTTTCGGTGGGAGCCTCGCGGTTTGGAGGCCAGGAGACAACTGTAAGAACCCTGCATGATATTATGCTCATCCAGGGCATGAATGTAATAGGAGATGGTTCAGCCGGATTTGATGCCGGGCATCAGGGGGTTTGCGGTCAAAAGCCGGCGGATGAAGACAAAGAGGCCATCAAGAGAGCCAAAATCATGGGCACAAGAATAGTGGAAGAAGCCGCAAAAAGCCGATGAGCGACATTCGACCAGCGACTAGCGAGATATCGGACAAGCGAAGAGGGACTGATAATGTAGGGTTCATTCGCAGAACGAACCGCGAAGCTAAGATGGGCAAAATCCGGCGTGCTTGGGGAAACAGGCTGCCCTTGTAGGGGCCGTTCCCTGAACGGCCCAGAAGCTATGAACGGCATGTTTGGGAAACATGCCCTACAGCACAGAAGCATGGTCTTAGAAGTTTAGGCTTTATTGCGTTTCCTGGCAGCTGGGAACTGGCAGCTAACCACTCCCAACTCCTCACTAGCAGACCATCGGACATTCGACCTAGGACATCAGACATTGGACATCATTTTCCAAATGGACATTCGTGAACGAATAGAAGCAGAGGAAAAGGCACATCTGTCTCCCAAAGCCCAACTAAGCTCGAAATCGCGTGGGCGCGAAAGACCGGAACAACCATCCGTGTTACGGACGTGTTTTCAGCGGGACAGAGACCGCATAATTCACTGTAAGTCCTTCCGTCGGCTTTCTCATAAAACGCAAGTTTTTCTCGCGCCTGAAGGCGATCATTATCGCACTCGTCTCACGCATACTTTGGAAGTCAGCCAAATTTCACGGACAATAGCAAGGGCTCTGAGGCTAAACGAGGATTTAGCCGAGGCAATCGCCCTGGGACATGATCTGGGCCACACCCCCTTTGGCCATATCGGCGAAGAGGCGATAACGGAGTGTTTACAAGAGGTCAACGAAGGAAATCATAAGCGTTATAAAGATCTCAAAACCACTTTTTACCACAACGAGCAGAGTCTTCGTGTGATTGACAAGTTGGAGTATGAGGGAAAAGGACTCAATCTTACCTGGGAAGTAAGAGACGGGATACTCAACCATACCGGAGACGTTCTTCCTTCGACTCTCGAGGGTCAGATAGTAAAGATCGCAGACCGCATCGCCTACATCAATCATGACATCGATGACGCGATAAGAGGAGGAGTCCTAACGGAAGACGAGCTTCCTTCTGAGCCAATCAAGATATTGGGCAACCGTCACAGTCACAGGATTAACTACATGGTTGACGACATGGTGAAGAACAGCCAGGGCAGTGACATTATCAAAATGAGTCCCGAATGCGCAACAGCGATGAACGATCTACGCAATTTCCTGATGGGTAATTTCTACATAAATTCGGCCGCAAAAACAGAAGATGAAAAAGCCAAAAGAGTCCTACGGGCACTCTTCTTCTATTATCTGGAGCATCCCGAAAAACTGCCGGCTGAGTTTAAGCTCGAAAATGAAACCGACCTTCCGACAAAGGTCAGCGACCATATTGCCGGGATGACCGACAGATATGCCTTAAGAGAGTTTGAAATGTTGTTTTTCCCCAAGTCATGGATGGTATAAAAACTATCGACAACCGGCTCGGTTATTTGTTATAATCCTCAACCAGATTGTGTTATTCTGCTATCTAAACCAGCATCCCGTTTTTTTTGAGAGGAGATAGGGTATGAATCTTGTTATCATTTCTGCCGCCGCTTCAATTGTTGGATTACTTACAGCTGTCTACTTCGCATTTAATGTTCTGAAGTATGATGTGGGAACGGAGAAAATGGCTGAGATCTCGAAAGCGATTCAAGAGGGAGCTATGGCCTTCTTGAGCCGGGAATATAGAAGTGTAGCCTTTGTGCTAATAGCGGTAGCAGTTTTAATAGTGGTGTGGCTGCGGCAACCCCTCACCGGCATTGCGTATATCGCAGGAGCCATTTTCTCGGGCACAGCCGGCTTTGTGGGCCTATATATCGCAACCCGGGCCAATGCCAGAACAACAAATGCGGCCAAGAAAGGTCTGTCTCAAGCGCTGCTGGTTGCCTTTAGAGGTGGCGGTGTTATGGGACTCACCGTGGCCGGCCTGGGCCTCCTTGGTGTAAGTCTTTGCCTCATCATCTTTTACTTTTTGCTTGGTTTGGATAAGAGCGGAGCATCTTTCACTTTTGGTTCTTTTACAATCACGGCCAAAAACGTTTTTGAAGATATCATACCGGGATTTGGTCTGGGAGCTTCTACGATTGCTCTCTTTGCTCGTGTCGGCGGCGGGATTTTTACCAAGGCGGCGGATGTCGGAGCCGACCTGGTTGGCAAAGTGGAAGCAGGAATTCCGGAAGATGATCCCAGAAATCCTGCTGTTATAGCGGATAATGTCGGCGATAATGTCGGCGATGTGGCCGGAATGGGTGCTGATTTGTATGAATCTTATGTCGGCTCAATTGTTGCTCCATTAGCGTTAGGCTCGATCCTTCTGGGATTTGAGGGTGCTGTCTTGCCGCTCCTGATTGCGGCTGTCGGAATAATTTGTTCAGCTATTGCCTGCTTTTTCGTAAGAGGTAAAGAAGACGGACACGCAGGGCGGGCGCTAAGCATCGGCACTTATGGTGCGGCGATCCTAACGACAATTGGTTGCTACTTTCTGGTGATTGCCGTTTTGGGCGGCAATGCCAGAGTTATAAATCCGGTTGGTTTCTTTTTCGCCATAGTTGCCGGCTTGGCGGCGGGAATGGCTATCGGCCAAGTTTCAGAGGTTTATACTTCTGACCAGTACAAAGGTGTAAAAGAAATTGCTGAAGCATCGCAAACCGGCGCTGCTACTACTATCCTTGCCGGTATCGCTGATGGTATGCGCTCCACCGCTTGGTCGATTGTCATACTTGTAACAGCAATGTTCTTATCCTATCTAGCTGGTGAGTGGGCAATGACAGGAGGAGGATTATTCGCGATCGGCCTTTCCGCTATTGGCATGTTGGCAACGACCGCGATTGTCGTCTCGGTTGATGCATATGGACCGATAGCCGATAACGCCGGTGGAATTGCAGAGATGAGCGGTCAAGACAAGAGTGTTCGGGAAATAACGGACTCACTGGACTCAGTCGGCAACACCACAGCCGCAATTGCCAAGGGTTTTGCCATCGCTTCAGCCGCGGTAACTGCTCTCGCTCTCTTTAGATTGTATGCTGCAAAAGTCGGACTGGTAAAAATCGATATTTTGGAGACTACAACGCTTGTCGGATTGTTCCTGGGAGGAATGTTTCCATTTCTTTTTTCATCTCTAGCGATTAAAGCAGTCGGAAGGGCGGCTTTCAAGATGATCGAGGAAGTGCGGCGTCAGTTCAAAGAAATCCCGGGGCTTAGAGAAGGAAAAGAAGGTGCCAAGGCTGACTATGCAAAGTGTGTTGATATCTCGACAAAAGCGGCTTTGAGAGAAATGATAGCGCCGGCATCAATTGCCGTGGTGAGCCCGGTTGTAATCGGTCTTTGGGATACGCAAGCACTGGGCGGCTATCTTGCCGGCTCGCTTGTCGTCGGTTTTCTCATGGCTATTTTTATGGCCAACGCGGGCGGTGCATGGGACAACGCCAAGAAATACATTGAAGCAGGCAATTTGGGCGGAAAAGGGTCGGATGCCCACAAGGCGGCCGTAGTCGGCGACACTGTTGGAGATCCTTTCAAAGACACAGCCGGTCCTTGTATGAACATAATGATCAAAGTAATGTCTGTCGTGGCCGTAATCTTTGCGCCGTTGTTTATCCGATAGCACGCTTGGCATAGTTGCTGGTTTTGATTCTACGGTAGTTTTGAAAAATTCGTAGTTGCCTGATTTACCGCGCCTGCCAGAGGCTATTATGTGGACTTGCTTTTTTGCCGTGCGTCAAATTGGATTATGGGCACAGTAAAACAGGCTAAAAGACTGTTGGCGGCGGGCAGGTCAGGCGCATTAGGGCTGCATAGAGCTCCATAAATGGAGCAACTACACAAATAATTGCTTTTCGAAAATCTGCCGGAGTCTTGTGCCGGTTTGAATTTAAGCAAGAAGTTGCTATAATGAGCTCTACGGATGCTTGCTTGTGCAGCGTGGTAGCGAGCAAGAACAATTTGTCTGTTAGACAGCAGTTCTTCGAAATGAAGGTGTTTAGGACACTGTAAAAGAAAAATCCGCAATTTTCCTCCTCTCCCATGAAGGTATCTTCTCTTGGCTGTCGAACTTAAGTAGTTTGCATACAACTCTTTTCTAGCCAAGGCAACAAAAGCCTTTCCGCTTTCAAGTGAAGGAAATCTTCTTGACCGCTTTTATCAAAGAAGAAGAGATTAATGAAATAAGGGAACGAAACAACATCGTCGAGGTCATTTCGGAATATGTGACCTTGAAGAAGAGTGGCAGGCTATATAAGGCGTGCTGTCCTTTTCATCAAGAAAAGACGCCTTCATTCATGGTTGATCCGGTTAAGCAGCTTTTTCATTGTTTCGGATGTGACGCCGGTGGAAATGTTTTCAATTTCCTGATGAAGATGGACAATGTTGATTTTCCCGAGGCGGTCAAAGCCCTGGCGGATAGAGCCGGATATACAATAGTCCTTGAAAAGGCCGATACAAGGCAGCTCTCAAAGCAGACCAGGCTCTTTGAAATCAATAACCAGGCCATGCTTTTTTATCAGCGTCATCTTCTGCAGAACCGGGAGGGTCAGGAAGCCAGAGACTACTTGAAGAGCAGAGATTACCATGCTGAAATTGCAAAGACTTTTGGGCTGGGAGTTGCATTTTCTCAGTGGAATGAACTAATCGACTACCTCCGCCAAAAAGGTTTTAGTCCGGAGGAGATTGAAACGGCGGGTTTGGCGATTAAGGGTGACAAAGGTTCCTTTTATGATAGATTTCGCTCCCGGATTATGTTTCCGATTTTTGATTCGCGGGGAAGAGCTGTTGGTTTTGGGGGGCGTATCTTTGGCGCCGGCCAGGGTGCTTCAAGCGACACTCCCAAGTACGTGAATTCTCCGGAGACACCGGTCTACCATAAAAGCAAAATCCTATATTGGCTCAATGAGGCCAAAAGCGAAATTGTGAAGCAGTCTGAAGTGCTCGTTGTCGAGGGTTACACCGACGTAATTTCACTGTATCAGTCCGGCATAAGAAATGTTGTTGCCACTTGCGGGACGGCCTTTACGCCCGAGCACTTGAAAGCACTTTCCAGGTTCACCGAAAAAGTGGTCCTAGTTTTTGATGCGGATGCGGCGGGAAAAGCTGCTGCGGAACGCGGCTTGGAACTACTCGGCGAAGAAAAAGTCGATATTTTTGTTCTTTCTTTGCCGTCCGGTTTTGATCCGGCTGATTTCGTGACCCAGAAAGGCAAGGAAGCATTTCTTGAGATACTGGAACAGGCAATCTCCTTGGTTGAGTTTTGCCTTGAGAGTGTGGTTGCGAAATATGATATTAAAACACCGAACGGCCGCGTGAAGGCGGCTGCTGAAGCCCTGCCGATTATCGCCGCCTTACCCGGCGAAGTGGCCCATGAAGAATATTTAAGAAAACTCAGTGACATTCTAGGTGTCTCGTATGATTCCTTGTACTTTGAATTGAACAAGTCAAAAAAGGCAAAAAAAAGAAGGAATATGATTTTCGACAACGAACAGGAATCATCTAACATATTCAAGCTTGACGCGCAGGGCAAAGCGGAATTTGAGCTATTGAAATTTGTCATGAATTGTCCTGAACACATGGGGGAAGCCTTCTTTGAACTCAATGAAGAGAGTTTCAGCCTTTCTGATCATAGGAGTTTGTTTAGCACACTGAGGGAACGCCAAGCCAAGGATAAACCTCAACTTGAGGTTGCGGATTTGTTGAATGTGGTTGATAGCGAGTCGCAGCAAAGACTCATGAGTAAGTTGATGCTGGATTTTGCTCTACCTGAAGACAAAGAAGGTTATTTTAAAGATATTTTGGCAAAACTCAAGGAATTTGGAGTCCAACGTCAAATTAATCTACTGAGATTAAAATTGGAACGGCTGAATCCGACGCATGATCCGGAAAGATACGATGTGTTGTTTGAGGAACTAATAGAACTCGAAGCGACCAAAAGAGACTTACGGCCCCAAGACCGGTCTCAAAAGTAATATGAAGGTGTTGAAATGACGGCTCAAATGAAAGAATTGGAAATTGAAGAAGTCAAGAGGCTAGTCTCAAAGGGGAAGGAAAAGGGCATCCTTTCTTCTGATGAGATCTATGATGTCTTGCAGGAAATCGATTTGACCAGCGAGCAGATCGAGAATATTTATTCCTACCTGTCGGATCAGGGCGTGGAAGTGGTTGACGTCTTGCCTGAAGCTTCCGACCAAGCTGAAGAAGAGGCTGAAGAGGATGACGAGGATGACGATGTTGAAAAGGTGCTCGATCTCTCGGTAAAGGTGCCGACTAACGATCCTGTTCGTATGTATTTGAAAGAGATCGGAAAAGTGCCGTTGCTTACGGCGGAAGAAGAAGTCCGGCTTGCGAAAAAGATTGAGGCAGGAGAAATAGCTTCCGGCAAATTGGAACAGAATGGCCAACTTAGCAGGGAGGAGAGCCGGCGTCTCAAGGTGCAAGAGCGCAACGGCATGAAGGCAAAGAAGAAGTTGGTCGAGGCAAATCTACGGCTGGTTGTTAGCATCGCCAAGCGGTATGTAGGAAGAGGAATGCTCTTTTTGGATTTGATCCAGGAAGGCAATCTTGGACTCATTCGAGCTGTTGAGAAGTTTGATTTTCGGAAAGGTTTTAAGTTCTCCACGTATGCAACATGGTGGATCAGGCAAGCAATTACCAGAGCCATTGCCGATCAGGCAAGAACAATCAGAATTCCGGTTCACATGGTAGAGACAATAAATAAGCTGATTAGAGTGCAACGCCAACTTTTGCAGGATTTGGGACGAGAGCCGACCCCCGAAGAAATCGGCAACGAGATGGATATGTCTCCGTCTAAGGTTAGAGAGATACTCAAGATTTCCCAGGAGCCGGTGTCCTTGGAGACTCCCATAGGCGAGGAAGAGGATAGCCAACTGGGCGATTTTATTGAGGACAGCGAGGCTGAAGTGCCTGTCGACGCCGCGTCATTCTCACTCCTTCAAGAACAGCTAAGGGAAGTGCTCGACACATTAAGCGATAGAGAAAGAAAAGTTATAGAGCTCAGATTCGGATTGATCGACGGTCACCCTCGCACGCTGGAGGAAGTAGGACGGGTTTTTGGCGTAACCCGTGAGCGAATCCGCCAAATAGAATCAAAGACCCTAAGCAAACTCCGCCACCCCAGCCGAAGCCAGAAGTTGAAGGATTATTTGGAGTAGGGCCGATCAGCGATCAGAGAAAAGCGACTGGCGATTTGGTCTTTGTCATTTGTTCGGGAAGGTTGAGGAGGAGCCCGAAGGGAAGCTCGCGAATCTACCATTTGGGTCATTGCGAGGTCCGGTCTGTGGACCGTGGCAATCTGGTTTCAAGAAAGCATTGGCCTCAATCTGTGGCCAAATAACGATGAGAACAAAGGTTGCATCAGGAATGCAACCTTTGTTGAGTATGGAGTTGATATTTGGCTATGCAAGACCACGTCGGCAGAAAGTGGTTACCGGAAAAAGCAAAAACGCAAAAAAGGCTTCGCTCTTCTGCCTGCTGGCCGTGGTCTACGGGATATTAATGCCGGCCATCCCTAGTTCCATACTCATGGGCGGTCTTGGCGGAGCCATCAACGGTTTGGTAGTAGTCTCGATAGAAGCAATCCTGGTCATAGTCGCTGGGATTTTCTCTTACAAAGCAGTTTTCAAAGAAAAAGAC
>Ga0214473_10003171_pt1 | contig 20030 bp, 13 predicted proteins | sample RVTome_7_FD_203509 | JGI IMG/M metagenome (GOLD analysis project Ga0214473, IMG submission 203509) | Soil microbial communities from uranium-contaminated site in the Upper Colorado River Basin, Wyoming, United States - RVT98D197 | ecosystem: Environmental > Terrestrial > Soil > Contaminated >... | reverse complement strand
CAGAGATGCTGTTTAGAGTTCTCTGCGGGTTTCTCTGGCGTCCAAAAAGGACTCTACGCAACCAAGCCTAGCTTCTTTATATACTATTCTCTGGTAAGAAGCAAGAGGAATCATCAAGCCATAGCTTTCCACCGAGGCTTACGAGGCTTGGCCTTTGCGGGTGCGCTTTCCTTACAGGAAAAACGATCCGCTTTTTTATTAGGCGTCAGTCTTGACTTTTCCTTGTAAAGGGTTTCCAGTTTTTCTTCCTGATGGTCTGTCAGTCCCTTGTTTCTATCGAAGTCCTCCGATGTGGTCTTGAGAAATTGATCTTCAGCCTTGGTTAATGCGTATTGATTCAATCCGGACATAACCCACTCAAGCCTTGCCTTATTCATAATGACTCCTTTCCGTCACGACCTTGATTTTTGTCGAGTCCCCATGTTCTTTCCATTGCCCTTTGTATGATTTATCGATCATTATAATAATCTCCTCACTGGCATCGATTTCACCATAAAAAAAGCCCGCAAGGAAGTCGTTTAGAGTTCTTGCGGGCGCCAGCTCTTAGCCAAAAAGGCTCTCTGCAACTTGTCTTATCTTTCATTATGTCTTATGTGGCACTTAAAGGCAAGGAAAATGTCCGGGGGAGGGTTTCACTGGGAATCGGATCCCATTCATGCAAACCGCAATTGCAAGGCGTTGGAAGTATTCCCACCCGGTAACGGCAATGCAATATCCGGGTTACCCTGCCTGGTTGAGGAGGTCGATAACGGTTTTGAAGAGCAAATATAAATACCCCGAGTCTTCTTCGGTGAGTTCGATCGGGTCTGTCTCTTCAGGCATTTCCATCAGTGTGTCAACCACATAGTTCATCACAAACGGTTGCGCGGCAACCTGGGTTCCTGCAATTCTCTCGATGAATTTTTCATGGGCTCCCTCCAGCCTTTCCAGGAGCTTCTCGTTGGATTCATAGGCTTTCATCACTTCCTTGGATGAGATCTTTTTGATCTTTTTCTTCGAGCCTTTCTCAAAAATCCGGTACACGACAAAAAACATGTAGAGCGCGAGTTCCTTCACATCCTGATCCAGGTCCTCCGTGAATGCCACCATAAAGGTCAAGAGATCCGGCTGCCTTTCCCCTACTCGATCCATCTCCTTACGGCCCCGGCTCGGAGAAAAACCTGCAACCTCCCGCCAGGTCTCCTCAACCAAATCCTCTGAAATGATTTCGATCGGCAAGACTCCTCATGGGAATGTTGACTCTGTCCATGATTCCTTTGTGACAGGCTGGAAAATATGGACCGTTACCTTATTCCGTATTCTCGCTTTCACGCGCAGGTGTGTCAAGTAAGACCATTCGTTTGTCGCAATGCCTCGCTTAAATGGGGTAGGGGCGACTTTAGTCGCCCCTCATGGGGGGCTGAAGCCTCCCCTACCCATTCCCTTCCGGATAGACGAGGGGTTACCGTTTGACAAGCCGGGTATCGAGTGATAATAGAGATTCAAGAAAACGAGTGGAGGAAGGTTCCGCCATGTTGGTCAAAGACTTGAGGGACTGTGAAGAGTTTATTGCGGGGGACGACACGACCCTTAGAGAGCTGTTGCATCCTGATAAAGCCGATCTAAAACTTGGTTATAGCCTGGCCCACGCAACTGTTAAATCCGGGCAAACGTCTTCTCCTCACAGGCTCCGAACGTCCGAAGTGTACTACATCCTGGAAGGGAAGGGGGTCATGCACATGAGTGATGAGACGGCGGATGTCCACGCCGGCCAGGCGATCTATATTCCACCCGGCATGGTGCAATTCATTGAGAATACCGGGCCTTCAGATTTGAACTTCTTGTGTATCGTGGATCCGGCCTGGAAACAAGAAGACGAGGAAGTATTGCAAAATAAAACCTGTTAAAGAGAGGGTTTTCTCAGGGTAGGGATACGATGAGAGCGAGATAATCGGAGAGAAATTTCATCTCCGGGCAGGGGAACCTCCTGTTCTTCTCCGAAGCAATCTTTGCAGAAATCCCGGAAAGCAAGGAGGAGCTGGTTTCTATGTTCATCTCCTTCAACGATCTGAAAGCATTCATTTAACGCGTTTCTATTTCTCATCTTGGGACCCCCTGCGAGATCTTAACCAAGAAAGGGTGCTGGGGCGGGTCTGAAACCCGCCCCGTCAATTTTTGATTAATTCCCCGTGCCCGGAGGGCACTCCTGCCTGCGGCAGGCAGGGGTGAACCATGAAAATCCCCCCTCGCCCCCCTTTTTCTAAGGGGGGTAATGATCTCCTCCCTTTACAGAGGGAGGATGGGAGGGATTTTGTTACTGACACTAATCACTGACACTGACACTTCTATTTCCTAATACGCGGGCGGAGGTGGCGCTGCCGGTTCTTTCTTCGGTTTCTCCGCCACTGCGGCCTCCGTGGTAATCATCAAGGAAGAAACGCTTGCAGCATTCTTGAGTGCCAACCTTACGACCTTGGTTGGATCGATGATCCCGGCTTCGATCATATCCGTATATTCTTCCTTGTCCGCGTCAAATCCATAGGCCCCTTTTCCGTCCTTCACTTTTTCCGCCACAACGGAGCCTTCCTGACCCGCATTCTGAACGATCTGGCGGATGGGCTCCTCGAGGGCCCTCATGATGATATCCACTCCGACCTGGCGATCCCCTTCCACCTTCAACTTCTTTAGAGCGGGTAAGCATCTTAAATAGGCCACGCCGCCTCCCGGGACAATTCCTTCTTCCACGGCGGCCCGGGTCGCATGCAGGGCATCCTCCACCCTGGCCTTCTTCTCCTTCATCTCCGTTTCCGTTGCCGCGCCTACCCGGATGACCGCTACTCCTCCGGCCAGTTTTGCCAACCGCTCCTGAAGTTTTTCCTTGTCATAGTCCGAGGTGGTTTCCTCAGCCTGGACCCGGATCTGTTTAATCCGTCCCTCGATGGCCGAGGTCTTTCCAGCTCCTTCGACAATGGTCGTGTTATCCTTATCGATGACCACTTTTTTTGCTCTTCCCAGGTCATCGATTTTGATTTTTTCCAGCTTGATTCCTACATCCTCGAAGACCGCCGTTCCGCCGGTAAGGATAGCGATGTCCTCCAGCATGGCCTTCCTTCGATCCCCGAATCCGGGCGCCTTCACCGCGGCACATTTCAGAGTCCCGCGAAGCTTGTTCACCACCAGCGTTGCCAGGGCTTCGCCTTCCACATCCTCGGCGATGATTAGGATCGGCCTTCCGGTCTTGGCCGAAGACTCCAGGAGAGGAAGCATGTCTTTCATATTGGAGATCTTCTTCTCATAAAGAAGAATGAAGGGATCTTCCAGAACGACCTCCATTTTCTCCGGATCGGTGACAAAGTAAGGGGAGATATAACCCCGATCGAACTGCATTCCTTCCACCACTTCCAGAGTGGTTTCAATGGCTTTTGCCTCCTCGACGGTGATGACCCCCTCTTTGCCCACTTTATTCATGGCTTCGGCAATGATATCGCCGATGGTGGAATCGTTGTTCGCAGAAATCGTTCCCACCTGGGAGATCTCTTTCTGCTCCTTAACGGGCTTTGAGAGCTTCTTCAGTTCTTTGACCACTTCTTCCACAGCCAGATCGATTCCTCTCTTCACATCCATAGGGTTGATCCCGGCCGCCACGACCCGATACCCCTCCCGGTAAATAGCCTGGGCAAGCACGGTTGCAGTCGTCGTTCCATCTCCAGCCGTGTCCGAGGTCTTGGTTGCCACTTCCTTCACCATTTTGGCGCCCATATTCTGGAAGTGATCCTCCAGCTCGATCTCCTTGGCCACCGTCACCCCGTCTTTCGTCACGGTGGGGGATCCGAACGATCTTTCAAACACTACATTCCGTCCCCTGGGTCCAAGGGTAACCTTTACCGCGTTAGCGAGGACGTTGACCCCTTCCAGTATTGCGTTTCTTGCCTCCTGTGCAAACTTCAATTCCTTTGCCATGAAATTCCTCCTTTCTTTTCAATCCCTTTAACGTTCGATAATGGCTAAGATATCATCCTCTCTCATCATCAATAGCTCTTCCCCGTCGATCTTTACCTCCGTGCCTGCATACTTGGCAAAGAGGACCGTGTCACCCACCTTCATCTCCAGTGAGATCTTCGTCCCGTCTTCCTTCACCTTTCCATCTCCGACTGCGATCACTTTTCCTTCGATTGGCTTCTCTTTTGCCGTGTCGGGAATGATGATCCCTCCCTTAGTCTTCTCTTCCTCCTCCAGCCTTCTTACAATGAGCCGGTCATGAAGTGGCCTTACCTTCATAGAAACAGTCCTCCCTTCATTATATAGATTTGGAGAAATTAATAATCATCGGATCTTCAGTTGTCAAGGTTAGAAGCCTAAAGACAGAGAGTCGAGAGTCAAGGTGGAGGTTAAGATTAAAACTGAAAGTCCTTGCCTCAAGTGTCGGAGGAAAATCACTTGAGTTAAGGCTGCAAGAACGAAATCTTCTTGATTTTTTGGATGAAAAGCTTTATGAAAAAGGATGGAATTTATTCATTCTTTTCTTGCGACGGGGATCGGGTCGATCCCGCACCGGGACGAGAAGGAGGTTGTCGACCTCCTCCTGCAATGTTTTCCCCACATCCCTTTCTGGCCTCAATTCCCGAAACGGTCGTTCCTGGAGGGAATGATCGCTCAATACTCCGAAGGGTTCCCGTCTTTGAGGATCGATGAAAAAAGCCAGAGAATCTGGATAGATACCTCTCTCGGATTCGAGAAGGAAGTGGAGAGATTCTATCAATGGGTGGAGCAGGGAGATGTAGATCCCTTTCAGATTTCGGAGGATCGTGCCAGAGGACTCCGAATGCTAAAAAACCTGACCGCGGAAACCCGTCGGGCAGAGATAAGGTATGTTAAAGGTCAGGTCACAGGACCCGTCACTTTTGGGCTGGCCCTGGCGGACCAGGAGCAGAAACCTATCTTCTATGACCCTACATTGAGAGATATCCTGGTCAAACATCTTGCGTCCAAGGCCCGGTGGATGGAAAGAATGTTCCGTGATATTCTGCCAGATACTCCCACGATCATCTTCTTTGATGAACCGTCTCTCTCCTCTTTCGGTTCTGCCTTTTCAGGCCTGAACCGCGAAGAGGTGATACTCGCCTTGAATGAATGTTTCGATGCGGTCAAGGGATTGAAAGGCGTCCATTGTTGCGGAAATACGGACTGGAGCCTCCTCCTCCAAACCCGGCTCGATATCCTCAATTTCGATGCCTACGGTTATCTGGAAACCCTCTCTCTTTACCCGAAGGAGCTGAAGACCTTCCTCGAAAGAGGAGGAATTCTTGCGTGGGGCATTGTTCCCACGAGTGAGGCGATTCTGAAAGAGGATGCTCAAAGTCTCATCGAACGTATAAAGCACGGAATGGCCGCTCTTGCCAGGAAGGGAATCGATCCGGTCCTCCTCCGGAGGGCAATTCTTACCCCCAGTTGCGGGACCGCTTCTCTCCCCGTCCCGCTCGCAGAACGGGTCTTTCGGACCACCGCAGAAGTCTCCAAAAGGCTGCGGGAAGAGTCCTGATGAAGCCCGCCTTTGGTAATACAACAGATCCACGAAGGACACTAAGGTACACGAAGAAAGAGAAGAGTACGGATTCGGCCTGCCTTTGGTAATTACCGCTGCTCCCTCCACGGCTTGACGCTGATCATGGAACCGTTTAGAATTCCATAGAAATGAGTATTTCTATGCATTGTATCCCGAATATTCAATGCCTAAAATTGAAGTAACAGAAGGCTGCAGTACTGTGGTTTTAAAAAGACACAAAGAGAAGAAAAAGATGGTTGGTGAACATGGTCCCTGAGTTCTCTCTTTGATCCAGGAGCGACGGATCTTTCTCGAAGCAGGTGCTTTCTCATGATGGATGTCAAGGAGAGAATACCTGCTTTTTGTTTATAGGGGGAGGCGCGAATAATCCGAATAATCGAGGGTTCAGAAGCGTCTAATCTTTAAAGGGGTATGAGCATAAGGCTGACCCAGAACGCGGCTTTCAACCGTAAAGGAGGGGCGCCATGGCAAAAATTGATTTCCAAAAGATCATTGAAGACTCAAGAATGGAGGAGGGAGAAGCCCGATGGGAGGGAACATGCCTCCAGTATATGGAGCTGGTGAAAGAGAACCCCTCCATTGCACAGCTTGCTCCGGGAAGGCTCTACAAGATGATCATGGACAAGGGCACAGGGCCTGTTCAGGAGATCATCAAGCTCCCTGACTATGAAGACATGGTAGGATACTCCTTCTTTCAGAATGAACTTTACGGTCTCGAGGAGCCGCTCCACGATATCATGAGGTTCTTCAAGGCAGGCGCCCGCAGAACAGAGACCGGGAAGCGCATCCTGATCCTGGTCGGTCCCGTTTCATGCGGAAAATCGACCATTGCCTCACTGTTGAAACGGGGATTGGAGGATGACCCGATACCCATCTATGGGATCAAGGGGTGTCCCATGCATGAAGAGCCACTTCATCTTGTCCCCAAGAACCAGAGGCCCAAGTGGCAGGAAATCCTGGGCGTCAAGATAGAGGGTGAACTCTGTCCCATGTGCCGGTTCAACCTCCTTGAAAACAAGGCCTATCGGGACAAGGACGACAAAGTTCTGTGGGAACAATTTCCGGTGGTTCGGATCCGTCTCGAGGATAAGGCGAGATGCGGCATCGGCACTTTTCAGCCGGCAGACCCCAAGAACCAGGATATAGCCGAACTGATCGGACGGGTGGACTTGTCCAAGATTACTCAGTACGGAGAGACCGATCCCCGAGCCTACAGCCTGGATGGGGAGCTCGAGATTGCCAATCGCGGATTGATGGAGTACGTCGAAATCCTGAAGTGTGATATCAAATTCCATTACATCCTCATCACCGTCGCCCAGGAACAGGTCCTCAAGGCCCCCGGGTTTCCACAGATCTACGTGGATGAAGTCATCCTTTCTCATACCAACCAGACGGAGTTCGATAAGTTCAAGTCGGCCAAAGAGAACGAGGCCCTCCACGATCGGATGTATCCGATCTTTGTTCCCTATAACCTCAAGGTCAGGGAGGAGGAGAAAATTTACAAGAAGATGATCGAGCGGAGCGAGTTCCAGCCGGTCCATCTGGCGCCCTACACCCTTACGGCAGTAGCCCAGTTTGCTATCCTGACCCGGCTGACGGAGAGCCAGATCTGCCCGAATCTGGTCAAGAAGATGAAGTATTACGGCGGGGACGGAGTGGCGGACAAAGAAAAGGATCAGGTCGATCTGATCCAACTCCGCCTGGAGGGGAAGGCGAAGGGAGAGGGGATGTCAGGCATCAGTCCCCGGTTTGTGGTCAACGCCCTTAACGTGGCATTAGGACAGAAGGAGATCTCGAAATGTATGAACCCCCTCGATGCCATTCGCGCCCTCAGGGCTAATTTCGAACACCATATCGGGTTCAGTGACGAAGAGAGGGAGAGGTACCTGAACCTTCTCACCGGAGAGAAGGACAGCGTCCTCAGCGAGTACAAAGAAATCGCCAAGAAGGAGGTCAACCGGGCCTTTCTCTTCGCCTACGAGGATCAGGCCCAGGCTTTGTTTGACAATTATATGACGAATGCGACGGCCTTCTGTCTGAAGAAAAAAATCCGGGACCCGGTGACCAATGAGGATCAACCCCCCGATGAGAAGCTGATGCGAAGCATTGAAGAGCTGATCGGTGTTTCGGAGAACGCTAAAAGGGAGTTCCGTCAGGGAATCTTCGTATTCAAAAGCGACGCCATAGACCGGGGGAGAGAATTCTCCTTTGATACTTATACGCCGCTGCAGGAAGCGATCGAGCGAAAGCTGATCGGAGACCTGAAGAACGTCGTCTCGCTCACCATTGCCGACAGGACCCGGAAGGACCCGAAAACGATGAAACGGCGCCAGGACGCACTGGAAGCGCTGGAGCAGAAAGGCTACTGCCCGGTCTGCGCCGAGAATCTCCTTCAATTCGTTGGAGATATTCTCAGAAAAGAAGAGTAAAAAAGATCATTGAAAAATATAAATTTAACAATGCAAAATTAGCATTGAAAATCATGGTGCGCGCTGGAACTAAGAAGGAAGCGGATCAATATAATGGTTTATCTTTTATTGCTAATTTTGCAATGCTAACTGATTATTTTGCAATGATCTTTAACTGAGGGAGTCATGGCCATCAAGAAACAGGATTGGGGGCTATCACAAAGAGGACTTAAGGATGCGGCCCGTCACCGGGAGAAGATCAAAGAGTCCATCCAGAAGAATATCGCCGATATCATCAGCGACGCCTCGATCATCACCCGCAAGAAGGGACAGATTGTCAAGGTCCCGATCCGGGGACTCAAGAGTTACCGGTTTGTTTACAGGCAGGAGAACTCAGGGGGCACGGGCGTGGGACAGGGAGATGGGGATAAGGGGGATGTCATTGGCCGGCAGCCCGCCCCCGACGGCCCTCCCGGTCAGGCCGGCGATCAACCCGGCATCGATTTCCTGGAGACCGAGATTGACATCGAAGAACTGATTGAGATGATGCTCAAAGATCTTGGCCTCCCGAATCTCAAGAAGAAGGCCCTCGCGGAGATGGCCATCCCGAAAGGATGGAAATTCGAAAGCATCGAGAAAAAGGGCATCGTCTCTCATCTTGACAAGAAGCGGACCCTCAAGGAGGCCATCAAACGGACTTCCGCTTTTGTCGCCGTACTCATGCAGAGAACCGGAAAACCGGAAGAAATCTGTCGAAAGGCGATTACCCTGGCAAGAGGAGACCTGCTTCTGGCGGAAAAGATTCTTCGCGAAGAGAGCATTCCCGAAAAAACGGAAGAATGGGTGTCTCTCTTCAGCGAGGATTTGAGATACCGCACCCTCCAGAAAGACGTCGAATATCAATCCAATGCGGTCGTTCTCGCCATGATGGATGTCTCCGGAAGCATGGGAACGATGAAAAAATACCTGGCCCGTTCCTTTTTCTTCTGGCTGGTGGAGTTTCTGCGCCAGCTCTATAACCATGTCCAGATCCGGTTTATCTCTCACACGACCGAAGCGAAGCTGGTGGACGAACATGAGTTTTTCCACAAAGGAGAGAGCGGAGGGACTTTCTGCCATTCGGCCTATGATCTGGCGGCCCACCTGATTGAGACCGAGTACAATCCGACCCGGTGGAATATCTATCCCTTCCACTTTTCCGATGGAGAAGATTTCGAGCCTATGAAAACCGTCGCCTCTGCCAGAAAGCTCCTCCAGCTGGGGGTGAACATGCTGGGCTACGGCGAGATTCAAGCCGACTCGTACAGCAACTCCTGTCTCATGGATGCCTTTGAAAAGGAATTACGGCTCGAAAAACAACAGTACATGGGAGATGACTTCGAACTCTTCTCCGGAAAAGATGAGGCCACTCCGTTCATGGGCGCCGTATTGAAAGATAAATCACACGTTTATCTGGCGTTGAAAGAGTTCCTGAAGAAAGAGCAGCCCTTCTGAGGAGCAAAATGGACACGGAGCTGGAACGCCTCAATCAATTCGATGAAAGGATCAGGGAGATCGCCCGGGAGTTCGGCCTCGATTTTTTCCCCCAGGAGTTCGATGTCATCCCTTCTCAGAAGATGCTCGAAATTCTGGCCTATCGATTCCCTGTCAACTTCTCCCACTGGTCTTTTGGCCGCGATTACGAAAGGGAAAAGACCCAGTATGAGTATGGACTGGGCATTCCCTATGAAGTCGTTCTCAATTCCAACCCTTCGAGGGCCTACCTCATGAATACGAATCCCTTCCCGGTCCAGGTGATGGTCATGGCCCATGTCTATGCCCATAACGACTTCATGAAGAACAATTCCCATTTCAAAGAGACCCGGAAAGACATCCTGCCATCGGCCTCGGAATCGGCCATCCGGTTTCAAAGGTATGAAAAGCGCTTCGGTCTGGAAAAGGTGGAGCGTGTGCTGGATGCCGGCCTCAGCATCGAACTGAACATCGATCCGGACTTCTTCATGAGGGAGGAGAGCGAGGAAGAGCAGAAAGACAGGCTATCGGAACAGCCCGCCAGGGTCGAAGCCCCGGGTCCCTACGACGATCTGATCAGCCGCGAAAGACTCGAACCTCCGGCCAGGGAATATCTCAACCGTAAGACGCCGCTCGAGCCGGAACGGGACCTTATGCTCTACCTTATTAATCATTCGCCCAAGCCTCTCGGCGAATGGGAAAAGGACGTGCTCTCGGTTCTGCGCGATCAATCCCGCTATTTCATGCCCCAGAGACGGACCAAGATCATGAACGAAGGATGGGCGGCCTTGTGGCACATGAGGATCATGGATCGCCTCTTCAGGGAAGGGCGCCTTAACGAAGAGGAACACGGATATTATAACCTCTACAACGCCAGGGTCCTGGGCACCCATCCCCGCACTTTCAATCCCTATCTCTTGGGGATGAGGATCTTTGAGGACATCGAAGACCGATGGAACAAAGGGAGGTTTGGAAGGGACTGGGAGGAATGTGAGGACCCGAGGAAGAAAGAGGCATGGGACCTGAATTTGGGGCAGGGAAGGGAAAAGATCTTCGAGGTGAGGCACAGCTACAGTGATCGCTTCTTCATCGAGCAATTCCTTACGGAAAAACTCGTGGATGACCTGAACCTCTATCTCTATGAGGGGAAACAGGAGCAGGAAGAAGTGCAGTTTGTAATCAGCGAAAGGGATTGGCGCAGGATCAAAAATCTGATGGTGGCTTATCTAAGCACCTTCGGGATTCCCCTGATCATGGTCGAGGACGGAGATTATAAGGGAAAGAGGGAACTCTATCTGCGGCATGCCTATGAAGGGATTGAGCTGGACCAGGAGTACCGGGAAAAAACCATGGGAAACATTTTCTACCTGTGGAACCGCCCCGTCCATATCGAATCATTGGTCAATGGCCGAAAAGTCCTTTTCACCTTCGACGGCGACGAACACACCCAGTCACGCCTCTGATGATGGAGGTAAAATAGCAAAGAAGTAAGAAAGGAAAGATAGTTTTTCGGCTTATTCCCCCCTCGTCTTCCTTCAAGGTGAAGCGCCTTCTCAATCCTCTCGCTCCTCAACGGGAGGCTGCTGTCTTAATTCCTCCCCCTTCAAGCGGGAGACCACTGTCTTGATTCCTCCCCTTTCAAGGGGGAGGTGAGGAGGGGGATGGGGTTTCATCTCGTGAATTACTCAATTGGGCAACAAAACCCCCGAATTTCCGGTCACGCTCTTTGAAACCCGATTTCCCCCCATATGGCATATCGACAAATCAAAAGAAACTACGGCATAGGGAAAGAGGTTGATGACTCGACAGAGGTCATCTTCGGTAAGAAAAAAACGGAGACTTCCGTAGAGCGTTGGGAATGACTCTGATGGGGAGCCAAAAGAGTCTATAAGGTGGCGGCTGCTCCGACGAGCCAATGGGCGGCCCATTCTCGCAGCCGCATCGTTATATCAAGAAAAACGCTCTTTCTTGCTTACGGGGTAGTTTTTTCTCTTGACAGGTGCCTTTTAATGGGTAACCCCACATGTTGATCCTTGAACATGAATTAAGGCTATGTTATTTTTTATTCTTGGAAGAGAATTCTTATTGCAGTTTTCGGTGTTTCGCAGAAATGTTCTTTCCCAATTACTACACGATAGACTTGATCTTCAGGTTTATGGGTACCAGGTATCTCGATGATCCCGACTTTTCTACCTTTCAGCAGTGTTTCTGAACCTTCCTTTTGGGGAATTCCCTCCCAACAACGGACGCTGATGCCCGGAGGCAAAATTTCGCCATACTTGGCCACATAGAAAAAAATGGACTGATCCCATTTGTGAATCGTGTTGGTCTCACGTCGAGAAGTTACTTTCTCCAGTTCCCAGCTTTGATGGGCAAAGATGCCCTTTTCCAAGGTATTAGAGGTTCTGATCTCTTTAACCGCGTCACCTCTCAAATTGCTGAAACTGATCTCGCTTCTAACCGCATGGCCGATAATTTCCCCTCTAGAACCAGAGGGCCATTTCTTATATAAGTCCCTCCGAACCCACGCCCAGATCATTCGTATCTTTTTCCCGTCCCAACGGTAAATATCCTTCGCCCAGTGCCGCCAACCGGATCCCCCGCCATAAAGGTTCAGCACTAACTGATCGAGAGGACCTGGGAACAGTTTAACCGCTTCTATAGATTCAACAAAGCCGATACCCGTAATCGGTCCTGTCGGGACATATCGGCCATTCTTCTCGGTTAACACTACCAGGTTGCCCTCGTAAGGAGGAAAAGAGATCCCCATCGCGAGATCACGGGTTTTCGAATTAATAAAATGGGCAAAATAAAAGGTATCTTGTGAAAACTGTTCGGGATCGCGCTTTAGGAAATTTTTTTTGATGACGAAGGCAAGTCTCTCCTTTCCCTTCATCTGTATTTGGTGGTTTGGATCTTCTATCATGGCTACAAGCGCATCATAGGTCTCTGAACAAGCAGACCCTGATAATAGGCCAAGAAGAATGATCGTAATCTGACCAATGATCAACATTGTTCGAGTTCGAAACAACTTACCATGGTATTCCTTTGTAGAATAGCAGTTTTCCTGATCCCTAGTTAACCCTTACGGCAGTTGCAGCATGCTTGGGCCAAGGAAATGTAATACTCTTGTCGTGAAAATGCGTGACTCCCGGAATAGGATTTGACCCGGGAGTAGCACTTAGAACCTCTCCAGCCGCTTGAAAGGATTGTCGCCAAGAGGCAAGTTCTCCGGGATTAATTTTCCGGAGAGCAGATTGCGGTGCAAACCAGCTGTCAGCAATATCCTTATAGCTGTACCCGCTCCCTGCATCATAACGATTTCTCATTGTCCATCCGACTCCGAGTTTATCTTCGTATGTACCACCACCGGCCTCACCGTAAATAGTATAACCCATTATTCGCTGGTCAGGTGTTGCCTTATCAGCGATACGCTTTGCTTCAGCCAAGGCGGAAGATTTCGGAACTGGTCCCGCTACCATCATATCTAGGCTCGATCCCTGTGAGCAATTTGGGCATCTTATATTTAAGGAGCCATAGCCTCCCATGTTGTTTAATTCAACGGCCCCCTGGATCACCCCAGTGATGGCCGCTCCCATGAGGCCTCCGTATAAGGCCGCCTTCCAGGGATTTCCACCGTTAATGGCGGCGTTGGCACCGCCACTAATAGCCCCGGCCGTAAATCCCCCAGCCATAACCCCAACGATATTGGCAGCGGAAGCACTGGCATAAACAGAGGGAGTGAGAAAATCAGTCACCGCTCCGCCTACCCAGCCGCCTGCTGCACCTGAAGCTGCTCCGATCAAACCTCCAATGGCGGCACCCTTCAGGATACTCGTCCCGGCCATGTTAGCCTCGACTGCTCCCATGAAGGCACCCAAAATGGCCCCAACTATTATCGCTACTAACAAAGGATCTTCCCCGCTGGGGTCCGTGTAGATGAGAGGATTATTCAGGCAGTACGAGTATCGGTTGAGGGATTGTGGATTCTCCGGGGCCTGAACGATTCTATCAGGAGAGACGAACCTACCAATGACTGGATCATAAAGCCTGGCTCCGTAGTTGTAGAGACCGATGTCGTCATCGTCTTCCTGGTCGGTGAAGGTGTAATTTGCATCCGGGAAGTTAGGGTATGAGGAATTCTTTTCATCCACCAGGTACGTCCCAAAGGGATGATACTCGATCCTTTCTCTCCAGATTCCATCCTGGCCTGTGACGACACTGGCAGATCCGAGGTGATTGGGGTGGTAAAACTGATCGTTCCCGTCGGACCGAATGGAGGCAACTCTTCGATTCCCAGCAAAGACGTGGACAATCTCCACAGTGCCTCTCTTTTCGTAGAGTTCCCCAAAGTAGAGTGTGGTCTGCGGAGTTGCAAGGTTCTCCTTTCTAACCCTGCCCCCGCTTCCGTCGTATGTAAACCGGATGTAATCAACCAGGTTTCTTTTGATCAGCTTAGGTTTCTGATCATAATTGTACTCAATGTTGATCAGCGGGTCATTGTAAACCGGGGTGTCAGCTACTACCGTTTTTACGGCATGGGGCCTGATCGGGTAATCGTATGTGTATGTGTAAGTATTGGACCCGGAAGCTCCCACCTCCGACTTGTAGGTGATATTGCCGATCCGGTCGTATTGATAGGTGTGATTGTACCAGTTACTACCCGTTCCAGCCGCTGTTGCAAGCCTGTCCAGAGCATCATAGGTAAAAGTGTGGGAGATCGTTCCGGTATGGTAGTAGGTGGGATAGTCGCTGATGGCGGTAATATTTCCTTTCCCATCATATCCGTAGGAGAGGTTTTGATAAGTCGTCACGCCAAGTCTGGTAGTAAACAAGGTATTGAGTCTTCCAGTTTGGGGATAATATCCATAGGTTGTGACGGCCCCGTTGGAGAATGTGGCGCCTCTCGGCTGACCCACGGCTGTGAAATCGGAATATGTCACCACATTGGCTTGCGTGCCATTATCTTTAACATGAAGAAGGTTTCCGGCAACGTCGTATTCGTAATTGTACTGCTTTGTGAGAAGGGCGCCGATTGATTTGACTGTGATAGGGCTTCCAGCACTGTCATAGGTTTTCTCGAAGGTGACTTCTTCATACGCTCCCGGGCTGACTTCGATCTTCTTTATGCTCTGCTTGACTCTCTGCAGTTCATCATATGCAAGGACACGATCTGTCGCCACCTCGACTTCCGGGTTTCCCGCCCTGAGGGTCAAGACCCTGATCAGGGCTCCTTTCGAAAATGGAACAGGAGGAACAGGCGGGTCGGGTGGATAAGGAGGAATGCAATAGGCAGGATCATCGTAACAGTAGGTCACCCTCTCGGCAGGGTTGGTGTTCACATAAGTCTTCTCGGTCACCCGGTTGAGGGCATCGTAGGTGAAGCTAATTTCCTGGTTCTTCCCATCCCTCTGGTACACCAGATTCCCGGATTTGTCGTACCGGTATTCCCAGCGATGATCGTCACCCCCCATGTCCGGATCACTCATAAATCTTTTCTTGGACTGGCTGTCATAAGTCATGGTGATGGTATTCTGTTCCGGCATTCCCACCGCCGCTTTCACCTCAATGAGATTCCCCATTGTATCATATTTGTACTCCGTGGTGGAATAGAGGGCTCCGGTATGGTCGTACTCTTCTACCTTCGTGAGCCGCTGGTAGACATCGTAGGTGTAAGCCGTGAAGAATCCTCGCTGGTTTTGGACCACCTTCCTTAAGCCCTGGTACGTTGTATTGATGAACGTATTTGCCGGAGTATCCGGCATCTCAACCTTGATCACCCGCGAAAGGCCGTCATAGGTGAATATGGTATTGTAGGCAGGATCATAACTGCCCGGGGGAGGGGTAGGATTGTAGAAATATGGATTGGTCTTGGAGTAAACCCTTCCCAGGGGGTCAAACTCTGTCATGGTTCCAATAAACTTTCCACCCGGGCCGCTGCTCCACACACTGTAGGTTCTCCCCATACCGTCAAAGTAGCTGGTGCTGTAGTGTTCAAGGTCGGAAGGTCCTCCTTCGATATGCTCCCATTTCTGCACATATTGCCCCCAATTATTCGGGTCGCCCAGTACATATGTATATTTCGTAAACCCTCCATCCGGACGGTATTCGTATTCCTTTCTCCCAAAGGGATCGTAGGTGTAGGTGAAGGAAAAGCCGGTCCCGAGAAGATACGGAGGAATAAGCTGGGTCAGGCTTCCCGTGCCAGGATCGTAGACTGTCCTGGTTACGTGACTGAGGGCATTGGCGGTCTGGTAGACATGGGTCTGCGTGTAATAGTCATAAGTGACTTCTGTCCAGTTCCCGTTCGGGTCTTGGGTTCTCCTCAAATTACCAGTATTGGGGAGATGGCCGCCGTCGTAGTATTCGTAGTGGATGACCGAGTTTTGGCCCTCATTGCTGTAGTAGCAGCCAGTATATTGATCATTTGGCGTATCGCTCTTGCAAACCTCCTCTTTGGTTATGTTCCCGGTGGCGCAGTCGTAGTCCATCCATTTTGTGCTGACAATTCCATTGTCTGAGTCCAGGACCATGATCCGGGTGGGCTTCGAGAAAATCCAGGTGTCCGGACAAGACTTGTAGTTAAAATAGGTCTGCACCGTCTCTTCCGGAGTTGCCCCGTACTTTAGCTCCCGCCACACATTAAGAGTCGAATCGTAACCATAGACCGTCCTATGGCTGTAAGAATATGCTCCATGATCGGTAATCGTTGAATTCGTCTCCAGCAGGCGAGCAAATTTACTGCTCTGATTCCAAACCTGCCATTCATCCCAGGTGTTATCGACCCGCCTTGTGTGACCTTCGGTGAGTTTGGAGGTCAGAAGCTGGGTCTCGACCTTTCCTTTCTTGTAATAGCTTAATTGATGATACCAGGTCTCGGTCTTCGACTCAAAGCTTGCGCAGTTGGGCTGACAGGTCGTTACCTTGCGAAACCCTCTGAACTCCACCTCTGCCGGGTCGTAATAGCCGCCCTCGCAATCGTACTCGGTGGTGTAGGAATGATTGCGTCCGTCATTTTGGCTGACTCTGCTTACTGTCTGGACGATATAAGGAAGGTCCCACTTCCCGTCCCCGCCTGTATTGTCGTAATCTGTTGAGGGTTGATATTCAATTTGAATCGATCCTCCAATGCCGTTATTTACCACGGAAAGAAGATCGGCCACAGGACCATTGTTTCGGTAGACCGTCCAGGGAGAACCCGGAATGGCGTAAGCCCGTATCTTGTCGGGAAGCCCGTCACCATTGATGTCAAAAACATCAACGATAGCGTTGCCGATACCTTCGGTGATGTAACCATCGGTGTTCGGCCAATCTACCCCTGCGCTGAAGCCGCTGCCGGTGTTCAAGTAGACCGTCCAGGAGCCTTGTCCCGGATAGGCAACCAAGTCCGGGAGCCCATCTCCGTTCATATCAACGAGCATGGACGTTGTGTATGGAGAACCTCCAACTGAATAGGTAGAGTGAATGTGATAAGTAGAATTCGCCCACGTGACACCCTGGTCGAATCCACTTCCATTGTTAAAAAAGACAAACCAACTGGCGCCGTCAGAGACCACCCGGTCTGGAAGTCCGTCGCCATTCATGTCGACCATGTCAGCTACCCTGTTGGTCCATGCGTACCCCTCATATGACATGAAGGCACTATGACGAATCCAATAACCTGAATAAGCCGCAGGAGCAGGCCAGGCGAAGTAATTGGCCTCAAAGCTGCTCCCGGTGTTGAAATAGACCCTCCAATCTGGATTCCCATAGACAACGCGATCTGGGCGTCCGTCCCCATTCATGTCAATCACGTCGGAACGTACGCTGCCATAGGCATCAGCGTCTCGAATAAAGTTTCCATAATAATTGTTGGGATCTCCACTGGGATGGGACCAGCTTGCGGCTGTATTAAAGCCATTCCCATTGTTGAAATAGACATTCCAGCTATAAGGAGAAGCCGTTGTTCCCACGCGGTCCGGCAACCCATCGCCATTCATATCAATGTTGTCTATGTAAGTACCTAATAGGTTATGGTAATATTTGATAAAGTTTCCGCTGCTATCGCCTGTTTCGGGATCGTAATAGTCCATCCCCATGGGGTTGGCCCAAGTCCAGGGGCTGCCATCCTGTTTCGTTATGAAACCGGATAATAAGTTGTTGTGATAGACCTCCCAGGTGTCATAGGGGTTTGTCTTGTCATGGACGACCCTTTCCGGCACTCCGTCGCCATCGATGTCCAGAACATCAGCGATAGTTCCATTCAGATGAGGGTCCTCCCGGATTCCCAGCCCGTAGTACCAGGGGTTACCATAACCATCGTCGACCCACCACCAGCCTGGATTCGCCCAGGAAATCCCCGTCTCGACCCCCGGGTTATGGGTCTGATAGGTGAAGGAGGTGGGGGGAAGGCTCGGGCTTGGCGGTGGATTGTCATCCCCATAAAGTGTGATTGAGGCGAGAACCGACCTGGCATTGGGCGCGTCGTAGGCGAATTGATATTTTCGGACAAGATTCACACCCGTTTTCACTTCTATGGAGGAGAGTCTCTTTCGGGTCAGCATCTTGAAACCACCCCGATAGTTGGAAGGAGTGTCTGTCCGGCTGGAGTCGAGGATAAAGGTTACGCTGTGGTTGTGGGGTAAGCCTGCGACATCGTTGGCATTGTATATTATTTCCTCGGGATAGACCTGAATGATATTGCCCCACTCGTCCTCGTCTCGAACGTAGGTGATTTCCATGTTGTTTGACTTGGGGTCTACGACCCATTCAAGACACCATCGGTAGGTATTCGTGCTCACGCTTGGATCTCTTATTGTGCCAATCTTCGAACTCTGCGTGTAGCCAAACCTCATCATGGTACCCGATTTGTCCCATACCGCCCAGAAATTCCCGGAAGTGTAGTACTGGATTTTGAGGTAGGCCCCCTCGATTCTCAGCCGGTATGCATTTCCTCCGATGGGAACCAGTTCCTGAGGGGCTCCACCAAGGGTGAGTTCGAAGACATCCTCTGTGTCGTTGTATTTTGGAACACCCTTTCTCGGGCCTCTTCTCTGGATGTATCCGAGAGAAAGGTCCCAACCCACCCCAAGCCAGCCATTTCCGCCGGAGCTGGAGTAGCTGAGCGAAATCTGAGGAGCCAACCCCCCCCTTGCCGGAGGCACTGCAAGAGGATAACTCAAATGGGCTGCTCCTGTGAAATCGTCAACCTTGAAGGAGACGGACGGTGTAGCCGGATTCTGGGATTCGCTTGACGAGGAGGACATCGTCTGAGTCGCGCCATCCGTTTTTTCTGAAGGAGGGGTGGTAGAAGGAGTTTCGCTCGGAGGTGGTTCTGCCGGAGCTGAGGGTTCCGCAGTTGAGGTGCTGGCTGAACCTCCTGTTTGCGCTTGAGCTACCTGCGTTTCTGAGGGAGCGGGTTCCGAGGCCTCTGCTTCCGGGAAAAAGTAGATATGGATTTTATAAGGAAAAAGCAGATCGAGGTAAGGCATGGAGGAGAGAGTAAACGTGAAGATTAGAAACCAGATGAAGTCATGGCAACGGGTCGTTAAATGGGAAATCATGGCATTCTCCCTTCGATTCTGAAAGTGCTGTCCGAGATAAGTTTTTCACCACGGAGGCACAGAGGGCACAGAGAAACAATTTTTTACTTCTTAATGGCGGCCAGATCCGCTTTCAGCGTTTCTATGGTTTTCTGCTGCTCTTTTACTGCTTCGATCAGCAAAGGAATCAAGCTGGCATAGCTGATCATCTTGTTGCCTTCGTCATTGGTTGAGACCGCCTGGGGCAGCACCTGCTCAACTTCCTGGGCGATAACACCAACCTGCTCATCGGGAGAAATCTCTGGATTCTTCCAGGTAAATGTGATGCCGCTTATGGCTTTTATCTTTTCAATGGGGTTCTCCAGAGGAGTGATATTTTCTTTCAAATCCGAATCGGACAGCTGCTGCCATGCGCCGCTTGTCAGGACTTTTGCCACCACACCACCGTTATACAAATAAGTAAAAGCATTATCGCCGCCTGCATAGTTTTGGAAGATATCCCAGTAGTTCGGAGAACCGGTGGCTCTTATACGCAGCGTGTTTGAGCCGGCTCCATTGATTTCGAGGTTTGCGCCAGGAGTCGCTGTCCCGACGCCAAAATTGTTCATAATCCACGAATTCGCATCTGCCGTTAGTTTGACATCCCAATTTCCACTGTTATCGTACAAGATAAGCTGCCCATCATTTAATCCGGCATAATTTCCCAATAAGAAGAGCGCCGTTCCGCTTCCGGATAATCCCATGATGTGAGCACCACTGACAGATGATTTTACAGTCAAGGGATAAGACGGGGTTGTCGTCCCGATCCCTACTTTGCCGCTATTGACAATAAGATCTCCGTCTGCTGCAAAGAGGTTAACTCCGATAAGCATGAAACCTATTACCAAAACCAGTATCTTCTTTTTCATCTCAGTTTCCTCCTTCGTTTATTGTGCAAGAGTGAAATTTTCGATCGTTATCGTTCCACCGCCTGTCGTTGTTGTTATCATCCCTTTCAAGCTTGTCATGGTCCCGTAATTATTCGTGAATCCGGCATTGTATCCGCCC